>Ga0307479_10000332_pt1 | contig 42686 bp, 25 predicted proteins | sample atmos_gasesECM4C_FD_203743 | JGI IMG/M metagenome (GOLD analysis project Ga0307479, IMG submission 203743) | Hardwood forest soil microbial communities from Morgan-Monroe State Forest, Indiana, United States - atmos_gasesECM4C_515 | ecosystem: Environmental > Terrestrial > Soil > Temperate...
CGACTCCCACGGTCAACGGCGTCCCCATGAGCCTAAGCATCCGTGACACGCCCCCCAGCGGCGTGGCGGTGCTGTTCTTTGAGGCCTTGATCACCGGAGGCAGCTTGCAACCTTCGGATACAAAAAAGGCCGCGGTTCCGGTGGTCACCACGCCGGTGGAAGTTGAGTTCGGGCACTTGCAGACGGACACGGCGTTCCTCAGCCTGTCGAACATCCCAGCCGATACCTACAGTAGCCTGACGCTCACGTTTGGGAATGCGGTACTGACGATTGTGAACCACTCACCAGCGGCGATCGGTTCCTGCGCCAAAGACGCCGTTTGCCAAATCACGCCCACCTTCAATCCGTCGACTGCAACATTGTCGAGCCCATTCCCGATCACCGTGGATGCGAACTCGACGTTCGGGATTAAGTTGGATTTCAACGTGAACGCCTCGCTGCAGAGCGATCTCTCCGTCAATCCCACGGTTACCGTTGTGAACGTGACGCACAGGCAACGCGCGGACGACCAAGGCGACATGGAAAGAGCTGATGACGTAGACGGCCAGGTCACGACGGTGGGGACCAACATGTTCATGTTGACGAATGAGAGGAGCGGACAGTCGTTCACCGTCAACGTGGACAGCAACACGACGTTCCAGGATTTCGACCGGGCCGGGTGCACGGCGAGTCCCCAGAACTTCAGTTGCATAACCATGGGGCAGATTGTCGAGGTGGACCTGAGCGAAAGCGGCACGGGCACAATGCTGGCCAAACGCGTCAAGCTCGAAGAGCAGGCCAACCAGGCAGTGCTCAAGGCGACAATCACGACTGTGGATAGCAGCACGCAGTTCCACGCGGTAGTGTTCAACGAACAGCCTACGGTGAGCGGAGTCTCTGAAGGCGGGTCGGTGGTCGTCACGATCCTTCCCAACACAATGTTCCAGGCGAGCAACGAGGAAATGGGCGAGGACGGCGGCTTTACACAGACGGGGCTGACCTTCGCGAGCGCGGCGGACCTGCTCGTTGGCCAGGACGTGCAAATCCATCCGCAGATGGTGACGTCGACGGGTGGCGTTACTACGATCACGACGGATCGGATTCGGCTGCGGCCGTCGCAGATCACCGGTCAAGTGGGGACGATCAACAGCGATGGAACGTTCACGCTGACTGGGCTTTCTCCGTTGTTTACCGGAGCGACGTCACCGGTCACTTCGATCAAGGTCGAGCTGGTGTCCAAGATGGAGTTCGAGGACGTTTCTGGACTCACCGGGCTGGCGGCTGGGAACACCGTGTCGGTGAAAGGGCTCCTGTTCAACACCACGGGGTCACCCACACTGTTAACGAAGGGAATTCGCAAACAGTAAGTTCTCCCAGATCTTACTGGCCGAGAGAACCTGTGACGCGCCTACGGCGCTAAGCAGAAGGCGCGCGCCGGCTGGCGGTGTGACTTTGAGTCTTCACTTCTCGTCGTCGCGGCCGCTGCGGTCGGAACTAGCAGTCGCGACGCGGGTGCGAATTCTGTCTGCTTGCGCAGGCAGAGCCGTGCTCGAGCGGACCACCGCCGTGGCCGTAAGGATGTCGCCAGGGTCCGTACGAGGCGCGACGGCGACGTTCAGATGAATGTCCGCGCTGACGCCTGCGGCGAGGCGGCCCATCGTGACGACGACGTGGTTCCCGATTTGCAGGGCGCTGCCATCGGGCGAATCCACAAATGTGATGTCGCTGGGCAGCTCGAAGACCGCTTGCGTGCCGTTTAGGCTATAGGACGAGCTATTGTCCACGCGCAAGCGATAGGTGAACTGGGCGCCTGGGCGAACCGACTCGGGCGCGTGGAGACGAACGCGGAGTTGGTCTTCGAGATCTGGCTTTGTGACGACGAACTTGTCGAGCAGCGCCGAGGGGCCGTCCGCCGGAGGCGATACGACGTTGCCGGTCGCTGGGTCAACCAGGGTGTCCGGAATCGGGTCGTTCACCGGACGCTCGTTAACGTCCGTCCCAAACGGCGCAGGATTCGTGGATGTAGCCGAAGAAGTCGGCAACAGCGGCTCGGAAATCTGATAGAGCGTCAGCCTATTGTCCCTCACCACGATGTCCGCAAAAGAGAACAGCTTCGCCTTGAAGCGAGTCGTGATTTTTGGTCCATTTCCCGCGGCAGGAAACACCGGTGACATCGATACACTCGTTAGGTGCGTATCGAGCCACGAAGCCGGTCCGTTCGGGAACATAAAGGTTGCCAGCGTGCCCTTGCCCGTCGCTGAATCTTCCTGATCGATGCCGAGGCCGGAACCGCGCGCCGGACCGAGGTCGCCGTCGAAGTCGCGATTTCCGCCCGCGCCTTCGACAATGTACAGAACGCCATCCGGCACCGTTTGGGTCACGCCGTCGAAGGACGTGTCGATCGACACGGCCGGAGGCCCGCTCGGCGAGGGCCCCGCGGCAACATTGGCGTTGGCGCGGATGGGGAACGTGCGTTGATAGTTGTGCTCATGCCCATTGAAAACCATATTCACGCCGTGGTCCTCGAGGAACTTGGCGACCGCCCGCATTTGGTTGTTCCTGACCGTAGCGTTCCCGGAAGAAAACGCCGGCTGGTGAAACACTACGAATTTCCACGGCTGCGAACTGGAATCGAGATCATGAATCAGCCAATCGCGAAGCACCGAGGGATACGCAGGAAAAGTGAGTTGGGGAGCCGCGGTTATGGCTGGCCCGTCGAGCACCCCATCAAACAGGTGCGGGTTGGCGTCGAGGAAAACGAAGTGAGCGCTACCGTAGTCGAACGAGTAGTTGCTCTCGTGATCGATCCGCTGCTTCGGGCCCTTGCCGGAATCGGTAAGCGTGGATGCTTTGTAGGCAGCAATGGCTGTGGGTGAGGTGTAAGACGTGCCCTTGAAGTTGAAGAGCATTCCGTTCGGCGTGGCGGTATCACCGTTGTAGGTGAATTGCGGATCGACGCTTGCCGGGCCGTTCAATGGAAAATAGTAGTTGTTGAAGTAGGCCAACGCATCCCCGCCGTCGGTGTTGCCGGAGAATCGGCCGGCGACGTCGTTGCCGAGCATGTTGACGTTGACACCGGTCGCGCCAATGTCGTGATTTCCCACTACGATATAGAACGGAATGGAACGGATGAACGGCGCGCCGGTCTCGTTGGAGTCAAGATCGCTATTCCAGACGGGAAACCAAAAATCGCGATAGCTGCCTTCCGCGCCGTTTGTGTAGACGTTGTCACCGGTGTTGAGGGCGAGATCGGGTTTTGGAAGCTTCGGAACGCCCGGTACGGAAAGATTGGCGACGTTGTACATCAAGTGGACGATGCGGGCTTCGTAGTCAGCGAAGCGCGGCGGCGTACCTGGAACAACGGGAAAGAAACCCTCGTCACCCTGGACCAAGACCGAAAACTCGTCGCCGCGCTTTCGGGTGTGGAAGGATGCCGCGAAACCGCCGGATGGCATACCTGGACCGTTGACGCGATAGAAATAGGTGGTGTCGTAATCCAAATTGGCGAGCACAGCGGAATAATTGGAATGCGGGCCGGAAGCGGTGGGAGGAACCGGCAAGGCCGGATCAGCGGAAAGATAATTGTCGACTACGCGGGCCTGCGGTGAAACGGTACTTCCATAGGAAGCGGAGTCGCCGAATTCAACGGAGTAAGCGGAAGCGTTCGGCGCAGATTCATCGGTTTGCCAGGCCACGACGATTTGATCTTTGGACCCGAAGGGGCCGTTGTCGCCCGGCTGGATGTAGGGCTTGTAAGTGACGTTCTGCGAGAAGGCGGCCGGCGCAATCAGCACCGCAATACACAGAAAAGAAACTACGGAAGACAAAACTGTTTGTACCCTACGAATCATAGAAGACCCCTTCCCCAGTCGGAGAGTCAATTGCATCGCTCGAATAGAAATGCGAGGACGAGTGCCCAACGCCGGGTCTTACGTCCGCGCACGGAGATGCGGGGAAGAAGGTCGCAAACGGACATTACAGTCTCATCGCAATTTCTTTAAATTCGTATGCAAGCGTTCAGTTGGCGGAATGGGCGGGAGTCAGGTGACGTGCGGCTTGCCTACCGGATATGGCCTGAAAGTAATCCGTTTGACATATAATCCGGGCACTGGCGTGCTCAATCCAGCGGGGCTGCTGGGTTTTTGTACGCTTTGAGCTTCATAGCAAGGAGGCTTGCACATGGCGCTGACATACCATATTCGGCAAATTGGCGACGTCACGATTCTCGATCTGAACGGGCGCTTGAGTCTCGGTGAGGAACTAGCTTTCGGCCCAGGGAGCGGTGTGGTGCTGGGCGAAACCGTTCGTGAATTGAGCAAGAAGGGCCAAAGGAAATTTGTGCTGAACCTGGCGGGGTTGAGTTACGTCGACAGCTCAGGCGTGGGCCAACTCGTGGGTGCGTTGACGACGGCGCGCAATCAAGGCGGCGACGTAAAGCTGCTGAAGCCGTCCAGGCAAATCCTCGATCTGCTAAAGACCACCAAACTGGACACCGTGTTCGATATTCATGAGGACGAAGCGGCGGCGATCCAGTCTTTCTCCAAGGGAGCCGCAGCAAGAGCGTAAGTCGAGCCCCTTCCTGGGCCGCAAGCACAGAAAGATGGCGAGATGAACTAGCCGCTGCAAAGCGCATCGGCACAAGTGTAAATAGTAACGGAGGGATTTCTTCTTCTTGGCAGAGCTGTGGCGCACATACGGCGCTTCGGGAAAGGCGCCCGCCACCCTTCGGTGCTGAGGGCAAGCGGTCTGCGGCCGCTTCATTGTCATACAGGAGGCTAGAATGGAAAAGCGGAGAGCACTGGTCTGCAGAAGAAGGGGACAGGTGCCTATTGAGTTCAGTCGGAGGCAGGCACCTGTCCGTTAGCGAGGGTCGGTCTCGCTTTGGTATGGCTATATGAGTTGTTCAAGGCTAGACCTTGCGAGAGAGCAAAGCTGTCTTAAAAGGGACAGGACAGGCGTCCAAGATTGGAATGAAAACCGTGAGTTCGACTACAGAAGGACGCCGGACTAACGGTAGATTTTTGTGTCGGAGTTCCCTCGACCCGATGCTGACGGCCAGAAATGCCTGTCCCTCAGTTGCACAGGGTTACTCGTAGCGGAGGGCGATTAGGGGGTCGACGCGGGAGGCACGGCGGGCTGGGATCCAGCAGGCCACGATTCCGGTAATGAGGAGAAGCGCGGCGACGGAGGTTAGCGTGATGGGGTCGTAGGCGGAGACGCCCCATAGTTGCGTGGCGATTACGCGGGCTACGGCGAGGCTGGCGATTATGCCGAGGACGATGCCCGCGCTGACCAGGCCCAGACCCATGCGAATCACCAAGCCGAGAACGTCTCCCTTTTCCGCGCCGAGCGCCATGCGAATGCCTATCTCATGCGTGCGCCGCACGGTGGTATAGGCCAGAACGCTATAGACGCCGATAGTGACTAGCACTAGTCCGATACAGCCGAAGACGCCCATGAGCAGGAATCCGAAGCGCGGACCGGCGTATGCGAATTGAGCAATAAAGCTTTCGAGAGTGCCCGTGAAGGTGAGGGCTACGTTGCTATCAGTGGCCCAGATTTCGTGACGTATGGCGTTCATCAAAGTCATTGGCTCGGGACCGGTGCGCACCAGAAGGCCGCGGGCCGCGAAGCCGGTCATGGTGTAAGGAACCCAGATTTCGGGTTGCACGGGATCTTGCAGGCCTCTGTTCTTGACGTCAGCGACCACGCCGATGATTTCGAACCAGGGATCGACGAGTTTATCCGGAAATTGCTCGAACTGCGCGATGTGGACGCGCTGGCCCACAGGATTCTCGTTGCCCAAATATTTGTGGACAAAAGTTTGATTGACCACCGCGAGCTTGCGCTTCCCTTCTACCTCGGCTTCGGTGAACGGACGGCCATCAATGAACTGGATTTTCAGGACCGGGAAGTAGCCTTCGCTGCAAAGTTGAAACATCGCAGTCCATTTTTCGGCATGCGTTTTACCGGGAATTTCAATGTCACTTGGAATTCCGCCGAACGGCGGCAGAGTGCTGGTCTCGGTGGCTTCGACTACTCCCGGAAGCGCCTTGACGCGATTCAGCAGGGGCCGGAAAAAGCCAGCGAGCTGGTCAGCGGTTTTGTAGCGGTCCTCGGGGAGAGGCAGGCGGACCACGAAGACGTGGTCGGGCTGCAGGCCGAGATGCACATCGCGGAGGGCGACGAAGCTGCGCATGAGGAGACCTGCGGCGACTAGCAAGGTGAGCGAAACAGCGACTTCCAGCACGACAACCGCATTGCGCAAACGGCCATGCGCCGCGCCGCCGCTAGTGCCCTTGCCGCTGTCGCGGAGAGGATCGTTGAGATCGCGGCGAACCACTTGGAGCGCAGGCGCCAGTCCAAAAATGATGGCAGTGAAGACGGCGACGCACAGAGTGAAGGCAAGAACGGGAAGGTTGAGTCGGATAACGGCCTCGGCTGGAATAATTCGCTGAGGCATGAGCGCAACGAGACCTTTGAGGCCGCCCCAAGCCATGAAGGCGCCGAGAAACGCGCCACCGACTGCCAGGGCAAAGCTTTCGACAAGAAGTTGGCGGATGATGCGCCAGCGGCCTGCTCCAAGCGCGGCGCGGATGGCGAACTCTTTTTCGCGCGTAGTAGCGCGAGCGAGAAGCAAGTTGGCGACATTGCCGCAACCGATAAGGAGGAGAAGACCCACGGCCGCTAGCACGATGTATAGCGTGGTGCGGAATTGGCCGACGACGAGATCGGTGAGCGTTGTGACTTGGACGCTGAATTTTTTGGGATAGTCCTTGGGATACACTTTGGCGAGATTCTGGGCGACGACGGTGAGGTCGGATTCTGCCTGCCGGATGGACACACCTGGTTTCAGGTGGCCCAGCAGGAACCAGAATTGAGGGAAACCATTGCGTCCCGCCCAAGGTGAGGCTGAGCGGGTGGGCTTCTGCGGGAGCCACATGTCCGAATCACCCCAGCCAAAGCGCGGAGGCATGACGCCGATGAGGGTGCGCTGAATGCCGTTTAGGACAAAGGTTTTGTTGATGATGCTGGGGTCGGCGCTGAATCGCGTTACCCAGGTTTTGTAACGCATCACAAAAACGGGCGGAGCGCCGGGTTCGTAATCGACAGGCTGGGCGACGCGGCCGAGGAGCGCGGGCATGCCCAGAAATTCAAACGTGCCGGGAGTGATGAGGCTACCGTCAAAGCGCTCGGTGCCCTCGCCGGAACGGTAGAGCACGTCAAGGCCGTCATTGGCGATAACCCGATCAAAGACATGATTCTGCTCGACATAGTCAAGGAATTCGGGGCCGGAATAGCCGGCGCGGCCACCAGGTTGGTTCTGCTCCGTATCGTGAATCTGGATTGAGACGAGCCGGGAAGCGTCGGTATAGGGGAACGGCTCCATCAAGACATTTTCAATGACGCTGAAAATAGCGGTGGACGCGCCAATGCCCAGGGCCAAGGTAACGGCGGCGATGATGGTGAAGGTTGGACTCTTGCGCAGATTGCGAAGAGCGAAGCGGATGTCCTGGCCGATAGTGCCCATACAGTCCTCCGAGGTTAAAACGATGCTTGAAAGCTATACGCAGAGCGGCACTTAAAAGTTGCACGCACGAGAAGAACCCGAAGATTGCGCGTTTGGATTATGACGAGCTTAGGGCTTAAAAGTAAGCGTGAGAACTGGTGAGCTTGCAGTACCGAATCGGTGGGGAAGGCATCCAGCATGTTGTGTATAGCCGAGATTCGGCGGAACTGACGGTGGCGGCCGATCTGGTTCGCGAACTCGTTTAACCTGACAAACAGGAAGTCTTATCCAATGAAAAGCCCCAGCTGCTTTCGCGGCCGGGGCTTTTTCTGGGCGCTGAGGGGAGAATTTATTCTTCGTCGCCCTCGCCTAGCTCAGCGGGCACAGGGGTTAGGGTGCCGAACAGGCCGTGCAGCTCGTCGGCACCGCCGGCGGTGAAGAACAGGGTTTCCGACGACCCTGCGCCCCCGTTGTTACCGAAGGTTAGCGACCAAAGGCCACCAATGGTCACCAGCGAATCATCCGGATTGCGGACAAAGCCGATGAATTTCTTGGTGAACCCATTGAACGCCGCGATCCAACCGCTACGGAAATTGCCGACGAGGATGGTGTTGCTGAACTCGCCGAAATCGCGCGGAGTCCAGACAACGCCCCAAGGCGCGTTGAACCAATCGCCGTGCTCGAGACGGCCTTGGAGTTTGCCTTCCGTGCTGAAGATGTCGACGAAGCCGAAGCCATCGCCGCCGACGGGATCATGGCGCGGGCCATCCTGTTTGGCATACGTGACGAAAATGCTGCCGCCGATGTTCTGGACGTTGAAGGGGGCGAAATCGCGGGGAATGTTGTCGTCGTCGAAGGCGTCTTCCTCGAGATGCACACGGTGGAAATTGGTGTCGTAGACTTCGACGCGGCCGGAGCGGAAGTTGGAGACGTAGAGGACTTTTTTGCCGTCGATTTCGCCGGAGGTCATGCCCTTGTAGACGGCGCCTTTGTTCGGATCTTTGTCGGAGTTGTCGACTTCGAGGAAGGCATTTGCCAAAGGAGGCGTAGGAGGTTTGTTGACAGGATTCCAGCCGGAAATGGTGCCGTCTTCGGTGGCGAAGAGGAAGATCGCGGGTTTGCCGGCGGCCTTGCCCTTGGTGAGCAAGAAGTCGGTGGGGCTGCCGTTGAAGATGACGCCCGTCGGAGTCGACTGCGTTCCAGGTTTAGCAAAACCCGGAGGGGGAACGACGACGAAGTTGCTAGTGGTGCCGTCGGCCTCGAGGAAGATGTTGACGGGGGCGCCGGTGCCAGTTGTAAGGGTGGAAGTGCCGGAATTGTTGTTGCCAATCCACCACGGGCTGCCGTTGGGAGAGCGAGTGAGTCCCCAGGGATTGAGCAGGTTGGGGTCGGTGACTGGCGCCTTACCGACTGATTCAGTGGGATCCGCCACCAAGTTGTTTTGAATGTAATGCTGCGCGGGCGTGAGGTTGGGAAGGGCGAATAGGGCCAACGCAAAGGCGGTTGAGAGCTTTGCGCACTTCAAGAGAGACTGCATAAGTCGTCTTTCCTCCAGAACAAGATTTAGGTCGGCAGCAAATCGCGGTGCGATAGCGCACCGGAGCAGGCTTCCTGGGCGCGAGCGTCGCTTTCTGCGCGTAGAAGTTTGCAGAGACGACGCTCGAGCAGACGTGAAGTTAACCTTCCGCCGGACGCAAGGTGTCACGCAGAGGTCAAAACGGAGTCATCTTCTGATGAGGCTTGGTTGCTGTTTTTTGGTTTCGCTGCGAACTGATTGTAATACTGAGAATTGGGCACTGATTACGCTGTGAAAGCGGCAGTCCGCCTGCGGAGGCGATTACGAGGCCTTTTCCTGGGCGTAGGCGAGGTATTCTTCGTACGGGCCCTTGAAATCTTCGATCTTACCGCCTTTGAAGTGCCAGATGCGGGTGGCTACTTCGTCGATCACGTCGTGATCGTGCGTGACGAGAAGAACGGTGCCGTCGTATTTTTGCAACGCGATGTTCAGAGCGTTGATGGATTCCAAATCAAGATGGTTTGTTGGCTCGTCGAGGACGAGAAAATTCGGCTTTTGCAGCATGAGCTTGCAGAAAATCAGTCTCGCCGATTCGCCGCCGGATAGAGCTTTGGTGGGCTTGAGAGCATCGTCGCCGCTGAAAAGCATTTGGCCCATGAGGCCGCGTAGCTCTTGCTGATTGGCGCTGGGATCGAATTGCCAGAGCCAGTCGATGGCGGTCATGCCTTTTGTGATCGAATCGCCGTGATCTTGCGCGAAGTAGCCGACGGCGACTTCGTGTCCCCAGACGACGTTGCCGCCGTTAATGGGAAACTCGCGGTCTGGGTCTTCGATGAAACCCGTGGCGTTGCGAACTAACGATTTCAGGAGAGTGGTTTTGCCGGTGCCGTTGCGGCCCATGAGGGCGATCTTTTCGCCGCGCGTGACGCTGGCGGAGAAACGCGGAATGACCTTGAGATCGTCGTAGGATTTTTCTACGCTGCGAATTTCGAGCGGATGGCGGCCGGAGGCGCGCTTCATGTCGAAGCGAATGTAGGGACGCTGGATGTTGGACCTGGCGAGCTCGGAGGTTTGGAGGCGCTCTACTTCTTTTTTGCGCGAAGTGGCTTGCGCGGAACGGGTGCCAGCGGAAAAGCGGGCGATGAATTCATTGAGCTGCGCGATTTTCTTTTCGCGCTGGGCGTTCTCCGATTCGATGCGCGCGCGGATGTGCGTCTTGGCAACCACCATGTCGTCGTAGCCGCCGTTGTACATGATGATCGTTTCGTAGTCGATGTCGGCGGTGTGAGTGCAGACGCTGTTAAGGAAATGGCGGTCGTGGGAGATGACGATGAGCACACCTTCGTATTCGCGCAGATAATCCTGGAGCCAGTGCACAGAATCGAGGTCGAGGTGGTTAGTGGGCTCGTCCAGGAGCAGAGCGCTGGGATTGCCGAAGAGGGCTTGCGCGAGGAGCACGCGAACTTTCTGGCCGCCTTGTAGCTCGCCCATCTTGCGCTCTTGCAGCGAGCTTTCTATGCCGAGACCATCGAGGAGAATGCCGGCGTCGGCTTCCGAAGTGTAGCCGCCCTCTTCGCCGACGATGCCTTCGAGTTCGCCGAGGCGCATGCCGTCGGCGTCGGTGAGTTGCTCATGCGGCTTGGCGTAGAGCGCGTCGCGCTCTTGCAAGGCATCCCAGAGGACTTTGTTGCCCATCACGACGGTGTCGATTACACGAAACTCGTCAAAGGCAAATTGATCCTGGCGCAGGACGCCCATCTTTTTTGGCGCGGTGATGGAGCCTTTGGTGGGCTCGAGTTCACCGGTCAGAATTTTCATGAAGGTGGACTTGCCGGCGCCGTTGGGGCCGGTGACGGCGTAGCGGCGGCCGGACATGAAGGTGCAGGTGACGTCCTCAAAAAGGACGCGCGGGCCGAAGCGCATGGAGATGTTATTGACCGAGAGCATAACCTTTCAATTGTACCGTAGTTTTGGAAGAGAGCTAAGCGGCGACGAACTGAGATTAGAAAGAGATAACGCTGAGACGCGGAGTTCGCAGAGGTGCGCGGAGGTTACAGTGACGCCGGCTGTGGACTTGGGAACTCGTGTTCCCAGCGAGCGATTACAACGCAGGCGAGGCAGTTGCCGAGGACGTTGACGGCGGTGCGGCCCATGTCCATGAGTTGATCGATGGCAAAGAGGAGGAACAGAGGCTCGGTGGGGAGATGGAAGGAAGTGGCAGCGGCGAAGACGATGACGAGGGAGGCGCGGGCAACTCCGGCGGTGCCTTTGCTGCTGATGAGCAGGGTGAGAAGCATGATGGCTTGCTGCGCGACGGTGAGATGGATGCCGGCGGCTTGCGCGATGAAGATCAGCGCAAGGGATTGGTAGAGGCTGGAGCCATCGAGATTGAAACTGTAGCCGGTGGGGAGAACGAAGGCGACGGTGTCGCGCGGCACGCCGAGTAATTCCATTTCTTCCATGGCGCGAGGGAGAGCGGCTTCGGAGCTGGCAGTGGCGAAGGCAATAGTGACAGGCTCGGCGGCGGCACTAAGGAATTTCTTTACGGGAACGCGAGCGAGAAGCGCGGTGGGAAACAGAACGCAGGTGATGAACACGACGAGCGCGACGTACATGGTGGCGAGGAGCTTCAAAAGTGGAAGCAAGACGCCGAGGCCGAGATGGCCGACGGTGTAGGCGACGGCTCCGAAGACGCCGATGGGGGCGACGAGCATGACGATATTGGTGAACTTGAACATTGTTTCGGAGAGGCTTTCCGCGAGGGCGACCATGGGCCGGCGCTTCGCTTCGGGGACGAGCGCGAGGGCCATGGCGAAAAGGATGCTGAACACGACGACCTGCAAAACCAGGTTTTCGGCAACGGACTTGGCGATGTTTTCGGGGAAGATGTCGATGATGAGCTGTGTGGCTGTGTGCGGGGTGGCGTTGAGCGATTCGGCGGTCGCGGAGGGCGGGAGGCGGACGCCTTCGCCGGCGCGGCTGATGTTGATGGCAACGAAACCGATGAGCAGCGCGACGGTGGAGACGATTTCGAAATAGATTAGGGACTTGAGACCGAGACGGCCGACGCGCTTGAGATCGGCGTGGCCAGCGATGCCGACGACGAGAGTACCGAAGAGGAGCGGGGCGATGATAACGCGGATGAGGCGGAGGAAGATGGTGCCGAGGAATTGCAGGTTTGCAGCGAAGGAGGGGAAGTCGTGGCCGACTTCAACGCCAGCTAACAGACCGACGAGAATCCAGGACGTGAGGGAGCGGCGCTTGGCGGCAATAGCTGCAATCGGGGCGATGACTAGCCAGCGGAGGGCGGTGGGAAGGAAAAGAGGCAGAGGCAACGTGGCTTTGCTGGACAACAGAGAGATGGCGATGGCTAGCGTTGCGATTACGACTGTCGCACCGAGGACTCTGTTTTTCATTCGCGCGGAACGGTATGTCGGATGAGTGCTGGTGTCAATGGCGCGCCACCGGAGGGCGCTGGGTGATGAGCACAGCCAAGATTGGGGATTAGCCACTGATCTTTCAAACGGCTGACGGGAGTCCTTTTAGGCTGCCTCGTCGAACTCCGCCTCCGGCTCCGGCAAGCGGTCGCCATCACGCGCGGCCCACACATACAAGGTGGGGAGCAAGAAAATGCTCAAGAGCAGCGCGCCGATGAGACCGCCGACGATGACAATAGCGAAGGGCCGCTGCGAGTCCGACCCTATGCCGCGTGAGAGCGCAGCCGGCAGCAAACCCAGCGTAGCCACCAGCATAGTCATCATGATGGGACGCAGCCGGAGAACGGCTCCCTCGATCGCAGACTGCTCGATCGTGTGGCCGCGCACGCGCAATTGGTTGATGTATTCGAGCATGATTACGCCAGTTTGCACCGATACACCAAAAAGCGCCAGAAAGCCCACGCCCGAAGAAACGCTGAAATGCGTGCCGGTGATGAGCAGCGCCAGGAGTCCTCCGACCGGCGCCATGGCCACGTTCGCCAGAATCAGCAGCGCCCATTTGAAGGAGCGGAACATCATGTAGAGAATGCCGAAGATGAGAAGGATGGTTAACGGCACGATGACGAGCAGGCGCGCTTCGGCGCGCTTTTCGCTCTCATATTCTCCCGCCCAGTCGATGTGGTATCCCCGCGGGAGCTGGAGCTGGGCGTTTACCTTTTGAATGGCCTCCTCGACAACACCACCAAGGTCACGCCCACGCACGCTGTACTTAATGGCGACATACCGCTGGTTTCCTTCGCGGTAGATCTCGGAACCGCCGTCGCGCTGCTCAATCTTGCAGAGCTGCGCAAGCGAGACGCGTTCGCCGGATGGGGACAACAAACGAATGCTCTCGATGGCCTCCTTCGTATCGCGATACTGCGGAAGATAACGCATAACCAGGTCGTATCGCGCCTCGCCCTGCAGCACCTGAGTGAGAGCGGCGCCTCCCACGGCAGTTTGCACGGCATCTTGAACATCCGCGACATTGATTTGGTGCCGTGCCGCTTGCGCACGGTCCACATGCAGCTCGATGTTGGGCTGACCTAGCACGCGAAGCACGCCAAGATCCTCAACTCCCCGGATGTTGCGCATGATGCCGGCGATTTGGTCGGCTTTTGCTTCGAGGAGCTTGAGATCGTCACCATAAATCTTCACTGCGAGCTCACCTTTTACCCCGCTGACCGCTTCCTCCATATTGTCAGAAATGGGCTGCGAGAAATTCCAAAGAACACCGGGAATCTTGTCCAGCTCGCGCTGCATTGCAGCTATTACTCGCTCCTTGTCTTGGTGGAAGACAAGCCGCCACTGTTCTTTCGGCTTCAAATCCACGAAGTATTCCGTATTGAAAAAGCCGGTCGTGTCCGTTCCGTCATCCGGACGACCCACCTGGCTGGTACACTGGGTGACCTCGGGGAAGGAACAAAGCAGCACGCGAGCCTGGTTCGCCAGGCGAATACCTTCACTGGGACCGGTGCTGGGAGCGAGAGTGCCACGAACCCAGAGCGCGCCTTCATCCAGGTGGGGAAGAAACTCAGATCCGATGACCCCGCCGAATACGAGAAACAGAGTCAGGCACATGGCTAGCCCCGCAAGACCCACGGTTACCAAGCGATGCTCGATGGCCCAACGAACGGCGTTGCGATAGGAGCCCTTCAGGTAATCCATAACTGGGTTGTGCCATTCATGGACACCTTCTTTGAACAGCGCGCTGGAGAGCACCGGCGCAATCAGCATTGAGAAAACGAGCGCACCGAGAAGCGCAAAGGCCACAGTCCAGGCCATCGGATGGAACAAGCGTCCCTCAACACGCTGCAGCGTGAAGATCGGCAAGTACGCAGTGATGATGATGGCGATTGCGAAGAAGACGGGCCGCTGGACCTCGTGAGCGGCGTCGCGAATGCGCTCCATGGGCGTCCGGTAATTGTTACCGCCATGGCTCATATGACGGACGATGTTCTCCACCATCACCACCGCACCATCCACCACCATGCCGAAATCCAGTGCACCGAGAGACAGCAAATTCGCGGGAATGCCCTTGAGCTTTAGACATGTGGCGGCGAACAACAGCGCAAAGGGAACCGTGAGAGCTACGATCATCGCCCCGCGGACATTCCCAAGAAACAGAAAGAGAATGACCACGACAAGAATGATTCCTTCCGTGAGATTGTGCAGCACGGTATGCGTCGTGTAATGGACCAAGTCGCTGCGATCAATGAACGGAAGGACCTTTACGCCGGGAGGTAAAATATGGTCGTTTACCTCTTTGACCTTGGCATGGATTCCGGCGAGTACCTCGTCTGCGTTTGCGCCCTTTCGCAACAACGCGATGCCCGAAACTACATCGTCGTTATCGATGATCTTGCCGTCTTCGCGATGAATCGTCCGTGCGAACTGACCGAGCCGGATCTTAGGGCCTTGCGCGACAACACCGAGGTCCCGCACGCGCAGCGGAGTGCCGGCCTTGGTCATGATGACCGTGTTTTCGATATCCTCTACATTCCGGACCAAGCCAACTTCGCGGATATTGATCTGTTGCAGACCGGCTTCGATGAAGCTACCGCCTGCATTGGCGTTGTTGTTTGTGAGCTGCTGCTCCACCTGGGCGAGGCTCAGTCCGTACGCGATCAGCTTATTGGGATCCACACGGACCTGATATTCGCGGGTAGGACCACCGAAACTCGCAACATCGACGACATCGGGGACGGCTTTGAAGTTCTTTTCGACTACCCAGTCTTCGATCGATTTCAGCTCCATCACGTCGTAGTTGGGATTCGTACTTTTCAGCGTGAAGAAGTAGATTTGGCCAACGGGGCTCCAGTCCGTGCCCATCTGTGGCACGACGCCCGCGGGGAGCGTAACTTGTGAAAGCCGCTCCAGAACCCTCTCGCGGTTCCAGGCATTCTCTTCTTCATCATCGAAAATCAGCTTTACGTCCGACAGGCCAAATAGAGAAAACGAGCGCAAATGCATCACGTGGGGGATGCCGTTCATCACGACTTCCAGCGGGATGGTGACCTGTTGCTCGATTTGTTCGGCGGAAATTCCCGGCCACTGCGTAATTATGTCAACGTAGTTGTTTGCGACGTCCGGATAGGCTTCCACCGGAAGCTGGTGAAACGATATCGCTCCCCAGCAAAGCAGCAGGAAGGCCGCCGCTAGGACAAGAAAGCGATTGTCCATGGAGAAATCTACAAGCCTGCGAATCATTTACTGCTCCACCGTATTCTGGAACACAAGCGCATTCTGAACGACTTGAACGCCGGGTTTGATGCCGGAGGTCACTTCTTGCATATTCCCCGGCAGGACCTGCCCGGCGACCACTTCCACACGCCGGACTTTCTTGTCGCCCGCAGGCACATAGACCCAATCGCGATCGTGCAAATGCAGAATGGCGGTTGCCGGAACCGCGGCTCGCGTCTCCTTCTTTTGCCCATGGAACGTGGCGATGACGAACATGCCGACGCGCATGATGCCCGGATTGTGTACTTCAATGCGCACTTTAGCCGTGCGCAGCGCTGGGTCGAGCACCGGCCCCACGTTGCTGATGCGCCCCGCAAAAACCTTGTCCGGGTATGCGTTCAGGCGGATTTCCGCACTTTCGCCTACATGCACGTTAGCTAGATCGTTTTCATAGACATCGCAAAGAATCCAGACGTTGGACAAATCCGAAATGGTGAATGGGTTGGGCGAGCCCAGTCCGGCTACACCTGCGGCATTGGTGACCTGCTGATCGGTAATCACGCCGGAAACTGGAGCGACAATGTCAACAATTGCCGCAGGATGATCGATGCTGCCACCGAGGACGCGAAGGCGCTCCGTCGTGTTCTCCACGTCGACCTGGGCCTTGTTCTCGACATCTTCCGCGGTCTGGAAATCGTTCAGAGAGATAGCGCCCTTGTCATAGAGGAGTTTGGCACGGTCGAATTGAATCTTTGCGAGCCTTTCGTCGGCGACGGCCTTTCGATAGTCGGAAAAGGCCGCGGACACGTCCGCGCTCTGTACACGCAGCAGGAGCTGACCTTTTTTTACGGTGTCTCCGAGCCGCGCTTTGATTTCCACTACGCGGCCGGTGGCAATCGAAATGACAGGCACGCTGCGGGAGATGTCCGGACTGACGGTTCCGGTTGCGTTCAACTGGGATGTGGCCTCATACGCCACCGCCGCGACCAGCGGAAACTGCTCCGGATGATCCACCTGAAAAACATTGACGTCCAGCTCATGCTCGACGGTCACCGGCGGCGGAGCTTCTGCCTTCGGATCTGCTTTGCCGCCGCTGCACGCCGCCAGGAGAAAGCTCGCGGCAAAAAACGCGGCCATCATAGCAAGGCTCGCCCGTTTCATGGGATAACCTCACGTCCCGCGGCAAGATTCAGTTGGCTTGCGGCGCTCAGATAGGAAGCAACCAAGTTCAGGTAGTTCACCTGAACACTCCGGTAGTCGGCTTGCGCATTCAGGAAATCCAGAAGAGAAGCTGCACCATGTTCGTAGGAAAACGCGATGGTGTCGCGGACTCTCGAGGCCTGGTTTAGATATCGGTCTTTATAGGGCTGCAGGAGAACTACCGTGCTCGTCACGGTGGCGTACGCCGAATCCACGTCGCTGAAGACTTGCGCCCGCGTCGCCTCCATCAGTTTCTCGGTCCGGTCGATGTCCAGTTCGGTGCGCTTTTTCTCCCCTTGATTACGGTCGAAGATGCGGAGGGGGATGCTGACACTGGCGCCGACCGTTTGGTGCGCAAATGGGTTGTTGAACGATGGGTTGTACGTATACCACGCGCTGAAGGTCGGATCAGTCGACCCGTTCGCAACGGCAAGCTTGTGATCGGTTTGGGACTTGTCAATGGCTTCGATAGCCGCCTTTAGATCCGGCCGCGTATCCAATGCCATCTGCCGAACTTCCTCTAGCGAAGCGACGTGCGCGGAAAAATCGAACGGCCCCGTGACGTCAAAGTGCTCGACTGGCGTGCGGTCGTTCAATAGCGCAAGCAGTTGAATCTTCGCCGTGCGCAGATTCACTTCCGAGGTTTGTAAATCCGATTCGTACTGCACGCGCTGCAATTCCAGACGGTCCAAATCCACCTGCGCGATTGCCCCTGCTTTGTATCGCTCGCGATTCACGTCCAGAAGGTGGTCGTAATACGAAAGATTTTCTTTTGCCAGGTCAAGGATCGCTTTTTCCTGAAGCGTTTGAACAAAGGCCATTCGCAAAGTAAAGAGAAGAGTTCTATTCAGGTCCGCCTGGCCAGAAATGGCTATTCCTGTCCCCTTTTGAGCGCTCTCCAGCCGCAATTCCCGCTTGTGCTGCCGTTCGTGCAGATAGCTAAGGTTGGGTGAGAACTGAGTGCCGGTGAACGGCTGCCAGACTCCTTTGTAGCGCGCGATCTGAGTCCCATCTGTCGCTAGGGCGAAATTCGGATTCGGACGAAGAAACGCTGTAATTTCCTGCGCTCGGGACTCATCCACGCCGATCTGGCCCGCGCGCAACGACGGGTTCGCCGCTTCGAACTTGTCTCGAATCTCCTGCCATGTCATCGCTTTTTGCGCCCAGGCGCTTCGCGCGGAAACCACAGCCAGGAAGAGCCCAAACCACAGGCGCCTCGATAACCCCTTCATGAAACCTCCTGTGCCTTGATACACGAAATCCACTATTTTTGTGTGAAACCAGGGTTAGTTCACCGCCAGCCAGCGCGTTGTCGGCGGACACTTACGCCGCCTCCAAGCGCACTATTTTCTGTGTTTGTTAATGGCGCGTTCAGAACGCTATCTGCAAGGGGGCGCTCGACCAATGAAGGGCAAAACGGAAGCCAAGAGGAACGCAGAGTTAGACCGTGCCGCAAGCACCAGGGTCAGCCTTCTGGGCAACGAAGATCTGCCCTCCGTCCGACAATCACCAGGCACGCTGCGCGGGAGAAGGAGCGCAGCGGCGACGTCCTTAATTTCATCTGCCGCAAACGTCCACGACGTTTCGGAAGCGGTGAAGGCGCTCCGAAACTCAGAGGGATTGGAAGCCGTGAAGTTTCCAAAGCCGTCGTTCAGGAGAATGGCGACGGGTTTGTTTGTCCACGCCGTCGTGACGATGACATCGGGAAAACTGTCTCCATTGACGTCGCGCGAAGTGATCTGCAGCCCGCCGGTCGGCGCCGTGATACCTACGGTCTGCGCACTGCCGCCGCTCAAATGAAACGCAATCCAGTAGCGCGTAGTGCGCGAACTGCTTTGACCGACGTGAACGCTCGCGAGGTCCGGGTGGCTATCTCCGTCAAAATCGGCGATGGCAAAATGGGTAGGCATTTGAGCAGGCGGAGCAGGCTCGGCCGCCCCCCGCCCGGCAAGCGCCAGGAGTCCGCACAGGGCTGCGAAGGCCCCGAAGGCCGCCTGCCGAATAAAACTTGTGTGAACCCACGCTCTCATGAAATCCAGTTCCGCAATCCTCGCAGGATTGACCGAAACGCAGGCTCTTGACCTGCTTACCTGTTCATTGTAAAGGATAACATCTGCAGCGCGGAACCCCACAGCCTTGTGCACAAGCTCAATACCTGTGAATTCAAGCTTGCGAGGCATCTGGCAGCATCCCGGAGGAGGCCACTTGGAAAAGAATGAGGTCTGCGCCAAGATTGAGGAAATCGGAATTGTTCCCGCGGTCCGTACTTCTTCCCCGGAAGACGCACTTTTCGCGGCCGAAGTGGTTGCTCGCGGCGGCATCCCCATCGTCGAAATAACTATGACTGTGCCGGGCGCCATCGAGGTAATTTCCCACCTGGTGAAAAATCTTCCGGATGTAATCGTCGGCGCTGGAACCGTTCTAGACCTTGAAAGCGCGCGCCTCTGCGTGGATGCGGGTGTGCGATTTCTGACCTGCCCGGGGCTCGACCTGAGCATCGTGGAGTTCGCCAAGCAAAGAAATTTGACCATGATGGCCGGCGCCCTAACTCCCACGGAAATCGTCAGCGCATGGAAAGCTGGATCAGATTTCGTAAAAGTATTTCCGTGCGCGCAAGTCGGCGGAGACAGTTACATCCGCGCCTTAAAGGGGCCTTTTCCCAAAATTCCTTTGATCGCCGCCGGAGGCGTGAATCAGCAAACGGCAGCCAATTTTATTTTGGCGGGAGCGGTCGCGATTGGCATCGGACGCGAACTAATTCCCAAGGAAGCTGTGCAAAGCCGGCAGGAAGGGCGAATTCGCGAACTGGCACATCGCTTCCTCAACTTCGTGCGAACCGCTCGCAGCCGTAGAGCCGCCGCGCTCTAAGATTTCAAGTGATTTTCAACTTCTTACTAAGCGGTCGGCCGAAAGAACATCTAGTTAGCCGTCGCGCCGGTAGTTCGCTGTTTGTGGCGGTGGAACACAATCCGCAGGAGATCAGGATAAAACTCTTTGAGGACGTTATAGGCGCTGTTGTAAGCAAGGTTGATGCCCCAATTCTGAAAGACCCCGCTTGCCGATCGATCCTGCTCCGGATAATAGGAAGTCGAAATCCCCTGCTGCAAAAGTTGACCTAAAACTTGCGGAGTATTGAAAGTTGGATTGCCGGAATCCGTGCGCGTGATCACCGTCCGCGTGGCCGCATATTGAATGCGATTCCAAACCGGACCTTTGGCTTTTCGAAAGTAGCGGGGATCCTCGTGCAAAATGTGGGGCAGGAAACCAAAAATAAAGAAAGCGGATGTAACCTGGTCGGCCTCCGCTGCGCCAAATCGCTCTGCGTAGGGTCCCCAGCCTTGACCGTAATGAGGTTGCCCGTTGCTGGCCTGCTGTAGCCCGGCTTGAAACAAATTGCCAAGGTGCGCGCTGAAATCCACTGTCTGGTGATAGGCGAGCACATACTTTTGTTTTACCGTAAGCGGCTCTTGCACCCCCGGAGTGTCATTCGTCGTCTGAAAGTTTGGGATGATGTCCAGGATTCGTTTGGGATTATCGTCCTGCTGGACGTTGGGGGCAGACGAAGTGGCCGGATTCTGGTCGCCCGCCGCTTGTGACTGGGATGATGCAGGAGGCGTCTTTGGTGTAGGAGCGTCCGGCTTATCTTGACCTGACGCACTTCCGCTGATTGCGATGAGTGCAATCAGCAGCCCCGCGACGCCAGAAACTCTTCCGCATCGAAGCATCATCCCCCACCGAACTCAAAGCGACCTTCATTGGACGAGAACATGTCGCAAAGCGTTGCATCCCCATATCAGCCGCACCCGGCTGGCAGCACCGCCGAGACATCCGGTCGATTCGTGCCATGCAAGCTCTTCATTTCACGGTACGATAAACGTCAGAAAAGCACTAGAAAACGCGTGCTTCCGAGTGCCGAACGCTTAACAACTAAGCTTTCGCAACGATCGGAGCCGACAGCGGCCAGCGCGTCGACATTGGCGTGACAGTCGGAGCACAATCAAGTTTGGAGAACCCTGTCGTGCCTCGTCGTATCCTTCGCGGGCAGAGTTTCCGGGGAAGGTCTACATGAAAGCGATTCGAGGTGCTTTGCGCCGTTCATGGCGAGCTTGGGCATTACTTGCAATCCTCGGCGCGGCCTCGTCGGTACTGGGAGCTGACACGGCGAACATAGCCACCAGCCCTGCGCCAGCAAAGCCGTCATTATCGTCAACGGACGCCGGGTCACACCGCGTCTCACCCAGTCGGAAGGAGTCTAATGACGACGCGAATATCCCGCCGGGGACCATCCTTCCCGTACGCCTCAACTCGCTATCATCGGAGAAAAACAAGAAGGGAGACCTGATCAAGGCCAGACTTATGCAAGACGTTCCACTGGAGAATGGCTCGAAGCTGCGCGCCGGCTGGAGCATCCTTGGTCGCGTAGTCGATGTGACTCCCTCGACCTCGGGTAAAAAGGCAGCGCTCGCCATTGAATTTGACACCATCCTGCGAGGCAAGGAGCGGATTCCTGTGCTCACTCACCTCAGAGCGCTGGCTTCCACTCTGGAGGTCGAATTCGCCCAGATTCCAACCATCGGCCCTGGGGAGAGCGACGTTTACGACTGGCTTCCGACGACCCAGATTGGCGGCGAAGTCGTTTACGGAAAAGGTGGTGAGGTCGCCAACGGCGATCGCGTCGTCGGTCGATCGGTTAACGACGGAGTCTTAGCGCAAGTGACCTCGAAAGAGGGCACCAAATGCCACGGCGCTATCGAAGGAAATGATCGGCCGCAGGCGTTCTGGGTTTTCTCCTCCGATGCGTGCGGTGCCTACGGTTTTCCGGACCTGACGATCAGCCATGCAGGGCGGACTGATCCCCGGGGTGAAATCGTGTTAGTGTCCGAACGCGGTCCCGTGAAGATTCGGAGTGGCAGCGGGATGTTGCTCCGCGTGCAACGCTGAGCGAGGATCCCGGATCACTCTACGGGTTTAGCAGTCAATGTCTCTATAACCGCTATGTTCGGCACTAAAAAATCCCTTGTGCCTTGCGCCCACGCTTTGGCAAGCGTGCCTGCCTATAGCTGTCTAATTCAGCGCTGGTGATCTCGTATCGCGTCTCAGGGGGGTGATTCGAATAAGTGGCCAGCTCAACCTGGAGCCTGAGCGCGCAAATGCCCGGCGCATCTTGGTAGCTCGCGCGGTGCGAGACAAATGCCTCATTGGCGATATTCAGTTTGAACTCGCGCTCCTGCCCTGCTTCGCGCACATTGAACGTATATTCGCGCGTCAGCAGCTTCGCCGAAAATCCGAGGTACTGGACACTAACACCGCTGCTCATTTGGCACCCGTCACAACCATCAACACTAGGGCTGGAAGACTTTCCTGTTCTTCTGCCGCGCTACTTCCAGATCATCCGTTGCCTTCTGTTTGCGTTCGGCTTCTCTCTTCGGTCCTTCTTGCTCTTCCAGTTTCACGGCTTCCGCAATGGCAAGTTCGGCTTCTGCGTTCAGTCGCTTTGAGTAGATGACCAGCCCGAAAACATCGGTAAAGGAAGAACGGACGAGGTTGACGGAATATTGTGAATCCTCCCAGGACGCAACGCCTTTTCCGTCCTGGTCATAGCGCTCGTTCGGAGTGACATCGATCTCCAGCGCAACACTGGTCGCCGGGCCGTATCGCGCCGTAATAGCCTTCATCATGTCCGACGCAGTGAGTCCCTCCGTGGAGGTTCGATCGTAGGCCACAGAAATCTTGTAGAGCTGGCCGTTGCAGAAGGAGAAGAGAACCTCTTCAACGGGATCGGATCGGAAGGAGTTCCCAAGAGGGCTCGGCCGCCACGTCAGTTCCTGGAACAGCGACGGACGGCCATGAGTCGTCTTCACGTCGGCAAACTTCTGGTCCGTATGCTTCAGCACGAAAGCCAAGCTGTTTCCGAGTGAAAAAGTCCGATACTTGGACAAGTCCTGTGCGAGGAGCATTGGGGCCGCAAGAAGCAAGGCAATAACGCAAAAAATCAAACTACGCATCTTTTTCATTTTCATATCTCCTACGAATTTCGAAGAGCGTGAATCAGGGTCGTCGATAGCCCCGCGACCTCTCCTGCGTGTTGGGTTCCGCGCAGCCATCCAGCCGGGATACGAGCGCAGTTACTTGTCTGGCCAAAGGGATCAGATAACCTGAGCGGTTTAGATACGCTGAAGGCTGCCTCAGGCTCTTAACCACAGTAGGTTAATTAACTTGACGTGTCAAGTGGAATCTGGGACCATTTTCAGGGTTAAGCAGACTCAGTTAAAGAGCGGGAGAAGCCTGTGGATGTCCGCCTAGCAATCAAACAGCGGCTGCAAGAATTGGGGCTTGAGCAACGCCATTTGGCAGCCGCTGCCGAAGTAACGGAATCCTATATTTCGCAGCTGCTTACGGGGAAAAAATTGCCCCCAGAGCCTGGCCGAACAGACATGTACGACAAGATCGGGAAGTTCTTGAAACTTCCGAGCGGCAAGCTTGCAAAGCTGGCTGACCACCAGCGCAAGGAAGTACTGAAGCGAAATCTGGAAGACCCACCGAAGCCATTGTTTAAGGAGGTTCGAGCGCTGATTCTGCGCAAGTGCGCACCCGGGAAAGAAAAACAAATACGTGCGATTTTTGAGAAGCAGCCTTTCGGCGAACTGGAGCGTCTGGTCACACAAAAACTCCTCGACGTGGTCAAGAAAGTCGCCAAAGATGAATTGGAGAGCAAAACCTGGTTGCACTCGGTGGCGCGACTCAGCGGCCGCAGCTACGAAGCGATGCGAGTCAGTATCCTCGAGTTCCTGGACACGGACGTTTTCAACGTGTCGGTGGAGAACTGCGCTTTTTTCCTGGAGCCGCTGATCGAATCCTGGGATATCGATCTCGCGACCTTCGGCATGGAAATCGTCCTGAATCGGAGACTGATTCCGGGCTACGCAAAGAAATTTGAGTTTGTGGAAAGAGAATCTGTTGGCAGTAAGGAAGAGCCAGCTCTCACAGAATTCTTGAGGCAGTCGGTCAATGGTGGTGCAACGGAAGAGGAAGTCGAGTTTCTAAAGAGGCTGAGGTTCAATGGAAAGCACCCGACACCGCTCTACTATTACCGGGAATTACAGAACCTGAGAGACCCGCTCCATTTTCGCCAAGATTCCAGCGCCGCAATGAGCAAACGCCGGGATCCGGATAAGGTCGAGAGACAAATGCAGCTCAATTCCAGAAAGAGAGCAATCCACCGTTGGGCAAAAAGTAAGATTGCTCCCCGCAAGGCCAGCAAGTCTTGAAACCCCTGCTCTCGCAATGAACATGGATCTTTGAGCGAGCGCTTTCCTTCGATCTGTGGTATACTTTCCCTGCGCTTAATACCGCGGTTGTGTTGTGCGGTCCCTCTAGTTCATGACCTGATCTGAGAAAACCCGCCCTCAGTCTCCTCCGTCTGTTTTCAGCGTAATTTAAAAAAGACTGGCTATTGAGTCGCTATGTTCGCCGGGAATCCCGTGTGCGCTGCGACTACACCAGCAAGAAAGCTAAATGCAAATTTTTTCAGAACTTCCGATTTCTACCTATGTGAAGGAGCGCCTGTCATCCGCTCGCTTTTCGACACCGACTCCGGTCCAGGCCGCGGCAATCCCGCACGCCCTGGAAGGCAAAGACGTGCTCGCAACGGCGCAAACCGGCACGGGCAAGACCCTGGCATTCCTCATCCCGGTGATGGAAAAGCTCCTCCGGCGTAGTTCGCCGGGAATCGCCGCGCTCGTGCTGGTTCCCACCCGCGAGCTGGCCATGCAAGTCGTGGATCAGTACAACGCTCTGCGCGGCAAACAACTCTCACCCGCTGCCCTTGTGGTGGGCGGCTTATCCGAAGCTCAACAATTACACGTCATCCGCAAAGGGCCCGGCCTGGTTGTCGCCACTCCCGGACGCCTGGAAGACTTCCTCGACCGCAGGTTGATTCATTTCCGCGAGCTGCAAATCCTTGTGCTCGACGAAGCGGATCGCATGCTGGATATGGGATTCCTTCCGGCGATCCGCAGGATCGCAGCGATCCTACCCAAAGAGCGCCAGACTCTGTGCTTTTCCGCGACGATGGAGGGCGCCATGGCCAACCTCGTGAAGGACTACACAAGGAACCCCGTCCGCCTCGCGTTCGGTTCAACGCTAAAGCCATCCGAAAATGTGCGCCTCCAAGCGTACGAGGTCACCGTTGATGGCAAACAGGACGCGCTGCACCACTTGCTTACTAAAGAAAGTGGCCGATGCCTTGTGTTCTCACGCACCAAGCGTGGCACCGAGCGAATCGCCAAGAACCTAAACCGCGAGGGCATCCATGCCGCAATGATTCACGGCGACCGCTCGCAATCACAGCGCACCAGTGCGCTGGCCGGCTTTCAACAGGGGCGTTACCGCGTCTTGGTGGCCACCGATCTGGCCTCGCGCGGGATTCACGTGCAGGACATCGCCCACGTTATTAACTACGATTTGCCCGAAGTGCCTGAAAACTTTATCCACCGCGTTGGCCGCACCGGACGCGCAGGCGAGCACGGTGTCGCTTCCACCCTATTCACGCGAGACCAGCGATCCGAGTTGTTCCAGTTGGAGCGCACGCTCGGCACTCGGATGGAGAGGCTGGCGCTGAGTGGTGATCGGCCAGAACGCAAGGATCGGACCAGGGACGCGATAACCTCCGTCTCATCCGCGGCGCCGACGACCCGAATGGTGCCGCTTCCAGGCGAAGTCCTCCAAGCGCAAATGGAGGCCTGACCGCGTTGAGGTACGGCTTCCCGGGGACTACGCCCCCACCTGGCGGCGCTCTTTCGCCGCTATTTTGAGCAGCTTACGACGCGAAACTGTTACAATACAGTTGCTTGTGAGACAAGATGCACCGTAGCACCCGGGGGGATCGGGGCAACCATAGTTGAACTACAGCGCAGCGTGAAATCCGGTTATCACGGCTGCCATCCGTACTGCGTCCTTTCCTATCTACGAAACGACGTTCAAAGTATTCGCTCCGTGATAGTACGGGTTTGAGGAACGCCCGGCCAACCATGGCCGTGGCACTTTGGGGGAATCTTTGTCGCTGGCAATACAGGAAAAAGATGAGCAGGTCCGCAATCTCGTCAGTCTCGGCAAGGAACGCGGCTATCTACTCCATGACGAGGTGATTGAGCTTCTTCCCGTCGAGGAACACGCCACGGAAGTGCTCGATAAACTGTTCTCCACTTTCGAGCGCGAAAGTATCGAAATCTACGAGGACGTGGCAGCCGCGAAGGCGGCAAACCCGGCCCTCGCTGTCCCTGAGCATGTCGAAATCAGCCGCGACGAGCCTATCCGCGGTGAAGAAGCTGACGTGTATCTCGCGCCGCGTCCGTCAGACACTTCGAACGATCCCGTCCGCATGTATCTCCGGGAAATGGGCGTGGTCTCCCTATTGACGCGCGAGCGCGAGGTCGCCATCGCGAAACGCATCGAGCGCGGGCAGCTCCTCGTGCTCAAGACGATTTCTCGCTCTCCGATCGTCTTGAAAGAGCTAATGGCCATTGGCGCTGGACTGCGCAATGGCACCCGGCGGATCAAGGAAGTTGTGAAGTTCGACGAAGAAGAGCTGACCGCTGACATCCTTGAGGGCAGAACACGCAGTACGCTGAGGATCATCGATAAGATTGAGCGGCTCTACGCTGTGGGTCTCAGGCAGGCAAGCCGGCTGGAGAACGCCCCAAAGTCCAATCGCCGCGCGTACCTGGCCGCCCGGGGACACGTGGCGCGAACACGCGTCGCGATGTCGCGATTGGTCCGTTCCATCGACTTCAAGGAGCAGGAGAAGAAACGCCTGATTGACATCATGCGGCACACGGTCGAACGGCTGAACTCCGTCGAGCGCGAAACCGCAAGGCTGGAACGCAGATCCAATGCCGCTCGTGGCGATGCCGCCCGGGAAGCGCGCAAGCAGCTGCGCTCGTGCCGCGCGCAGCTCAGGGCAATCGGTGATTCCAGCGAGGTTAGCGCGGCCAGCCTGAAGCGCACTCTGGCTCTCATCCGGCGTGGTGAGGCGGAGGCCGACCAGGCAAAGAAGGAATTGACGGAAGCCAATCTTCGCCTCGTCGTGTCCATTGCGAAGAAGTACGCCAATCGCGGGCTGCAGTTCCTCGACTTGATCCAAGAGGGCAATATCGGACTCATGAAGGGTACCGACAAGTTCGAGTGGCGCCGCGGCTACAAGTTCTCTACTTATGCCACGTGGTGGATTCGCCAGGCGATCACCCGGGCCATCGCCGATCAGGCACGCACGATTCGCGTTCCCGTGCACATGATCGAATCGATCAACAAACAGGTTCGCACCAGCCAGCAATTGCTCCAAGAGTTTGGCCGCGAGCCAACCTCCGAGGAAATCGCGAGGCGCATGGACATCCCTGTCGAGGCCGTGCGCAGGACCAAGAAAATTGCGCAGCAGCCACTCTCCTTCGAGACTCCCATCGGAGAGGAGGACGAGGCACATCTAGGCGACTTCATCGAGGACAAGAACATTGAGTCTCCGTCGGACGCTGCGATCAACCTCAATCTCAGGGAAAAGATGGCGTCCATGTTGAAGACGCTCACCCCGCGCGAGGAAAGAATTATCAGGATGCGCTTTGGCCTGGATGATGGCAACGATCACACACTCGAAGAAGTGGGCCAAACGTTCGCGGTAACACGCGAGCGTATTCGGCAGATCGAAGCCAAGGCCTTGCGAAAATTGCGGCATTCGTCGCGCTCGGGCCGATTTCGGATCTTTATCGAGAATTCGTTCTAGGAATATGCACAATCAAGGAGATGGGAATGAAGAATCTTTTTGTAGGCAACATGAGTTTTCAAACGACGGAAGCTGAATTAGACGCCCTATTCAAGCCGTTCGGACAGGTGACACGCGTTCACCTGGTCATGGACAGAGAGACCGGCCGTGCTCGCGGCTTTGCCTTTGTGGAAATGCCCAACGACGACGAAGCTGCCAAGGCGATTGCGGCGCTGGACGGGAAGGAACTGGGCGGCCGCAACTTGAAAGTGAACGAAGCGCGTCCTAAGGCTGCCGGCGGCGGCTTTCGCCCAGGTGGCGGTGGCGGCGGACGCGGCCGGGAAAGATTCTCCAACGAAGATTATCGTGAAGCCACACGCCAGCCTCGCGAACCCCGCTGGTAACCTCAGGGGCGGTCCTATGCGGTTGGCAGCTTCCCTTTCATTTCAAGGAGAATTCGATGACGACTACATTTCAAAAGCGCCAAAAGGAAATGAAGCGGCTGGACAAGCAGCGTGAGAAAGCGGAACGCCGCGCCCAAAGAAAGCTCGAAAAGCGTGCTGAAAAAGACGCTCCGGGCGAGAATACCGGCATAGAACACATCAAGCCAGGCCCGCAGGAATTAGACCCGCAAGGCGGAGATGCGTAGGTAGCACGAGGGCTAGATTCCTTCGCCAACTGCCAACCGCGCTCAACACGCTCAGTCATCCGCATCCCTGATGCTCCGGCCGCATCACCCCGCCAGTCCTTGCCAATTTCCAACGAATTCAAAGAAAGCTTGGCAGGGCGTAGGGAATCGGGCCTAAACTCTTTCGCCCTGCCGGGGGATTTGCCTCATCAAACGACAAGGGGCTAAGGTAGAACGAAGAAACGCACTCTCTAAAGGAGAATCGTGTTGGATATCACCTCTGAGGCTCGCTTACTTTGTTCTTGTGAATGAAGAGATGGCCAGTCAAGATTTAGCTACCTTGAGTAATGGTTTCTTCTCTCGCCGCTCGTTCCCGCTTTCCATGGTTTTCCTAGTCGCAACCGCAATCTACTTGGGTTGCGCGCTCTCGCCGCCCTCTCTTATGGACGACGTTGATGCCGTGCAGGCACAGATCGCTAAGACGATGCTGGCCAGCGGCGATTGGGTGACGGCTCGGCTGGACGGGGTCCTCTACTTGGAAAAGGCTCCGTTAATTTATTGGCTTATGGCGATTTTCTACAAGATTTTTGGCGTGGCCGATTGGGTCGCTCGGCTTCCAGGGGCGCTCGCCTCAATCGCGCTCGCACTTCTGTCAGCCTCCTTCGGCATATGGGCCTTCGGAGAACGAGCCGGTTTTTATGCGGGACTGTGTATGTCCACGTCCGTTGGATTGTTTCTCTTCACGCGCATTCAGATCCCCGACGTGATGCTCACATTCACCATTGCGCTTGCTATGTGGGCGTTCTTGCGCGCCCTGGATGAAGAGGAGAAGCGGCCGCGACTCTGGGCGGCCATTCTTGCTGCAAGCCTCGGCGCCGGGCTTTTGCTCAAGAGTCTGGTTGGCATTGTATTTCCGGTCGCGGCGGCATTGATCTACCTTTTCCTCACTAAACAGCTGTTTTCCCGCAGAGCCTGGCATCGGCTGCGGCCCTTGAGCGGTTCTCTAATCGTGCTGCTGATCGCCGCTCCATGGCATTTGTTGGCTACTCTACGGAATCCTCCCTATTTTGCCTGGACCCTGCGGAGCGGCCCTGGCGTGTACCACGGGTTCCTGTGGTTTTATTTTGTGAACGAACAATTGTTGCGATTTCTTAACCTAAGATATCCGCGCGATTACAACACGGTTCCGCGACTGTATTTTTGGCTGTTCCACCTCTTGTGGCTCTTTCCCTGGTCTCTGTACCTACCGGCGGTCGCCAAGCTCTCGTTTAAACCAGTGGATCGCGCCGGACAAACCAGGCTTCTGGCGATCTGCTGGGCGGGATTCATTCTTATCTTCTTCACGTTTTCCACGACTCAGGAGTATTACTCAATGCCATGCTATCCAGCCTTGGCGCTTCTGCTTGGCTCCGCAATGGCTGCGGAAGGCAAATGGATCGATCGAGGGACACTTGCTTTGGGAGCGACCGCCGCTCTCGGTGCCTTAGCCGCCATCGCCATCGCTTTTACTGTGCGCAATCTGCCCACTCCCGGAGATATTTCGTCTGCGCTAGCACACCATCCTTCGGCTTATACGCTATCTCTCGGGCACATGCTGGATCTTACTTTCGATTCTTTTGCCTATCTGAGATTGCCGTTATGCCTGGCGGGCTCCGCTTTCCTGCTGGGAGCCGTGGGTAACCTGCGGTGGTCCGGCATGCGTGCCTTTTTGGCGTCGTCGCTCATGATGGTTCTGTTTTTTCATGCAGCCCGGCTGGCCCTTGTCGTCTTCGATCCTTACCTTTCTTCGCGTCCCCTTGCTGAGGCGCTTCGCTCGGCACCCCCGGGGACACTCATCGTTGATCGCCATTATTATTACTTCTCGTCTGTGATTTTTTACACTGGTCAGGATCCCTTGCTCTTGAACGGCAAGTTCAACAATCTGGAATATGGAGCGGCGGCGCCGGGTGCTCCGGCGATTTTTCTGACCGATTCGGACTTCAAAGACTTGTGGACAAGCCAGAACAGATATTATTTAGTTGCATCCGAGCAAGGGGCCGAGCGCATCGAAACCCTGGTTGGCAAGGAGAGCTTTGAGACCGTTGCGACCAGCGGAGGGAAATTATTGTTAACCAACCTGCCCCCAAAACGCTCTTCCAGCGCGCGTCGTCTCCCCCCCGCCAATCTGCTGCATCCTTATTTCCTTCGTCGTCCATTGGAAATGACTTTTACGACTGAAGACGAATCCAAATATATCCGGCAGGAGTTCTGGGCCAGTGAAGCCCTGCGGCGTGTTCGTCGATGGAAGGTTCTTGTAAGCTTATTAGGTCTGCCCGTGTACCTAATTGGGATGCATCGAAGCGTCTATCCTTATTAAGGGGAGCCTGGGAGGTTAAGGGGGGTCTGGGAGCCGGGGCTAGGTATTTAGGGACAGAATCGACAATCGAAGCGAATCTCCTCATGAACTTCCCGGGCACCGGAACTAAATTTACTTTCGCAGGGAATTGCTTAAGGGCGCACAGTAGCTCGCGCAGGAGGGCTGGATGGAGGCAAGTCGGAGAAGAGGGGAAGCGATGAAAGTCATGGTTCTCGGCGGGGATGGGTACTGTGGGTGGGCGACCGCGCTATATCTTTCAGCCCAAGGGCACTCCGTAGCGACTGTCGATAACTTTGTACGCCGTCAATGGGATCACGAACTGGGCGCCCAGACTCTTACGCCGATCCTTCCTCTGAGTGACCGTCTCAGGACATGGACCCGCCTTACAGGCAGGACTATTGACCTTTTTGTCGGCGATGTGATGGATTACGACTTCTTACTCTCCACGGTCAGGCAGTTTGAGCCGGACACGATCATTCATTTTGCTGAACAGCGCTCGGCTCCCTACTCGATGATCGACCGAAAGCACGCGGTGTTTACGCAAACGAACAATGTCATCGGCACCTTGAATGTCTTGTTCGCGATTCGAGAGGTGCAGCCGGACTGTCATCTGATCAAGCTCGGTACCATGGGGGAATACGGCACTCCAAACATCGATATCGAAGAGGGCTACATCAATATCGAGCACAACGGGCGGCGCGATCTTTTGCCCTTCCCCAAACAGCCTGGCTCCTTTTATCACCTTTCCAAAGTGCACGACAGCCATAACATGATGTTTGCCTGCAAGATCTGGGGCCTTCGCGCCACGGACCTGAATCAAGGCGTGGTCTATGGCACGATGACGGACGAAGTAGCGTTGGACGAAGCCCTGATCAATCGCCTGGATTATGACGAAGTCTTCGGCACGGTGCTGAACCGCTTTTGCGTGCAGGCGGCCATAGGCCAGCCGTTAACCGTGTATGGGAAGGGTGGCCAGACGCGGGGATTTCTGGACATCCGGGATACCGTTCGATGTATTGAACTTGCCTGTCTCAATCCAGCGGCCAGGGGCGAATGTCGCGTCTACAACCAATTCACGGAACAATTCTCCGTTCTGGATATCGCGTTGAAGGTGCGGGAAGCAGGAAGGGATCTGGGGATGAAGGTGGAAATCGACCACATCCCCGATCCACGCGTCGAAGCTGAACAGCACTATTACAACGCAAAACATTCCAAGCTCCTTGATTTGGGCCTTCAGCCCCACTATCTCTCGGAATCCCTTCTTGATTCACTTATGAATATCGCGCTGAAATATCGCGACCGAGTAGATCCCACCATCATGCTGCCACAAGTGAATTGGCGTGAACCGCGCAACGACCGCCGGCTGCATGCAAATATCGGTTTGGGAATTTCCGTTAGCGCGGCCCACAAGTGAATTGCGCACGGCGAGCGGTAACGGGAAGAAGCGCTGAAAAGTGCTGGTTGTGTCGATCGTGCCTACAAATCGCTCTTGGTGGTGGAATTCGGAACAAGAGCTTCCGTGGCCGCAACAAATTGGCCGTTGCGGAGGTGGTAGTCCACGTTACGCCAACGAATCGAAGTTCTCGTGAAGCTCACTAGCCATATGAAAAACGCCATGGCGTCCCAAAGCGGAATCAATGGCATCTTTGTCCAAAGTCCTGCCTGTTTTAATCCCTGGATTCCGATGAGCCAAGTCATAGCCACGCGAAAGACCACGTACGAACCCCAATAAACCGCAGCCATGAGTAATGTGGGGTGGACCAAGACGGCGAGGGTTGTCCATGGCAATCCCCAGGTGAAAAGCAACCCAAAGTGGCCCCATGGCCGCATGGCTCTCATCACCGTCATCCAGCGCGCGCGCTTCGCCAGGAGCTCACCCACTCCCTGGAAATCAGGTACCGTTTCCACGGCAAACGGCAACAGCTTCATCTCCACTCCTTGTTCGGCGATCAGGCGCCCGAAGAGCAGATCATCCGCGGGCCGATTTTCGAGTACCTGAAAGCCTCCGAAGCCCCTGACACGCTGCTTCGTCGACGCCATTGTTGGCCCAAGAGCAAATTGCACGCCGTCAAGCTGCCACGCCACCAGAACGCCCGCGTAAAAGTCCGAAATCATCCCGATCGCCTGAAGTTTCTCCACGAATGATCCTTCTCGCGAGGACACGTAGAAACAAGTCACGCCTCCGACTCTGGGATCGCGCAACGGCCCAACTACTCTCCGCAGATATTCGCTGTCAACACGCACGTCGGAATCGTTGATGACCAGGTATTCATACTGGGCTTCGCGTTCCATGAGCCGCAATTTGGCGACTTTATCGTTGATGGCAGTGTGGCCGGCGCTGTAGAGCAGGCGAATCTTTCGCTCCGGGAAGTCCCGCAGCAATTTCTGGATTACCGGCACGGCAGGATCAGTCTGGTCCGTCACGCAGAAAAGGATTTCGTACTCGGGGTAGTCCTGGCAGCAGAAACTCGCAAAATTTTCATAGGCATCAGGATCTAAGCCTCGAACCGGCTTGAGATTGCTTACCGGTGGAGTGAAATCCAGATTTTTCCCGTCTTCATTTCTAGACTGCCAAAAATAACGGCTGGAACTATAGATCGCCAAAAGGTAGAAAACAAACGGAATTGCTGCCGCGAAAAGGACAACGAATTCTGAAACGTTTAAGGGCACGCCACCTCATTCCCGATTCGAGTGCGGCCAGTCTGGGAACTCTGCCATACGGACGAAACCGCAGGTGCGCTTCCCTACCCTGGGTTCCACGCTCCGCCCTAAGATTCTATCCTGAATCAGGAGAATTCCTGAATGCCGCTGGACTTCTTTCCCTGGATTGCCTGCCCCGTCCTGTCCTGGTGATTTTTTTGCTATTCTGAAATGCTGGTTCAAGCAAATACGTGACGCACACACGCAGACTCCAACTGAAAACAATGCCCCTGGTTCTGGTCAGCATCATTTTGGGACCTCTTGGGAACGTATTTCTCGGCAAGGCCATGAAAGGCATCGGGCCGGTCACTTCAGCGAGAATTCTCGATCTCGTTCCAATTGCCTCTCGGGTACTGGCATCCGGTTACATCTGGCTGGGAATTGCCTGCTTGCTGGGATTTTTTATCGTCCACATGTTGTTACTGACCTGGGCCGACTACAGTTATGTGCAGCCTGCCACTTCTTTGTCCTACCTCTCCATCTCCGTCCTTAGTTACCTTCTTCTCGGAGAGATCCTCTCCCCTCTGCGCTGGCTGGGTGTCACCGTGATTTGTCTCGGCGTTTTCCTGGTAGGTCGGACCTCGCCCAGCACCACAGGAGCGCCTAGCCGTGCGTGAGGTGGTTCTCTTTTTCTTAATTGTTGTAGCAGGAACGGGAGGAGAACTGTGCGTAAGTCGTGCTATGAAGAGTATTGGGGAAGTCCACGACTTTAGTCCCAAATCCGTCCTGAGTTTCGTTCTGCAATCCTTGCGCTTGCCGTGGATGTGGCTAGGAATAGCACTGATGAGCCTGGGATTCTTCTCGCTTCTAGCTATCCTGTCATTTCAGGAAGTGAGTTTCGTGGTGCCCGTCAGCGCTCTTAGCTATGCCGCGGGAGCCTTTGGAGCGAAAGCTTTCCTAGGCGAACGCATCAACGGCAACCGGTGGATCGGAATCGCCGTGGTCTGTATCGGGGTCACCATCGTCTGGTGGAGTAGAAAATAGCGACCACAAGAAAGGGGTGGAACACTTTCCATGCGGCCAAAACTGCCGCAAGAAAAATCTCAAGCTACCTATCGGACTTCAGCGCTCTGCGAGCGTCTATCGCTTCTTAACACCCAATCTTCGCGCCGCTAACCCTGCCTTTCTTCCGTCGAGCGAAGCCGCCCAGACCAAGTAACCCTGTGCCAAGCAAGAGCATGCTGCCGGGTTCAGGCGTCGTCGCTGTGGACGCACTGATGTCCAGGGTAACGGTGTGAGCCTGAGGATCGTACACATCGCTACAGGTTGAACCCGTCGGGCAGACAAAGTTGGTGAACACAGGAGAAAGTTGGTCGTTGTTGAATGTGCCGGACAGCGAGGAGGACGCCATCAGGAAGGTAAAGCTCTCGTTGGCTCCCGGCGTAAAAGGGCCCACGACGGTGAATTCGACCATGCCGCTCAGGATCGCATTGCCGCTGATCGAGAGTACGCTGAACTGCCCGATGCCTGTTCCGCCTAAGTCGATTACCAGTGAACCGTTGGAGCCCTGAGTGTAGTCCCCGGTGACCGTGAGGGTGGAAGGCTTGCTCAGATCAGTCGGAGTGAAGGTGCCGCCGTTGTTCTGGACGTTACCCATGATGGTGCCGCCGCCCTGAACGTTCCCGCCGCTGACCACGAAGGTTGGTGCCGAGATGGTGCCGCCGGAATGAATGGTGGTCAAGCCGTCGCTTTGTGAGTAACCGCCATTCGCATTCAGAGTAGCGAGATTGCCCACGGTTACGCTTCCAGAGTTATTGAAACCCAAACCCGTGGTAAACGTACTTTTGTTGCCGCTGAGGTTCAGTCCGCCGCTGTTGGACGTGTTGCCGTTGACCATCACGCTGCTGTTTGCACCGCTCACGGTGATGATGCCAATGTTGGCGAGCGAGCCGAGCATGGCGCTGTCCGAACTCCCGTTTACGTTGAAGATGCCGCTGATTTCGTTGGTAAACAACCCGGTTGCGGTGAACTGGTTGCCGGCACCCTGGCCACTCTGCGTGGTAGTGATGGTGCCGAAGTTATCCACAGTTCCGGTGACGGCGATGAGCGCGCCGTTGCCTTCCTGAATGAGGCCCGTGCTGGTATTGGTCAGTGAGCCGCTGATGTTCTGAGTACCGTAGATTGTATCGATCCCGGAGTTGGTCATGGAGTCGTTCAGGGTCGCGCCGTGGGCGACGTTCACGGCACTCTGATTGTTCAGAATCGCGATCGTGGCGACGTCGCCGTTCCCGTTGACATTCAAGACGCCAGCAATGCCGTTGGTGAATGTGCCGTTGACGTTCAGATGGTTCCCGGAAACCTGCCCGCTGCCGGTGGTGTTGATGGTGCCGGTGTTGCTGCCGCCACCGGAAACGGTGAAAGTCGCGATGTTGCCTTCGTTTATCGTGCCGGAGTTAGCAAAGGCGTCCCCCGCTGTGCTCGTCACATTGAACGCGCCATAGTCCGTAACGGTGCCCGCTGAGCCGTTGTTCAGCGTGCCAGTGTTGAGGGTCGCTCCGTGAGCCACGTTCACCTGATTGTTGTTGGTTAGCGAGCCGAGGGTGGAGCTGTCGCCGTTCCCGTTCAGGTTGAAGATGCCGGTGCTTTCGTTAGTGAACGCGCCGGTCGCGGTGAACTGGTTTCCGGCGCCCTGGCCACTCTGCGTGGTAGTGATGGTGCCGAAGTTATCCACAGTTCCGGTGACGGCGATGAGCGCGCCGTTGCCTTCCCGAACGAGGCCCGTGCTGGTATTGGTCAGGGAGCCGCTGATGTTCTGAGTACCGTAGATTGTATCGGTCCCGGAGTTGGTCAGCGAGTCGTTCAGGGTCGCACCCTTGGCAACGGTCACGGTGCCCTGATTGTTCAGGATGCCGATTGTGGCGACGTCGCCCGATCCGTTCACATTCAAAACGCCAGACGTACCGTTGGTGAATTGGCCGTTGATAGTCAGCTGGTTCCCGGAAACCTGCCCGCTGCCGGTGGTGTTGATGGTGCCAGTGTTGCTGCCGCCACCGGAAACGGTGAAAGTCGCGATGTTACCTTCGTTTACTATGCCGGTGTTGGCGAAGGCTCCTACCACGTTGCCCGTCACATTGACGGTTCCGTAGTCGGTGACCGTGCCGGTGTTGGCCAACGTGCCTGTATCGATCCCGGAGTTGATCAGCGAGTCGTTCAAGGTCGCACCCTTGGCGACGTTCACGGCGCCCTGATTGTTCAGAAAGCCGATTGTGGCGACGTCGCTCGAGCCGTTCACATTCAAAACGCCAGACGTACCGTTGGTGAATTGGCCGATCGTCAGATGGTTCCCGGAAACCTGCCCGCTGCCGGTGGTGTTGATGGTGCCGGTGTTGCTGCCGCCACCGGAAACGGTGAAAGTCGCGATGTTGCCTTCGTTTATCGTGCCGGAGTTAGCAAAGGCGCCTCCCGCTGTGCTCGTCACATTGAACGCGCCATAGTCCGTAACGGTGCCCGCTGCGCCGTTGTTCAGCGTGCCAGTGTTGAGGGTCGCTCCGTGAGCCACGTTCACCTGATTGTTGTTGGTTAGCGAGCCGAGGGTGGAGCTGTCGCCGTTCCCGTTCAGGTTGAAGATGCCGGAGCTTTCGTTGGTGAACCCGCCAGTGGCGTTGAACTGGTTGCCGGCGCCCTGGCCGCTCTGGGTGGTGGTGATGGTGCCGGAGTTGTCCACAGTTCCGGTGACGGCGACGAGCGCGCCGTTGCCTTCCTGAACGAGGCCGGTGCTCGTATTGGTCAGGGAGCCGCTGATGTTCTGAGTACCGATGTTGGCGACGTCTTTGTTGCCGTCGAGATTAAGAGCGCCGGAATTGGTCACGACGCCCGACACGGTAAGAATATTGCTACCGGTGTCATTGGTTCCGTTACCCGTGTTAAGCACACCGTTGTTTTGGAGATTGCCGGTTATCGAGAATTTCGTCCCTTGCTGCAGGCTTATCGTCCCTGAATTTGCAAGTGAGTTCCCGTCGTTGATGGTTTGGCTGATTAGGGTCAGCGTGCCCTCTACCGTCGCCAGTTGGGCTAGTGCGCTGGTGTTGCCGTTAACATCAAACGTACCGGCCACGATCAGCCCTGCAGGCTGGGGTATGTCTGTGATGCCGGTCGTCTGGCTGACGAGGTTCAAAGAGCCAGCGATATCCAAGGTTCCGGCTTGAAGGGCCAGCGTGTTGATGGTGATGCTGGTTGCACCGTTGAGCGTGAGGGTGTTGCCAGCGGAGTTGAGGACGGCATTGTAGACGTTGCCAGTGTTGTTGTTCGGCACGCAATTCGCCGGCCCGGACGAGCAGCTCCATTCCGTGGCGGTGGTCCAATTGCCAGATGCGGTATTCCACGTTGCGGTGATGCCGGATCCAACAGTCGAAACCGCGTCCAGGATCACATCCGTGGGATTGTATGCGATGGTCCAGTTGATTCCGTCGGCCTGGAAGCTAGTGCCATTGGTGAACTGCCCAGACACTACGCCATTCCCACCGGTGATGTTCAGAATATTAAAGCTATCGCCGACGGGGTTGAAGCCACTCGCCAGGACGATGCCCAGCGCTCCGGCAAGGGAAGCATTGCCGCTGACATTGGCGCTGCTGTTGATGGTGATCACGCCGAAATGTCCGGCGGTGTTTCCACTAATCACTTCGTTTAGCGTGCCGCTCGACAACTGCTGATAGCCAGTGGTTGCAGTAAACGGTGCGTTCCCGATGCCCAAGAAGGCGCCGGTGGCTACCTGCACGGTGCCACCGTTGCCGAGCGTGGTAATTTGCCCCTTGTCGCCGGAAACCGCCAGATTGAGCGCGCCACCGGTAGCGTTGTTGAAGGTGCCGCCGAAAGTCAGTGTGCTCGGCGACGATTGCGTCTGGACAGTACCAGCGTTGGTAAAGGTTGCGCCCGTGCTGGGTGACGAGAATGTTCCGCCTCCCAAAGTAATCGTGCCGGAGTTGCTCGAAGTACCTACACCGACGAGGTTCAAACTGGTTCCGTTGCCAACGAACACGCTTCCCGCATTGCTCAACCACGCGAGGTTTGCCTTATCTCCCGGAGCGAACAAGTCAAAGGTTGCGCTCGCATTGTTGGTGAAGGTCTGGCTCACGGCCAGAGTGTCGGTGCCCGAGCCGCCGTTTCCGAGGTAGAAATTATTCGAGTTGCTCACGTTCCCGGTGACGTTCACGGTTGTGCCGTTCACGATATTCACCGGCCCCGCCACCGTTAGCGTTGCCGGGCTACCTCCGGGCGTTACGGCGATGATCTGGCCATTTCCGAGTCTCAGCGAGCCTTCTACGGTGCTTAGCCCTGCCAGCGCGCTGTTCCCCCCGGCGTTGATCGTTCCTTCCACGTCCAGCGACGAGTTGACGGGAATATCCGTGATTCCCTGGGTGAGATTCAGGGTTGTGCCCGCACCGACGGTCGCTGACCCAGTGTTGTTCAGTGCGGTAAAGTTGGCGATCGTCCCATTGCCGCTCAGGCTGAAGTTCCCGGCATTAGCCACCGTGCCGTTCACCGTCAGCGTCGTGCCCGTGCTTGGAGAGCCACCGTCGTTCACCGCCAAATTCCCCGTTGAGGTGATTTTCAACGTCGCCGGGCTCCCTCCTGGCGTCACTGTGATGGTTTGCCCGTTGTCCAGCGTCAGGTTCCCGGCCACCGTCGTAAGGTTCCCGAAACCATTTACCGTGCCTGCCGCATTGAACGATGAGTTCTGCGCGATAGTCGGAATCCCTTGAGTCACGGTCAGCGTGGTGCCGTTGCCAACCGAAATGCTTCCAGTGTTATTCAGAGCGTTAACAGTGGCTTGGTCCGCCGCTCCGAATAGGTCGAACGTTCCACTGTTTATTAACGTTCCGGTTACCGTCAGCATGTCGCTCCCGGAGCCGCCGTTTCCCAGGTAGAACGTGCCCGAGTTGCCCAGGTCGCCGTTCACCGTTAGCTTGGTGGCGTTGATCAAATTCACAACGCCAGTCGAGGCCACGGTCAGCGCGTTGCCGATGTTGGTCGTCTGGCCGTCTAGCGTCAAAGTTCCTTCCACGCCCGCCAATTTCGCCAGCGCGTTGGTGGTGCCGCCGACCTCGAACGTCCCAGCCACGTCCAGGCCCGCGCCCGCCACGATGTGCGTCAGTCCACCATTCGGCTGATTGACCAGGTTCAATGTGGCGCCAGTTCCGATCGTCAGGTTGCCGGCCTGCAGCGAAAGCGTGTCGATCGTGACGCTTTTGAGCGTCGAATTGCTGTCCAACGTGACGGTATTGCCCGCCGAGTCGATATTCACCGCAAAGGTCGTGGCGCCGTTATTGGGAATGCAAGGCGAAGTGACAGGGGCGCAGCTGAAGATTCCGTCGGTGGTCCAATTTCCGGTGCCCGCGAGTGTTGCAACTATCTCTTGCAGTTGTCCGGCGGTAAGAAACATCTCGGTAGTGGCTCCATTCACGGTCTCGCTCAGGGTCCAGTTGCGGCCATCGGCGGTGAACGTATTGTTCTGAACGTTCGACCATTGACCGGTCAGCGTGCCCGTGAAGTTCAGAATGTCGAAGCCTTGGCCAGTACCGGGAGTGAAATTGCTTGCGAGCAGGACCCCTATATTCCCGTTGAGGGCGACGTTCCCCGTAACGTTGATCACGCCGAACGATCCCACAGCCGTGCCCGCGAGGATCTCGTTGAAGGTCCCGTTGGCCATTTGCTGAAATCCACCGCCAGCGCCGAACGTGCCTGATCCGATGCCCAGCAGAGCACCGGAAGCCACCTTCACTGTCCCGCCGTTCGCAAAGGTATTAAATTGCGTCGCGTCCCCAGAAACATTCAGATTCAAGTTGCCGCTTACGTTGCCGCTAATCGCGTTCGTGAACGTCCCGCCAAAGCTCATCGTGCTAGGCGACGACTGCGTCTGGAGCGTCCCAGTATTAGTAAAGGTCGCGCTGGAACTCGACGACGACAGCGTTCCGCCACTCAGAGTAAGATTTGTGCTGGAGTTGCTCGATGCGCCGCTTCCGTTAAGGTGCAGCGTCGCCCCCTGGCCGATCGTAATCGAACCCGTGTTCGCCAGCGTCCCAGCCAGGCTGAGCAACGCCTCCCCGCCCACGTTCGTGCTACTGGCGCCGCCGCCCGTCAAACTAATCGAACCTGTGTTGTTCAACTTCCCGCTGGCCGAGGTGAAATCCAGTTCCGCCATCCCACCGCCGACTGACCCGAGTGACCCGACTGAGCCGCCATAGCCGCCAGTGAGAGTCAGGCTATAAGCGTTGGTCGATGTCCCCGAACCCGCCACCGTCATCAGCGCCTGCGCCCCCGCCACGTTGGTGGCGCCGTAGCCGCCGTAGCCACCCTGAAGGCTGATTCCGCCGTAAGCGTTGTTCAGTGTCCCGGTCACCGCTACCTTCGCCGTATTCGCTCCGCTAATGTACGCGTTGCCCACCGTCAGGGTGCCGTAATTGGTCGTTGCCGTCCCGTTGGTCAGACTCCCGCCTATGTTCAGCGTGCTCCCGCCTGTGCCGCTGTTATCAAGATATAAGGTGCCGTTGCTCGCCAGATCGCTGCTCGTCGTAACCGACTCCCCATTCACGAGGGTCAAACTCCCGTTGCTGGCAACGGTAGTCAGCCCGGTCAGCGCGTTGTTGCTGTTCGTGTTGCCCACCTCCATAAACGCGTTCGGCCCGTTCAGGGTCAGCGAACCGCTCGGGTTGCCGCTGCCTCCGCCAATCTGCGTGATCCCTCCGCTGCCAAACTCCGCCACCGCCGCCCCGCCCGTGCTCACCCCGTTGTTCGCGCCCCCGGTGAGGCTCCACGTGCCCTCCAGCGTGCTCGACGTCAGGCCCCCCGCCACATTCAATAACGCCGCTGCCCCGTTCACCCCGGCGCCCGCCGCACTGCCCGTCAGACTAATCGAACCCGTGTTCGCCAGCGTCCCGGCCAGCATCAGCAGCGCCTCACCGCCCACGTTCGTGCTGGTGGTGCCGCCGCCCGTCAGATTAATCGAACTTGTGTTGTTCAGCGTTCCGCTAGCCGAGGTGAAATTCAGTTCCGCCATCCCACCGCCGACTGACCCGAGTGACCCGACTGTGCCGCCATAGCCGCCAGCGAGAGTCAGGCTATAAGCGTTGGTCGATGTCCCCGAACCCGCCACCGTCATCAGCGCCTGCGCCCCCACCACGTTGGTGGCGCCGTAGCCGCCGTAGCCACCCTGAATGCCGATTCCGCCGTAGGCGTTGTCGAGTGTCCCCGTCACCGCCACCTTCGCCGTATTCGCTCCGCTAATGTACGCGTTGCCCACCGTCAGGGTGCCGTAATGGGTCGTTGCCGTCCCGTTGGTCAGACTCCCGCCTATGTTCAGCGTGCTCCCGCCCGTGCCGCCGTTATCAACATAGAGACTGCCGTTGTTGCTCAAATCGACGGTCGTATTGACCGTGACTCCATTGTTCAGCGTCAAGTTCGCGCTGACCGCGATATTGGCCAAGCCCGTCAGCGCGTTGTTGCTGTTCGTGTTGCCCACCTCCATAAACGCGTTCGGCCCGCTCAGGGTCAGGCCGTTGCTGTTCGTCCCATCTCCAATTTGCGTGATCCCCCCGCTGCCAAACTCCGCCACCGCCGCCCCGCCCGTGCTCACCCCGTTGTTCGCGCCCCCGGTGAGGCTCCACGTGCCCTCCAGCGTGCTCGACGTCAGCCCCCCCGCCACATTCAAGATCGCCGCTGCCCCGTTCACCCCGGCGCCCGCCGCACTGCCCGTCAGAGTAATCGAACCCGTGTTCGCCAGCGTCCCGGCCAGCATCAGCAGCGCCTCACCGCCCACGTTCGTGCTGCTGCCGCCGCCGCCCGTCAGATTAATCGTAGCTGTGTTGTTCAGCGTTCCGCTGGCCGAGGTGAAATTCACTTCCGCCATCCCACCGCCGACTGACCCCGGTGACCCGACTGAGCCGCCATAGCCGCCATTGAGAGTCAGGCTATAAGCGTTGGTCGATGTCCCCGAACCTGCCACCGTCATCAGCGCCTGCGCCCCCGCCACACCGGTGCTGCCGTAGCCGCCGTAGCCACCCTGAATGCTGATTCCGCCGTAAGCGTTGTTCAGTACCCCAGCCACCGCCACCTTCGCCGTATTCGCGCCGTTAATGGACGTGTTGCCCACCGTCAGGGTGCCGTAATGGGTCGTTGCCGTCCCGTTGGTCAGACTCCCGCCTATGTTCAGCGTGCTCCCGCCCGTGCCGCCGTTATCAACATAGAGACTGCCGTTGTTGCTCAAATCGACGGTCGTATTGACCGTGACTCCATTGTTCAGCGTCAAGTTCGCGCTGACCGCGATATTGGCCAAGCCCGTCAGCGCGTTGTTGCTGTTCGTGTTGCCCACCTCCATAAACGCGTTCGGCCCGCTCAGGGTCAGGCCGTTGCTGTTCGTCCCATCTCCAATTTGCGTGATCCCCCCGCTGCCAAA
>Ga0307479_10000333_pt1 | contig 42675 bp, 39 predicted proteins | sample atmos_gasesECM4C_FD_203743 | JGI IMG/M metagenome (GOLD analysis project Ga0307479, IMG submission 203743) | Hardwood forest soil microbial communities from Morgan-Monroe State Forest, Indiana, United States - atmos_gasesECM4C_515 | ecosystem: Environmental > Terrestrial > Soil > Temperate...
TCGAGCTTGGCTTGGTTGATGAATTTCGTTTTGTCGTTGGGCCAATCATTGCGGGGGAAGGAAGGCGGTTGTTGGAAGGTGTCAGCTTGCGGGAGAGCTTGCAATTAAAGCTTATTGAGTCAAAGTTTTTTAAATCAGGAAGTGTCGCGCTTCGTTACTTGAAACAGTGACAGACAACTCCGCGACGGCCGGGGGCTGGCTCCCGCAGAAAAAGGATCGGTTGGTTGGGGCTCCCGCCGGGTGCCCCGTTTCTCGCGTTTTGCGAGAAGAGCGGGCTTTTCGCCACATCTGGGCCGCGCGTTAACCGTAGGTGAGGTCGGTGCTCTGTCCGACTTCGATGATATAGCCGTCAGGATCGCGGATGTAGCAGCGGATCTCGCCGTACTTGGGTATTGGTTCCGTGATGAACTCCGCTCCTCGACTTTTCCATAATTTGTAGCACGCTTGAATATCGGCAACGCGGAAATTCATAAAGCTGTTGATGTGATTCGGGTCGGGGACGCTGAGCGTTACTGTCGGCTTATCCGGGGTCGGCCCGCCTCCAACGTTCAGAATCATCCAGATATTCGCAAGTTGAAGGTACGGAGGCGCGTTGCCGTCACCCATGGTCAGAATGCGAGCGCCGAAGACCTTTTCGTAGTAGCGAGCCGATCGCTCGACGTCGGCAACGGTGAGAAAATGCGCGATGCTGATCCCCTCTCGCGGGGGCATCTCATAGCTCTTCTGGTCGATTTGTACGCTGTTCATTGACGTCTCCAATTCTGATCAACGGTGCTGATCCGCTGATTCCGGTTCTTTCACTGTTGGCAGTCCAGCTCCGATTGAGAAGACCAAAAAACGTCAGCCCTTCCACGGGATTTTGTAGACGACGGACTCGTATTTCGGACTTGTGCGATTTTCGATGATCTCCCCGTGGAGCCCTTCGGCGATACGCCTGCTGGCGGTGTTTTGCACCGCTACAGGATAAATGAAACTCTTCTTACCCAAGGTTTGATGCGCCCACGCAGCGAGCGCCGCCACGACCTCCCGGCCGAGACCCTGGCCGTGCGCGCTTTCCTTCATCCAGAGGCCCAGTTCCAGCGATTCCGTGTCGCACGCTTCCACCGCAGTCATGCCAAGGCATTCCTTGCTGTCGCGCCGTCTGATGACGAAAGAAAATATATTAAGCTCTGGAGCCCGCAATCGTTCTTCGCATCGTGCAATATATTCGCTCCACGACGGGGGCTCCCACTGCATGAATTTGGCGATCGAGGGCGTAATGCACGCGAAAACCTCTTCTGCGTCCGTTATTTGAAACTGGCTGAGCTGTAATCTCGGGGAGTGGATAACGATCATCTCGTTCGCCTGGAAATGACGCATAACGCGTCAAGAATCAAATTATAGAGCGAAGCCAAATTCACTCCTCTAGTTCTAAAGCGCGGAAGAAGAAAACTTTCTAGGTCGATTTGTCGAATTCGGTCCGGCCGTTCGACTATATCGTGAAGGCAGGGCAATCGGCCCGCCCGATGACTAAAGAATAAAGAAGCAAAGACCGTTATAGGAGAATGGAAAAATCATGCCACAGTATTTAGTTGCTAACTACATGCCCGACAACTTCGACCCGTCCACCGTAACCGAAGCGATGATGGAAGAGATCCACGCGCTCAACCGCGAACTGATTGCTGCCGGCGCCAGGAAGTTCGCCTGTGGCATTTCCCCGGCCGCCAACGCCAAGACGCTGAGAAAGCAGCCCGACGGCAAGGTCCTCATCACCGACGGACCGTACACCGAGACCAAGGAGCACATGGGCGGATTTTGGATACTGGAAGCCGCCAATATGGACGAAGCACTCGCATGGGCGAAAAAGGCTGCCATCGCCTGCGATGTGGCCGGCGAGGTGCGCGAACTGCTTTTCTTCCCGGCTCCGGAGGAAGCAGCGAAATAGTCTCACTCGCCGCGACTTCGGAATCTGCACCGTCTTGACCATGGAATGAACGAGCCAGCGGGAAACTGCGCCGCTGGCTCCCACCCGGACGGAAGAGGAGAGGAACAATGAAATACATCTGCTTGGGATACCTCGAGCCAGGAAAATTCGAAGGGATGACCCAGGACGAGCGACACGAGACGTTCGACGAATGCTTTGAGTACAACGATCATCTGCGCGCCAACGGACATCTGGTCGCCGAAGTGCCGCTTCAGCCTCCGGAGACCGCGTTGACCCTGTACTGGAAAAACGGGAAAGTCGCGACCACCGACGGCCCCTATACGGAAACCAAGGAACAGCTTGGCGGCATTCAGATCCTTGAGGCGCGAGACCTCAATCATGCCGTTCAGCTTGTCTCACAGCAACCTGGCTTTAAGTATGGACTTGGACCGATTGAGATACGGCCGATCATGGATTTGAGCGAAATCATAAAGGAAAGCGAGCAGCGGCGACGGCGAAAGGAGTCTTCGCGATGAGGGCGGCCACGTCATACGGCACGCATGAATGCTGATACGATTCCCTTTTCGCCGGTCTGGCCGGTGTTTCACGCAGCCTTTGGCTTTTTCGGTTCCTCATCCAGGTGAGCGGCCTGGGGGTCGTGGCGTTTGAGCAGACGCTCAATGCGCTTGATGGTGCGGTGCAGTTGGCGGATTAAATCCTCATCGGGAGTGGTGAGCAAATCGGCAAGAAGTCGGCGAATCTGCTCGCGAATCTCAGCATACTTCTGGCTGCGGGTCTGCAGTTCGAGCAGATATTTCCGATACATCGCATAGCCGATGGCGACGCTCACTCCCATGACCACCGCACGAGAACCCTGAAGGAGCCAATGGGGAGCGTTGCGGAGCCGGGTCACGAGGAAATCCACATCCAAGCTCAAGAACCAAGCACACGCTCCCCAGAGCGCGGCTGCGGCTAGAACCTTGCGTCTGCTGGCCACTTCATCGCCTCTACGTTCCTGGAGCTTTTCGCTCTCAGGTATCGACCACGCTTAGCCTGCCAAACGGCGGAAGGCCGGTGGCGTGATGACTACATCGTAGTGGCGTTGGCGAGTTGATTGCAAACTTCTCAGCTCGCAGCTCGTCGACGGCGAGGGTTTCCATGGCTTCTCGTAACTCCGTCGACCCACAGCTTGCGCCCCTTCGACAGGCTCAGGGCAGGCTTTCGCGGCAGCAGCGCCTGAAGGCGTCTACTTAAAAGGCTACGTGCGGCACGCATGAATGCGTGCCCTGATACGAATCTTTTTTCGCCGGTTTTCCGAGATGTTGAGGAGGGGAGAACGCAGGGTCAGAGAAAATCCTGAGCCTAAGCGTCGGTGGATTATAACATCGCGAACACCAGGGTCTCTCGCTTCGCTCGGGATGACACGCGTGGGCTGGGTGTGCTGTGCGGCTCATGCTGTTCGCCAGTGCCCTACGCTCGAAGCGGCAGCTTCGGTGTGAAGTCCTCGCCGGAGTCTTCGGCTGCGTCGGCGAACTTTCTTAGCTCGGGATATTTCTCGATCAGCGTGGGCGGGGCTGGGACTCGCTTGCCGGTGATCATGGCTTTCAACTCCAGCGCGTTCACTCCGGCTTTGCTTTCGAAATGATTGTTGGTAATCACATAGGTGGTTTGGGCGCGCTCAGCTACGCTTGCGATCCTTTCTTTCCAGCGCGCTAGTTCTGGCTGGCTGTAAAGATAGTTGTAGCGGTCGTTGCGATTGTCGGAATCGAACCATTCCTGGTAATTGCGGCCGTGCAGGCGCACGTAGGCGATGGGAGCGGTTACGTGTTCGGTGGGGGCGAGGGAGCGTCCCAGGACTGGCTGGTCGATGTTGCAGAAGGCTACATTTTTCTGGGTGAAGGCGGCCAGGGTTTCGGGATTGTTCCAACTGGAATCGCGTACTTCGACTACGCGGGGATATTCGATGAACTGGCGCAGCAGGCGGTCGAGATATTCGCGATTGAGCGACGTGTTTTTGAACGATACGGGAAACTGGATGAGCAGAGCGCCCAGGCGGGCTTCGGTGGCGATGGCGTCGAGGCCTTCGCGGGTGCGGGATTCGTCTTCGTCAGTGGGACGGATTGTCGCTGCCGAAGTGGGTTCCATCACTGCGATGGGCGAGTGCGTGAAGGCGCGGTAGAGCTTGGCCGTGAACAGAAAGTTCTTGTTCACGGCGGCAACTTTGCGGCACCAGAGTTTGGCCAGTTCTGGTTTGAGCGGTCCGTAAAACGAGGTATTGATCTCGGTGGTATCGAAGAAGCGCGCCAAGTATTCCAGCGGATGCTGCTTGCGGTTGCGCATGCCCGCGGGATAGAAGATGCCTTCCCAGTCTTTATAGGACCAGCCAGCGGTGCCGATGCGGACATTCGAGCGGAGCTGGGGCGAGGGTTCCATGCACAAACCGGAGACGGAGGGCATGCAAAGGTTAGCACAGGAGCAGCGGGAAACTGAGTGGTCGCTGAGTGGCCGGCGGTGCCGGGCGCGGTGAGGTGGCCAGAGAAGGAACTTGCGGTGGCACCTAAATTGTGGAACATAGAGGCTATGCGTTTACTCAAGATTTCGGCTGTAACCTTTTGTCTCCTTGCAGGATTGGTGATCCGATCGGGGGCGCAGGAGAAATCCGATGCGGCAACCGTCCGGGCGCTGGAGTTGAAATGGACCGAGTCGTACAAACAGCGGCGGGTTGACGTTCTGTCGTCGCTGCTGGCGGAAGATTTTGTCATCACGATTGAGGATGGCAGCACCTACAGTAAGACGGGCTACATCAGCCACAGCGCCGAGGACTCGGTGCACGTGGAAGTGGCGGAGATGTCAGACATCAAGGTTCGCATGCATGGGAACACGGCCGTGCTCACCGGCGCTTATCACGAGAGAGGTACGTCGAAAGGAAAGGGCTACGAGTATCACGACCGGTTCACCGATATCTGGATGAAGACTGGGGGCAAATGGCAGGTCGTGGCTTCGCATTACAGCGTGCCGGTGAAGTAGGGCAGCAAGACTACCTGAGGACAGAAGGAAGATCGCGGGCTCCGTGCAGGATTCGGACAATCTGTAGGGGTCTTGCTGCAGGGTCGTAGACGATGAGGTAATTCGAGTATGGATGCGCAACCCAAAATCGAAGTGGCAGTGAAGTCAAATCCTTCCGCGTGCGTCCCGCAACAGGAGAATCGGCAAGAAGATCGCACGCCCTGAACACTGCCTCCTCGACGCGGTCGGCGGCTTCGGGACTGTCTCGGGCGATAAAACTCCAAATGTCGAGGAGGTCGTCGGTAGCTTGAGGAGTGAACTGATACCGGCTCATTCTTGTTGCTGCTCACCGAGTCGTGCCCGCTTTAGCTCGCGGAGTCTGGAACGTACTTCCTCGCGCTCCAGCAATTCGCCGCCTTGTGCGGCCGCGTAGCCCTCATTGATTTTCGACTCGATTTCTGTCCGGTGCGCAGCCAACCAGGCTTCCTGTTCGTGAAGCATTGAAACAGCGTGTTCGATGTATTCGTCGACGGTTTTGTAGGAACCACGCTGGACATCCTGCCGAATCACGGCTTCAAGTTCGGGTCGAAGTCGAATCTCCATGTCGGTATTCTACCGCTCACTCCAGCGACAGCACCACCCAATACACGCCGGTAGGATACGTCTCTGTACGCGCGTAGCATACGCCCACCGAGAAACTATGCAGATTATGGACGGAGAGTGCACTGCCACTATTTGCCGGCAGCGTTTCCGGATGGAGGCTAGTGTAGGTGAGTACTGTGTATCGTTGCGCTAGCTGATGAACGGCAGAGGTGCCGAGTTTGTCGGCTTGCGCCAAGGAGCAGGCTGCATCGTCGGCGGTGGGGAGATCGCGGCGAGCGAGGTCAGGCTGTTTGGACTGATGCCGGACTTGCGCTACCGTTGTGGCGATCCTATCCTTTACATCCGCCACGGAATAGTTGGGGAGGGCATGGCCGAAATCCTGCACTATGTACAACTGGTCGCCGTTGCGGACCACGCCTAACCCAACTACGTTATAAGTGGGGTTGAGCAGGTTCGCGCGATGCGGAGGGGAAAGCATTAGGTGTTGGTGGGCTTCGGCAGCGTTGAAATCCAGCGCGACGTTTTCGCCTTCCTGGTCGAGTTGCGTGTGTGTGGTGGCCGCCAGGCGTTTTGGCAAAGAGAGTTCGTCGTCGAACTGGTGCGATAGCTGCCGCGCGGCAAACATTGCTTTGGCGTGGATTCGGGCGGCGCGGCTCATGCCCGCATCCAGTGTCAAAGGTGGCAGACTGGCTTGCCTGCGCGCTTGATTGGCCAGATCCAGAAGTTGCTGTTCGGTGTCAGGATCGTAGTCGCTAAAGGGAATATCGGGGGCGGTGGCCGAGGCTGGTTTTAGAGTGGCGCGCTGGGCCGGCTTGTCCGTGCGATCCGAATCGCCGTCGGAGGCGGCCAGTACCCGAGCCGACGGCGGCATCGAGGCGGCGAACAATCCCACCAGAACTGCGATTGCAAACCTTCTACCAGTCGCTTTAGGGGCCTTTGGCATTCGCTTGTGCCTACACGGCTCGATCCTGGGAAGGACGCGATCTCGGCTCAAACTTGCCGCTGGTGCTACGCTAGAAGTTCAAATCCACCTTGAGAAGTTACCTTCGCTATGGAACTAGGTATTAGTGGGGTCATTGGCCTGTTGTTTGGCAGCGTGATTGCTTGGCTGGTGCTGCGCTCGCGCACCGCCGGGCTGCAAGCACGTTTGTCCTTGATGGAGAAGGAATTAGTGGCTGGAAAGGCCGACCTGGCGCGGCTTCAGCAGGCTCACACGGATTTGGTGGCGGGCAAGGCGCGGGCGGAATCCGCTCTGGAGGCTGAACGAAAGACCAGCAACGAAAAGATGGAGTTAGTCACGCGCGCTAGCGAAGAGTTGCGAAACGCTTTCAAAGCCATGGCTGCGGATGCGCTGAAGAGCAATAATATGTCGTTTCTGGTGCTGGCGAAAGAAAGTCTGGAGCGATTTCAGACTGAGGCTCGGGGTGATCTCGAAGTACGGCAGAAAGCCGTCGCAGACCTGGTGACGCCTGTGCGTGATTCGCTGAATAAGGTTGACGCGCAAATTCAGCAGATGGAAGTGGCGCGTGGCGACGCTTACGGCGAGTTGCGGGCGCAGGTTCAGTCGCTGATCACCACGCAAAAGGAGTTGCAGTCGGAGACCGGTAATCTGGTGCGGGCTCTGCGCACACCCAATGTTCGGGGGCGCTGGGGAGAAATTCAATTGCGCCGGGTGGTGGAAATCGCGGGCATGCTCTCGTATTGCGATTTCGCCGAGCAGGAATCTGTGACCACCGAGAGTGGGCGGCTTCGTCCTGATCTCGTGGTAAAACTTCCCGGGGGGAAACACGTCGTTGTAGATGCCAAGACGCCGCTGCAGGCGTTTCTCGATGCCTTTGAGACGACGGATGAAGATGCTCGCCGCGCCTGTCTGGCGAATCATGCACGGCAGGTGCGCGATCACATGAATACTCTGAGCGGCAAGAAATATTGGGAGCAATTCGAGTCCACTCCAGAATTTGTGGTCATGTTTCTTCCGGGCGAGACTTTCTTCAGCGCCGCGCTGGAACAGGACTCCAGCCTCATCGAGCACGGAGTCTTAAACCGGGTGATTCCCGCTTCGCCGACCACGTTGATCGCTTTGTTGAAGGCCGTCAATTACGGATGGAATCAGGAAAAGCTGGCGCGCAATGCGCAGCAGATCAGTGCCTTAGGCAAAGAATTGCATGACCGCCTGCGGCTGCTGGCGGGGCATATTACCTCGGTTGGCACGGGACTGGACCGCGCTGTCGAGTCCTACAACAAGGCCGTGGGATCGCTGGAGAGCCGGGTGTTGGTCTCGGCACGTAAGTTTTCCGAACTCGGAGCGTCCGTTGCCGATGACATTCCGGAACTGGCACCCATCGAAACCACCGCGCGGGCGCTGTCGTTTGAGTGGGATGAAGAGGATACTTCCTCGGAAGCGGCGGAGGGCGAGCGCAAGGCGGGATGAAGACTGCTTGATGAAGACTGCTTAATGTTCCGACGCCGTCTGCTGAACAGCTCCCAGTCTGAGAAATCTCTAAACCTCGTAGAGCAGTTCCCTACCCGTCGGGATGAGAGCTGCCGTCCGAACACAATCCAAAGGGCATAGATGCGCTTGCACTCCCGGTCTTCCGGAACCCGCCGCCGACGGCTTTCAGCCTAAAGATAGCCTCCGCGCCGCCGATAACTTAATTGAGCGAGGCTGCGTCGCTACGCGGTATGGCAGGCCCTCGTTTAGATCCCGTTTTCAGGAAAGCCATGCAGCCAGCACCCGCATCTCCTATTCAAGGTCGTTGCACGCCATTCGTTCGACACTTCGCACCGCTGGCAGTAACGCTCTGTCTGCTGTTGGTCGTGGGATCGGCGAAGCCGTCTCGGGCCGATGGGGCCGCGGAAGCGGAAGCATCTGGCGGGCGTCTCAAGCAACTCAGCCTGGAACAACTCGGAGACACCGAGGTTACAACTGTCTCCAAACAGCCAGTGAAGATCGCGCGAACCCCAGCGGCGGTTTACGTCCTCACGCAGGAAGATATCCGGCGATCCGGAGCCACCAGCATTCCGGAAGCGCTTCGTCTGGTCCCGGGAGTGGAAGTGTCCCGAATCGACTCCAACAAATGGGCGGTGGGTGTGCGCGGGTTCGAAAGCCGCCTTTCCCGCTCGGTACTCGTACTCATCGACGGCCGAAGCGTTTATACGCCGCTGTTTGCCGGCGTGTACTGGGAAGTGCAAGACACGCTGCTCGAGGACATCGACCGGATCGAAGTCATTCGCGGACCGGGCGGGACCATCTGGGGACCGAACGCCGTGAATGGAGTCATCAACATCATCACCAGGACCGCCAGCGAGACCCAGGGAACGCTCGTAACCGCTGGCGGGGGAAGCCTGGATCAAGGCACACTGGGTGCGCGTTATGGATCGGGAAATGGCAAGATCTTCAACTACCGGATCTACGGCAAAGGCTTCGCCCGAGGCCCCGAGTTCCATCCCGATCAGAATCGATTCGACGGTTGGCGCATGGGACAGGGCGGTTTCCGCGCGGACTGGGACTCTCAAACGCGGGACAAAATCACGCTGCAAGGTGATCTCTACGACGGCAGTGCTGGGGAACGTGCGAGTCTCGCGACTTACTCTCCGCCCTTTGTGACTCTGGCGCAGTCCGACGCCAGGCTTTCCGGCGGCAACATGCTCGGGCGGTGGGAACGCACGTTGAGTGACGGCTCCGGCTTTCAAGTGCAGGCTTACTATGACCGGACGAACCGGCATGATATCAACTACAGCGAGAACAGGAACACCTTCGACATAGATTTCCTGGATCATCTGACGCTGCCCTGGAGGCAGGCCTTCGTGTGGGGTCTGGGAGCGCGGGTGAGCCCGTCGAATTTCATCGAAGTTGTGCCTACGGCGTTGTTCGCGCCGCACAGTACCGACCAACTCTACAGCGCGTTCGTGGAGGACGAAATTGCCCTGGTCGACAACCATCTTTGGCTCACCCTCGGGTCGAAGTTCCTGCACAACAACTATACGGGTTTCGATGTCCAGCCCACGGCCCGTCTGCTGTGGACCCCAACTGCGCGGCAGTCGTTGTGGGCGGCTGTCAGTCGCGCCGTGCGCACGCCTTCCGCCCTGGAAGAAAACCTCCAAGTCACTGGACTCATCAGCGCAAATCCGTTGATCTTTGCCCGCGCCTATGGCGACGGGCACTTCACGCCGGAGCGCATGCTCGGCTATGAAGCCGGCTACCGGACCCTGGTTGCGCCCAAACTCTATCTGGATCTGGCATCGTTCTACAACCACTACACCGACTTGGAGAGCATTGAACCCGCCGCGCCCTTTTTAGAGGCTTCGCCTCCGCCTGCGCACCTTGTGGTCCCCTTGTACCTCCGCAACGGCATTTTGGGCAATACATCGGGCATTGAAATTGGCCCGGATTGGAGGCCGACCCGCTGGTGGCGCCTGGAGGGTTCGTATTCGTATCTGCACATGGCCTTACGAAAAACGGCGGGCAGCCAGGATTCCTCGACCGCGAGTTCCACCAAAGGCGCCAGCCCCGCTCATGAAATCGTGATTCAATCTCTCGTTGACCTGCCCAGAGGCTTTGAGGTGGACCAAACCTTTCGCTATGTCAGCGCCCTTCCAGCACAGATGGTTCCCAGCTACGGGACGGGAGACGCAAAGCTAAGTTGGCGCGCGGCAGGAGGCTTCGGGTTATCGGTGGTCGGGCAAAACTTGCTGCAACCGCATCATCCCGAGTTCGGAGGCGATCCGGGACCGCTGGTGGAGAACAGGCGTGGCATCTACGCCCAAGTAACGTGGAGGGGCACAGAAAAATGACTGGTATGAGCCTCAACCACAACGCATACCGAACCCGCCGCATCCGGCGACGCCTCTCGGCCCGGCTGAGACGCCGTCAACCGCTCGAACTGGTGGCGCTTGCTCTGAGCTGGGCGCTTGCCGTGGCTCCGATCTTGCAGGCGCAGAAGGCGAGCCCCACTGAGTACGAAGTAAAGGCCGCGTATCTCTACAACTTTGGCCGATTTGTCGAATGGCCCAACAAAGCTACGGCACCGAGTGGAGGCCCCTTCACAGTTTGCGTGCTCGGCCAGGACCCCTTTGGCCAGGCCCTGGATGCAACCCTGGCCGGGGAATCCATCAACGGCGTGAACACTGCGGCGGTTCGAATCTCAAAGCCTCAAGAGGCGGTGAATTGCCGCATTCTCTTCATCAGTTCCTCAGAGGACCGCCAACTCAAACAGATTCTGGTGATCCTTGAGGGCACAAACGTCCTCACCGTCAGCGACTTGCCGCAGTTTTCGCAGCGGGGCGGCATGGTTCAGTTCGTGTTGGATGGCACGAGAGTCCGTTTTGAGGTAAACCTGACGCCTGTGGAACACGCTCACCTGGCGCTGAGTTCCCAACTGCTGAAGGTGGCGGTCAATTTGAGAAGAAGCAACCGGCTGGGAGACTAATCCGCGATGTTCCAGTTCCGTGACTATTCCATCTCGAAGAAGCTGACTTGGATGAACATGCTGGTCGGCACCACCGCCCTGTTGCTGGCCGGGGTGGCGTTCGTGGCTTACGGACTGATCAATTTCCGGCAAACTCTTGTCTCCAATCTTTCGATCCAGGCCCAAATCGTCGGAAGCAACAGCGTCTCGGCCCTCGTGTTCAACGATCCCGCTTCGGCGGAGAAGACTCTGGCAGCCCTGCAGGCGGCCCCGCATTTGGAATATGCCGGCATCTACACCCCGGAGGGACAGCCCTTCGCCGCCTATTGGCGCGATTCGAGGGACCGGACAGCGTCCCTGCCGTCGATGCCGGCGGCTCAGACTCAAATCCACTGGTTCAAAGACAAGCAGATCACGGTGGTTCGCCCCATCGTGTTTCAAGGCAAGCCGGTGGGCGTGGTTTGCATCCGATCCGACCTCCGGGAATGGACGCAGCGTCTCCAGCGCTACGCCATCATCGTCGCCGCCGTGCTGATGATGTCCCTCACGGCTGCATGGTTCACCTCATCGGTGGTTCAGCGTGCGATTGCCGAGCCCATCGTTGGGTTGGCGGAGACTGCACGGATCGTCTCTCGCGACAAAAACTATTCCGTCCGCGCGCCTCTGACCAGCAACCGCGACGAACTGGCCGGGCTAATTGCGACCTTCAATGAGATGCTGGACCAGATTCAGGAACGTGACACGGCATTACGGTCTGAGATCGCCGAGCGCAAGCAGGCACTCAAGGAGCTGGCCGACCAGAAGTTCGCGCTCGACCAGCACGCCATTGTCGCCACCACCGACGTTCAGGGGACGATCACGTACGTGAACGACAAGTTCTGTGCCATCAGCAAATACTCGCGCCAAGAGCTTGTGGGCCAGAACCACCGCATTCTCAACTCCGGCCACCATCCGAAGGAGTTTTTCCAGAAGATGTACCACACCATCGCCAACGGCGAAGTGTGGCGGGACGAGATCTGCAACCGGGCCAAGGATGGCTCGATTTATTGGGTGGATACGACCGTGGTTCCGTTCCTCGACGCCTACGGCAAGCCGCGGCAGTACATGGCGATCCGCGCCGATATCACCGAGCGCAAGCGGGCGGAGGAAGGGCGGGAACGCCTGGCTGCCGTGGTCGAGTCATCCGATGACGCCATTATCAGCAAGGACATGGACGGGACGATCACCGGATGGAATACCGGCGCGGAGAAAGTGTTTGGTTACTTGTCCTCCGAAGCCGTGGGCAAATCGATGCGGATGCTCATGCCGCCGGAGCGGATCGATGAAGAACTGGAGATTCTGACGCGCATCACGCGCGGCGAGAGCGTTGAGCATTTCGAAACCATCCGTGTCCGGAAGGATGGCAAGAAGATCGACATAGCGGCAACGATTTCGCCGATTAGGGACAGCGGCGGGGCAATCGTTGGCATTTCAAAAATTGCACGCGACGTCAGCGCGCGGAAGCAGATCGAGGAACGGCTCGCCGGGCAGTCCGAGGAACTCTCCCGGCAAACCGAGGAACTGATCCGTTCGCGGCACGCCCTGGAAGCCCAGACACTGATGCTGCAGTCCGTGCTCGACAGTATGCAGGAGGGGCTGGTTGCCGCCGACGAGCAGGGAAAATTCATCATCTGGAACCCGGCCGCGACCAAAATCGTTGGAATGGGCGCGGCAAACGTTCCGCCTGGGGAATGGAACGCGCACTACGGGGTTTATCTGGCTGACGGAGTGACGCCTTTCCCGCCCGAGAAAAATCCCCTGCTCCTTGCCATCCACGGAGAGGCAGGCACCGCCGAAATGTATGTGCGCAATCCCGATCTCGAAGCCGGAGTCTGGATCGAGGCCAGCGCCAGTCCTCTGAAAAGCAAAGAGGGACTGGTACGGGGCGGCGTGATCGCTTTCCGCGACGTTACTCAAAGGCGCGCCGACGAGCGGGAAATCAACAAACTCAACGAAGAACTCGAAGAGCGGGTGATACAACGCACCGCACAACTGGAGGCCGCCAACCACGAACTGGAGGCTTTCACCTATTCCGTTTCTCACGACCTGCGCGCGCCGCTGCGGCACATTGGCGGTTTTTCCAAGATCCTGCTCGAGGATTTCGGCCCTGCCATGGCGCCGGAAGCGCGGGCTCACCTCGACCGCATTCAGGATGGCGCCCGCCGCATGGGGCTGCTGGTGGATGAGCTCTTGAATCTGGCGCGGGTGGGCCGTCACGCTCTCCATCTCCAAGCCACCACGCTGAATTCGTCGATCGAGGAGGTGGTGTCACTGTTGCAGCCGGAGACCGAAGGCAGGGCCGTGACCTGGAGGATTGCGGATCTGCCGTCGGTGGAGTGCGATCCCATCCTGATCAAGCAGGTTTTTCAAAATCTGCTGGCCAACGCTCTCAAGTTCACGCGGACCCGGGAGCGCGCCATCATCGAGATCAGTCAGCGGCAGGAGGGCGGAGAGATGATCATCGCCATTTCCGACAACGGAGTCGGTTTCAACATGAAATACAAGGACAAACTCTTCGGCGTTTTTCAGCGCCTGCATCGCCCCGAGGATTTCGAAGGCACGGGCATTGGCTTGGCTACGGTACAACGCATTGTTCACAAACACGGAGGCCGGGTGTGGGCGGAGGCGGAGCTGGACAAAGGTGCGACATTTTTCTTTACCCTGGCGGCTGTTCCAGCACGCGAGATTCAGCCAACTGAAGTTACGCCAACCGAAGTTACGAACATGACTCTTGCCGCAGGAGGCCAATTATGAACACCAATGAAGTCGATATTCTTTTGGTCGATGACAGTCAGGACGACGTGGATCTCACCCTGCATGCCCTGCGCGCGGAGAACTTGGCCAACCATGTCTTCGTCGCGCGCGACGGTGAGGAAGCCCTGGAGTTCCTGTTCTGCACCGGCCCGCACGCCGAACGGTCCATCGATCATCCTCCCAAGCTGGTTCTGCTGGACCTGAAGATGCCAAAAGTGGATGGGATGCAGGTCCTCAAGCAGATCAAAGGCGATGAGCGAACCAGGACCATACCCGTCGTCCTCATGACTTCTTCGCGGGAAGAGCGGGATATGGTCAGCGGCTATGATCTGGGCGTCAACAGCTATATCCAGAAGCCGATGGACTTCGACGAGTTCCGGAAAATGGTGAAGTTGCTGGGACTCTACTGGCTGGTCACCAACCGGCCTCCTGTAACCAACGGCCGTACACATGCCGCGGGGCAGGCAAAGTGAGCAGTGCCGGGACCAAGCTCGGGAAGCAAGACTCCGCCACGCTCGAGGTAAAGTTGCGCGCTTTGCTGGTGGAAGACAACGCGCTCGATGCCGCGCTCGTGGTGCGGGCGCTGCACAAGGACGGCTTCGATGTGATTGTCGATGTTGTGCAAGATGAAGCCGCGTTCACCAAGGCGCTGCGCGCGCGTCCCCCGGAGGTCGTGCTGGCCGATTACAACCTGCCGAACTGGAAAGGGATGGAAGCGTTGCATGTGCTACGCAAGGAAGGGCTGGATATCCCGATGGTTCTGGTCTCGGGCGCGCTGGGCGATGTGACCGCGGTGGAATGCATCCGGCAGGGGGCCACGGATTACGTCCTCAAGGATGGATTGGCGCGCTTACCGGAAGTCATCCGGCGCGCCTTGCGGGAAAAGCAGGAGCGCAGCCTGCGCCACAAGATGGAAGACGATCTGGCCAAGAAAGTAGACGAACTGGCGCGCTCCAATGCCGACCTGGAGCAGTTCGCCTACGTGGCGTCGCATGACCTGCAGGAGCCGCTGCGCATGGTGACGGCCTACACCCAACTGCTGTCCGAACGCTATCGCGGCAAGCTCGACGACAATGCCGACAAATACATCGGCTATGCCAGCGAAGGGGCCCAGCGCATGCAGGTGCTGATTCAGGATCTGCTGGCGTTTTCGCGAGTCGGCCGAAACGGCGTTGCCAGCGGGACGGTTGATTGCAATGCTGTGATGATCGATGTGCTGCAGACTCTGGCCACCGCGATTCAGGAGAGTAGCGCGGTTGTCACATATGGGGAGCTGCCGACAGTGTGGGCCGATCGTACACAGATGACGCAGGTCTTCCAAAACCTGGTCGGGAACGCTATCAAGTTTCGCGGAAAAGAACCGCCGGTAGTTTCGGTGCAGGCGGAAAAAACCGCTCAGCGCTGGCAGTTCAGCGTGAGCGACAACGGAATCGGCATTGCACCAGAGTACGTCGAAAACATCTTTGTTGTTTTTCAACGTTTACACGGGCGCACGGAGTACCCCGGAAACGGCATCGGCCTGGCCATCTGCAAGAAGATTGCTGAGCGCAATGGCGGGAAGATTTGGGTGGAGTCGCAACCCGGCTCCGGTTCCAGCTTCAAGTTCACTCTTCCCTTCCATAGCCCTGATGATGAAGAAGGGGCGCGATCATGAAGGTATTGCTTGAACTGCTGGTAGTAGATGACAACCCGGCCGATGTGGCCCTGGTCTGCGAGGCTCTGGCGGGAAGCCGGCATCACAGCAAGATCAACAGCGTTGGGGATGGGGTGGAAGCGATGGCCTTTCTGGACCGCAGGGGGAAATACGCGAACGCGCTCCGGCCCGACCTGGTGATCCTGGACCTGAATCTGCCCAAGAAAGATGGCCTGGCGGTCTTGGCCGCGATGAAAGCGGGCCCTGATCTGCGCCGGATTCCGGTCGTGATCTTCAGCACGTCCCAATTGCGAACGGATATCGTGCGCAGCTACGAAAGGGGAGCGAATTGCTATGTGAGCAAGCCGGGAAATTTGACTGATTTTTTTTCGGCCGTGAAGTCAATTGAAGAATTCTGGTTCGGTTTTGTAAACCTGCCACCACGAGGAGAATGAATGGATCACCAAACCACGAACGTATTGCTGATTGAAGACAATCCGGGAGACGCGGATCTGGTTCGCCTGCGTCTGGTCGAAGGTAACTCTCCGGTGAACGTAAATTGCGTCAGCCGGCTGTCGGACGGGCTCGCCTCTCTGACCCGGGAGACGCCGACTGTGGTGTTGTTGGACCTGAACCTGCCCGACAGCCACGGCGCGGAAACCTTTCGCCGCGTCATGGAGCACGCTCCTACCGTACCGGTGGTGGTGCTTTCCGGACAAGATGATGAGGTGCTGGCCATGAAGGCGGTGCATCAGGGGGTGCAAGATTATTTGATCAAAGGCAACCTCTCCAGCAAGCATCTGGAGCGCGCCATCCGCTATGCAGTGGAGCGGCAAGCGCTTCTGCGCTCCCTTGAAATCGCCCAGAAGCAGCAACTGGAGTTCAAGAATCAGTTCCTGTCCCATGTGTCGCACGAGTTGCGCACGCCGCTGACCTGCATTCACCAGTACGTGACTTTGCTTTTAGACGGCTTGGCGGGACCGCTGGCGCCCGATCAGTCTGACCATCTGAAGACCGTGCTCAAAAGCGTGAATCAGTTGCACGCCATGATTCGTGACCTGCTCGAAGCTACCCGCGCCGAGAGCGGAAAGATGCGAGTGGAACCACGGTGCGTCTCGCTCGGCGAACTGGTGCAACAGGCGGTTGCCATGCTGCGGCCCACTGCGGACGAAAAGAGAGTAGGCCTCGAAATCGGGCTGGACCAAAGGCTACCCCTGGTGTTCGCCGATCCCGACCGGGTTCTGGAAGTGCTTATCAATCTGGTGGACAACGCCATCAAATTCACGCCGTCTGACGGCGCGGTGATGCTGCAAGCCAGCATGGTGGATGCGGACCCCGGATCCGTCTACGTTTCGGTCACCGATACGGGTCGCGGCATCGGTCCCGAGGCCAAGGCTCTCATCTTTGAACGCCTTTATCAGGATCCCGATTCGGTCGACAACAATCGCTCTGGGCTGGGACTGGGCTTGTTCATCTGCCGGGAGATCGTTCGCCTGCACCAGGGCCGCATCTGGGTTTCGAGCGAACCCGGGCAAGGCAGCACCTTCACGTTCACGCTGCCGGTTTACTCGCTGGCCAAGTTGCTGGCTCCCATCGTCATACACCAGGGTGGGTTGCGTCCGGCTTTTGTGCTGGTGCGCGTGGAACTCACGCCACTCTCGAATCCTCCGCGGGGCAATTGGAAAGAGACCTGGCAGCAGGCTCTGGAGATTTTGCGGCGTTGCGTCTATCTCGACAAGGATCTGGTGCTGCCCCGCATGGGCACTTCGGGGGCGGCGGAAACGTTTTTTGTCGTCGCCTCCACCGACCTGCAACAGGCGGGGATCATGACCGCGCGGATTCGCGAACAACTGGAGCGGGTGCCCGACCTCAAGACCAAATGCACTTTGACCATCAGCACGTCGCCCATTGAGCTTTCGCCGGAAAAACCGGGAGAGACGGTGGAACAGACGGTACAAACTCTGGCCAGCGGCGTTACCCAGATGATTTTGGCCGGTATGGATCGGAAACAGGCGTACGTCGCAAAAGCGGCGTCAACGGCAAACTAACGAACTCAACCAAACACAAGGAGAAATACAAATGTTAAGACCGAAGATTCTGGTAGTCGACGACGATCCTGATCTGGTTCGCGCCTTACGGTTGCGCCTGCGAGCGAGCAACTACGAGGTCGCCACCGCCTCCGATGGCTATACAGCCATTGCGCAAGCCCAGAAGGAACGTCCTGCGCTGATCATTTTGGATCTTGGCCTGCCAGTTGGCGATGGCTTTGTGGTCCTTGACCGGCTACAAAACATCGACGCTCTGTCGAGCGTTCCGGTGATCGTGCTGAGCGCCCGCGATCCGCAGAGCAATCAGGAGCGCGCCCTCAAAGCAGGGGCGGCGGCATTTCTTCAGAAGCCTGCGGACAATGACGAACTGATGAACGTCATTCGTCTTAGCCTGTCGCCTGCGCAGAGTCAGGCTGCGCCCTGGCCGTCTTAGGATTGGCAGAATGTAAGTTGTAACCGCGGAGCGTCCGCAGCCCGTCCCCGCATCTGATGCCGATCAGTTCGGGGATGACTGCGTTTACCTCGTTAACTCTGGGAGGGGGCGCCGAATCCTGTCTTGCGGCTTGAGCCAATGGCGCACTTTGTCTTGCGACTTAACCCGCGGCGGTATAGTATCGACCTGCCCATCCCCCAGGGCGGTTGTATTCTCCGAATTCATTTCGGACGTTTCGTTACTCCAGGCCCTATAGTGGGGTTTTTCTGTTATGACTCGCCAAGCATTTTTGTCCGCCAAGAATCTCGCAGTCTGCTTCGCCCTGTCCGTGCTCGTTGGCGCCGGCCTCGCCGCCGCGCAGACCGAAACCGTGATCCATGCCTTTCAAAGTAACAGCGCGACCGATGGAATCAACCCCACCAGCGGACTTGTGGCCGACAGCAATGGCGCGCTTTACGGCACGACTCCAAATGGAGGGAAATACCGCTACGGTACCGTCTACAAGCTTGCTCCTCCAGCCACGCAGGGCGGGGCTTGGAAGCAGAATATTCTTTACTCGTTTGCTAACGGCCTAGACGGGGCGAACCCCTCCGGCAACCTAGTCCTCAACACGCGGAGTGGCAAGATTTATGGAGCGGCTCGATATTTTTCCGGATACAACACTTCGGTCGTATTCGAGTTGACGCCCCCGGCCCAACCCGGCAAACCGTGGACTGAGAGCGTCGTCTACGGCTTTCAGGACAGCATCACATTCTACGCGGGTGTTTTCAGCCTAATCTCCGATTCCAAGGGAAGGCTCTATGGGACCACCTATGACGGAGGGCGCTACAAGTCTGGAAGCGTCTTTGCCCTTTCCCTCGGACCGGGCAACTTTTGGAACAAGGAAGATATTTACAGCTTCCAGAGCAATGCCTTCGGATTTGTTTTGCCCGGCGGGTTGGCACTGGACTCAGCGGGCGTGCTTTACGGGCTGACGGGCTATGGGGACACCGTCTTCAGCCTGACGCCGCCTGCAGGGGGCCGTGGAGCCTGGACGGAAAATGTTCTCCACGCGTTCGGAAGTCCTGGAGACGGCGAGTTGCCAGCAGGAGGCTTGGTGCTTGACAACAACGGTGCCCTCTACGGAACGACGGATCAAGGCGGCCAGTTTGGAGCCGGCACTGTCTTTCAACTTGCTCCGCCCGCCGCTCAGGGCGGAGCTTGGACGGAAAATGTTCTCTATTCCTTCCAGGGTAGTGGTGACGGCGCTAACCCCATCGCCGGTGTGATCCTCGACGCCGCTGGCGCCTTATACGGCACCACACAATATGGCGGCGATTTTGCGTGCAGTTACAATGGCAATTACAGTTGCGGCGCAGCGTTCAAACTAGTACCGCCATCGAGCCAAGGGTATGGATGGACGGAGCAGACGCTTCACGGTTTTGCCGGCGGTAGCGACGGCGCTTATCCTGGACAGGCTCCGTTGTTTCTCCTAGACACGACACTGTATGGCACGACGTCGATCGGCGGGTACAACGGGTCTCCCTGCTACGGGGTGGGCTGCGGCACCGTGTTCAGTATTACGCAATAGCTCAGTCCCGGACTATCAGAACTTTGCTGAGCTAGGAAGGCTGCCGAAAAACTCGTGCGCACACCAGGAGCTTACCTCAGGCGCTGAAGCGCGACACATTTTCAACGACTTAATGGCACGACTGAAGTCGTGCCCTTCCCGAACCGCTGCGCCACCCAAAGTCCGGCAGTGCCCTAATAGACGCAGAGGACACAACCCGAGAAATCTAGTGCCGCAGCCAGTTCCCCCGCAGCCCCCTAAGATCAGCGGCCAGAGCCGGATACAAGATTCCACAGAAACCTCCACAAAACCGTAATCGATGTTCGAAAATCCGTTTATAATCGCGGAAGTGCCGCAGTTGCCGCACTTAGCTTTACCGAATTGGGAAATCTCATGGCAGCGAAGTTGCTTATTGATGATCGGCGAGACGACATTGCCGCGTCATTCCCGTCTCTTAAAGGATCGGGACCACCGCCGAAGTCCATGAACAGGGAAAGCCAAGTCCGCTTTGTTGCTGTCCTGCTCTTCCTGCTGACCGTGGCTGCCGTCGTATTCGCCGGCTTTAATTTCGATGCGGAGATGAAGGCGTCGGTCCCCGACGATGGGGTGTGGTGGATCGAACAGGGTGGGCGGCTTACGGCCGATCGCGTCGATCCAAACGGACCAGGAGCAAGAAGCGGCATCAAGCCGGGCGACCAACTGGTTTCCATCAACGGCCAGGAAGTTCGGAACATTTCTGGAGTTGAGCGTCAGCTTTACCGCAACGGCGTATGGTCGAAGGCGGCCTATTCCCTTCTCCGGCAATCGGTTCCGCTTGATTCCAGTGTCATCCTGGTTCCGGCGGAGCGCTCGCTCAACAACTGGCTGCGACTGATTGCACTCATCTATCTGGGCATTGGGCTTTACGTCCTGCTGCGACGGTGGACCGCTCCCGGCTCGACGCACTTCTATATTTTCTGCCTCGTGTCCTTCATCGCGTACTCCTTTAAATACACCGGGAAGTTGAACGATTTTGACTGGACGATCTATTGGGGCAACATCGCCGCCGGAGTGTTGCAGCCGGCGTTGTTTCTTCACTTTGTCCTGACGTTCCCTGAGAAGCGCCTGATCGTACGCAAACATCCCTGGCTGCTGGCCTTGGTTTACTTGCCGGGGGCGATCCTGCTGGCAATCCATGTCAGTGCGATGCGCTGGTTGCAGGCCAGTGAACGGCTGCGCTGGAACCTCGACCGCATGGAAATGTCCTACGGATCGCTGTTCTTTCTCGCCGCGGCCACCGTGTTGTGGTACAGCTACCGGCGCGCCAGCACCACGATCTTGCGACAGCAGTTGAAGTGGGTGACTCGCGGCACGGTTCTGGCGATCATTCCTTATTCCCTGCTGTACGTGGTTCCTTACCTGATGGGTTCGCTGCCGGGCGCGATGATGAAACTTTCCGCGCTATCTCTCGCGCTGTTGCCGCTCACCTTCGGATATGCCATCTTCCGCTACCGCTTGATGGATGTGGATCTCATCTTCAAGCGTGGCGTGGTCTACACGCTGGCGGCGGCAATCGTGGTGGGCATGTATTTCGGGCTGGTGGCTGGGGTCGCGGAATTGGTGCACCTGCGGCAGCCAAGCACAGGGCCTGTGGGATTGATCCTGGCGGTGGTGGTTACCGCGCTGCTGTTTGATCCGGTACGCAAGTGGATTCAAGACCGCATCGACCAGTTTTTCTATCGCACGCGCTACGACTATCGGCGCACGCTGCTGGAATTCGGCCGCGAACTCGGGTCCGAGACGAACCTGAACGCTATGCTCTCGTCGCTGATGGATCGGTTATCGCGCACGCTGGCAGTCGACCGCATGGCGATTTTTCTGGCTGGCGACGAAGCTGAGCGATTTGTGCTGGCTAAGTCCTTCGGCCTGTCAGCGTCCGGCAACCTTGACCTCTCATTCCTTACCGAACCGCGGCCGGGGCCGGCGGGGCATCTTTTCTTTGAGAATACACACCAGGTTCCTCGCGAGAGTCCGGCGGCGCAGCAAACCATCGCCCGGCTCGATTTGAATTACTACATTCCCTGCCACGCGCAGCAAAAAACCATTGCGGTGCTCGGCCTGGGCAAGACCGCGCAGGGTGACTTCCTCTCCAGCGAAGATATGGAATTGCTGGAGACTCTGGGCGGCTATCTCGGAATCGCGATTCAGAATGGACAGCTTTATGCCTCGCTGCAGCAGAAAGCGGCGGAGTACGAGCGCCTGAAGGACTTCAACGAGAACATTGTGGAATCCATCAACGTGGGCGTGATGGCGCTCGACATGGAAGACCGCATCGAGAGCTGGAACGCGCAGATGGAAGTGATGTACGCGGTACCGCGCTGGCAAACCCTGACCCAGCCGCTGCGGGCGATTTTCCCGGCGGAGTTCGTCGAAGAATACTATCGCATGCGGCAGGAGCCCGGCATTCGGAACCTGTACAAGTTCCGTCTGAACACGCCAGCGGGAGAAGTGCGCACGGTGAATGTTGCCTTGGCGCCACTGGTCACGCGCAAGTTCGAGGTGATTGGGCGGCTGATTATCATGGACGACATCACCGAGCGCGTCGGCCTCGAAGCCCAACTTTCCCAGGCCGATAAACTTTCCTCCATCGGACTGCTCGCGGCCGGCGTGGCGCACGAAGTCAATACGCCTTTAGCCGTCATCTCTTCCTACACCCAGATGCTGTCGAAGCAACTGCAGGGCGATCCGCAGAAGTCGGGATTGCTGGAGAAGATAACGCGGCAGACCTTCCGAGCATCTGAGATCGTGAACAACCTGCTGAATTTCTCCCGGACCAGTGGCAGCGAAGTCGGCGACGTGGACGTAAACAAAGTGATCGGCGACACGCTGGCGCTGCTGGAACATCAGTTCAAGGTCGCAAAAGTGGAAGTAGAGAATGATCTCGCACCCAAATTAAAGCCCATCCAGGGTAATCCTGGCCGGCTGCAACAGGTATTTTTGAATCTGTTTCTCAACGCTAAAGATGCCATGCCGGGCGGCGGGAAGTTGCGGGTGGCTACCATGAACGGCGACAGCATCAGCGTTTGTGTTTCCGATACGGGATCGGGCATCGCGCCGGAACACATTCAGCGCATTTATGATCCGTTCTTTACCACGAAGACTTCGCCTCGCGAAGGTCAGGCGCGCGGGACTGGCCTCGGCCTCTCTGTCACTTACGGCATCATTCAGGAACATTCGGGGAAGATTCGGGTGGAAAGCCATCCCGGCGCCGGCACCACGTTCACGCTGGAATTCCCGCTCAGCAGGAAGGCAGTTCATGCTTAAACGAAGTACGTCCAAGCCTGGAATTGATGAGGCTGCACATGTCTGAAGCGGCAGTGATTCCACGGGCGACGGTGAATGGAAATCCGGGCATGGCGGGCGCGGTTCTCATCATTGACGATGAAGCCGAAATTCGCGAATCTCTGCAGACGCTGCTGGAACTGGAAGGCTTCGTCGTGGAAACCGCCATTAGTGGCGAAGCGGGACTGCAGCGCATCGGCGAGCATCCTTTCGATTTGATCCTGCTCGACCTTACGCTGCCCGGCCGCAATGGGATGGAGATTCTCACGGAAATCCGCTCCCACGAAACCGGATTGCCCGTCATCATGATCACCGCTTCCGGCACGGTGGAGAACGCGGTTCGCGCCATGCAGGGCGGCGCCGTCAATTTTGTTCAGAAACCCTGGGACAACGAAAAACTTCTGGCGGACGTGCGCGCCGCCGTGGGATGGCGACGCGCGGAAGAAGAAAACGTTCAGCTGAAGCGCGCGCTCAAGCAGCGCTACAACTTCGAAAACATCGTCGGCAAGAGTGAGCCGATGCTGAAGATTTTCGACCTCGTCGCCCAGGTGGCGAACAGCCGCTCCACCGTGCTGCTGCAAGGCGAAAGCGGGACTGGCAAGGAGATTATTGCCAAAGCTCTGCATCTGAATTCCCCGCGTCATGACCGTCCATTCGTTCCAGTCAATACCGGATCGATGCCCACCGACCTGCTCGAGTCCACGCTCTTTGGGCACGTGAAGGGCGCATTTACCAGCGCCATCGCCTCCAAGAAGGGATTGTTTGAGATTGCCGACCGCGGCACTCTTTTTCTCGATGAAATTGCCACCATGAGCCTGGAAACTCAGGCCAAGATTCTGCGTGTGCTGCAAGACCGCAGGTTCATGCACCTGGGCGGAGTGCAGGAGATTCAGGTGGATGTGCGCATCATCGCCGCCACCAACATCGATCTGCGCCAGTTGGTGCGCGAAGGCCGCTTCCGCGAGGATCTCTTCTACCGTCTGAATGTCATCACGATTGATCTTCCACCGCTGCGCCAGCGCCGCGAAGACATTCCCTTGCTGGTTCAGTTCTTTCTGAAAAAGTATGCGGAAGAAAATGATCGCCCGGTGCGGCGCATCACGCCCGAAGCTTTGCGACCTCTGATGTCCTACGCGTGGCCGGGAAATGTCCGCGAACTGGAAAATGTGATCGAGCGCGCGGTTGTACTTTCCTCCGGGCCTGAGATCACCATCGATCTTCTGCCTGACAATCTGCTGGGCCGAGGTCCGTCGCTGACGCTACATGATCCGCCCAGCGATGCTTCCCTGTTTGAAATCGTGGAAGACGTCGAGAAGCGGATCATCAGCGACATGCTGGAAAAGTGCAACTGGAACCAGACCGAAGCTGCCGAGCGCTTCAAGGTTCCGCTCTCCACGCTGAATCAGAAAATCCGCCGCTTGAATATTGAGATCAAGAAGAAGACGCGGGGATAAAGAAAGTGGCCAGTGGCCAGAGGTCGGTAACCCCATTCTAGAGGGCGCACCTGATTTTTCAGGACTGGGCCGTTTCAAATCAAAACGAATGCAACCCGAAATACAGCCCGACAGCAAACCCAACCACTATGGCGCAAGGTATGGCAAGCCACCATCTACTTCCTTGCTGCGCGGCAAGTAGACCGAGCACTGCGGATACTGCGACAGATGCAAAACTAATCGGCTCTCGCCAATTCTGGAATGGCGGAACGAAGATGCTTCCGAGTAGAACTACGCTCACAATACCTAGCTTTCCTGATCGCGTCATGCTGCCGGCTCAGTGCTTTGGTACTCCAATAATCCCACCAATTCCTCCGAACTCCAAATGTGATCCGCTGGCTGCCATCGATAAAGGTTCAAAACAGCCACAACCGATTTTTCTGACCACTGAACACTGGCCACTGACCACTTCTCTGTTATAGTTCCGAAAAGCGCGGTGTGGATTGCCGCGCCTTCCAGACCAGCATGGAACTGATCTCGCCCAGCGATCTCGCCAAGGACAGAGTCCAGACGGTTCAGGATTACGTCCTATTCTGCCTTCAGGCGGTTGGCAATCTTTTCCGTAAGCCCTTGTACCTCGTGGACATGGTGCGGCAGGCCGATACGATTGGCGTGGGCTCTCTGCCCATCGTCGTTTTGACCGGATTTTTTACCGGTGCCGTGCTGGCGCTGCAAGCTTCGAATACGCTGGAGCGCTTTGGCTCGATCACACTGGTGGGGCAATTGGTGTCAACTTCCATGGTGCGCGAGTTGGGGCCGGTGTTAACCAGCTTGATGGTCGCAGGCCGCAATTCCTCGGGCATGGCGAGCGAGTTGGGATCGATGGTGGTCACCGAGCAGATTGACGCCATGCGCGCGCTGGGTACCGATCCCATGAAAAAGCTGGTCACGCCCCGCGTAGTCGCCACCGTGTTCATGTTGTTTTTTCTTGCCATTATTTCCGATTTGGTGGGCCTGGTGGGTGGGCTCGCGATCGCAAAACTGCTGCTTCGGCTCGACGCGCGGCAGTACTGGTCGAACGCCTGGGAAACGCTGGTGTTTCAGGACGTTTTCATGGGCCTGATCAAGCCGGTGATTTTCGGCTTCATCATTGCCACGATCGGCTGTTTCTATGGCATGAATGCCCGCGGCGGAACTCAGGGTGTGGGCCGTGCGACCACGCAGGCCATGGTGGCGGCTTCGGTTCTGATTCTGGCCATGGACCTGTTTGTCACTCGCTTTCTGATGGCAACACTTTCTTATCGGTGATAAATGTCTGGGCCGACCTTGCCGCTCGATTCCGCCGCAACAGCAACGAAGGACAATTCCGCACCTGTCATAGTCTTTGAAGACGTAGCCCTGGCATTTGACGATAACGAGGTGCTCCGCGGAGTTTCTTTCCACCTCCCTCGCGGAGAAACGAAGGCTGTGTTCGGCGTCGCCGGTTCCGGCAAGAGTTTGATTCTAAAGTTAGCACTCGGCTTGATCCGGCCAGACTCCGGACACATTATTGTTCTTGGAGAAGATGTTACTCAGATGCGGGAGGAGCAACTCTACGAGTTGCGCGGCAAGATTGGGATGGTCTTCCAGGAGAGCGCACTATTCGACTCTCTCACCGTGCGCGAAAATGTCGCCTACCGTCTGATGGAAGAGCACGGCATCTATGACGAGAACGTCGATCGCAAGGTGCGCGAGGTGTTGCGCTTCGTGGAACTGGAGCACACTCTGGAACTGAACCCTTCGGAGCTTTCCGGGGGCATGCGGCGGCGCGTCGCCATCGCGCGGGCGCTGATTACGAAGCCCGAATTGCTGCTCTACGACTCGCCCACCGGCGGACTCGATCCGGTGACCTCCAACACCATCATCGAACTGATTGTGAAGCAGCGCGACGTTTATAACACCAGCGCTCTGATGGTAACCCACCGCTTACAGGATGCCTTCACCATGGCCACGCATGAGTTCGATAGAGAGGCGAACCGCATGGTCCTCCTGCAAAGGGGGCAGCACTGCAACGTCCCTCTGAGTTTTCTGATCCTGCGAGATGGGAAAGTAATTTTCGACGGCGATCTTCAGGAACTGGCGCACTCGGAGGATGAGTACATCAAAGAGTACATCTCTTAGGAATTGGGTAATTGAGCAATTGGGTAATTGGGTAAATCAAGAAGGAGTGCTTTCCAATTGCCCGATCACCAAATCGCCCAATTACTCAATTCTTATTTCACTTTCCTGCCATCGCTTTTTCTACGTCTTCCGCTCTGGAAGGCAGAGCCGCGCTTAATTTGATCAGTTTGCCACCCTCGTCGACGTAGTAGTCATCTTCGATACGCACGCCAAGATTTTCCTCGGGAATATAAATGCCCGGCTCGATGGTAAAGACCTGACCCGGCCCCAACGGAACTGCAGGATCGGTCGCGTCATGCACATTGAGTCCGACCGGGTGGCCGAGGCCGTGGATGAAATATTTTCCCAGCGCATCGCCGTGCAAGTCTTTCCCGTGGGAATTGATGTAATCATAGGCGACTTTGTAGAGCGAGTCCGGGGCGTCGCGCCTCATGGTGGACTTGCCTGACTTGAAAGCGGCTTCGGCGGCCTGTTGTGCTCCAAGAACGATGTCGTAGATCTCGCGCTGACGGGCACTGAAGTGGGCGTTGACGGGAAGCGTGCGCGTGATGTCGGAGGCGTACATCGAATATTCACCGGCGGCATCGATGACTACCACGTCGCCGGACTTCATCTGGCTGGAATCATCGGAGTAGTGCAGAACGGTTGAATAGAAACCCGAGCCGACGATCGGGGCGTAAGCCGGCCGCTCACACCCACGCTTGCCCCACTCATACTGCATGAGAGCCGAAATCTCGCGCTCAGTAGTGTTAGGTTTCACCGCTTTCAGCGCTGCGAAGTGCGCTGCCACCGAGGCATCCACAGCCTTGCGGATGAGGGCAGCTTCTCCGGCGTCCTTGAACGTGCGCAGCGAGGCGATCATGGGCTTCACGTCCTGGAAGCCCAGAAATGAATTAACGCTCTTCAAGAAAGAGAGAGGCTCGGTGCTGGCGGAGCTCTGGCCGCGCGCGGGAACGTCAGTATAGACAACCGGGCTCGCTCCAGGAAGCGACTTCATAACCTCTTCCGGCAGCCGAGCCATATCTTCCACGCGGTCGAAGCCCGTGATCTTCGACGCGTCGGAATTCTCCGGCCCAAGTTTGGGACCAGTCCACCTTTCCTGCTTCAGATTACGCGGCGGTAAGAAAAGAATCTCAGTATATGAATGGGCCGGGGCATCCGCTTTAGCTTCGGTAGCGGGAGCGATCAATAGCGCTACGCCCGGCTCGGTCAGGCCAGATAGATAGTAAAAATTGTCTTCCTGGCGAAAACCGTACAGATCATTGGGACCTTCGGCCTCCATCGGCGCGAAAAGAACGACCACGCTTCCTACCTTCTTTGCCAGTGCTTCGCGGCGGGCGTGATAGTCAGAGTTTGGTTGGCGATCGAGCGCGTTGCTTGGAGCACTCGCAATCAGGAGAAAAAGACCGGTGACCAAAACTGCCGGGGAAAAGGAGTCGCGCGGCTTTCGCATCGAACGGTCCGTCCAAATGGGTCAAAAAGTTTGCGCGTCCCGAAGACCCATGGCGGAACGGTGCTCTCTCATCAAAATAAAAAAAGGTTCACTACTTCTGCGCACCGGTGGCGCTCTGTTTTGCCTGCAGGAAAGCATCCACATTGCTCTTGTCAATGAGGGCGGTACCAGTATCCACGAATGCGGGAATCGGCGCAAAGCTGTCCTTCGACCAATCCGTTTCTAGGGAGGACGGCTTGTGGTGATACAGGTTGTCGAGCATTTGCAGGCCGACAAAAGCCATGGTGTACGGTTTCTGTGCAATAGTGGCGGCGATCCCGCCGCTCTGGATCATCTGCAAGGTCTCAGGATCGGTGTCCATGGCCATCACAACCTTGCCCATTACGTGGTAGCTATTCAGCACACCCGCTACTTCCTTCCCCGACTGGGCTTCCAGGCAGACGAACGCATCAACTTTGTCTTTTTCCTTGCCGATGATTTGGGTGGTGGTATCGAAGGCAATGCGCGGATCACCCTGGATATCGACCACGCGGTCGATCTTGATGCCGGTGTGCTCGAGCGCATCGCGATAGCCGCGCAAACGGTCCTGCATATTGTGCTGGTCGGGCATGGTGAAAACTACGACGTTGCCTTTGCCCTTTAATTCCTGCGCCAGGCGCATGCCGCCGGTGACTCCCACCTGATAGTTGTTGGTGCCGATAAAGAAGAGGCGCTTGCTCGAAGGAGCATCGGAATCCATGGTGATTACGGGAATTCCGGCGGCGATCGCTTTATCGATGCTGCCTTTGAGCAAGGCCGCATCGGTCACGCCAACCAGGATCCCCGTGGCCTTTTGCTGGACCGCCTGGTCGAGCGCATCGCGCTCGGCTTTAGGATCGTAGGTGTTAGGGCCGAGAAAATCGGCGCGGACCTTGAACTGCCCGGCCGCCTTTGTAAACCCCGACCCTGCAGCCTGCCAGTAGGGCACTTGCAGGTTGGCGGCGACGAACACAAAGTACTCATCGGAATCGTGAGGGCCGCAACTAAGCAGCGCGGTGGCAAGGAATGCCAGCCCACAAAGAGAAAACAGCTTGCGGAAGCGGAGCATCGGATCCTCCTTCGAACCGCGAATTTTATGCTGCGGAGTTCAAACGGCGTGCCGGGCCCGATGAAAAACTTTTGGCGAGGGGATTGTAAACGACTGGTCAAGCGAAAAGAAAGCCTAGCGGAGTGCATTGTCGAGGAAACCGGAGATTTGGCCCTCGTCCACTTCGCCTGAGGAGTTGTACAGCGCGGCTCCTGAGGCGTCGAGAACGACGACATGCGGAATGTAGCCTTTGTAATATTTCTTGCGCAACTCTTCTTGCGCAGGCGAGAGGGGATGGTCGAGGTCGACGACAACAAACTGCACGCGGCGCTTGTATTTCTCGTACAAGCTCACGGTGCGGCGAGCCTGACGCTTGGAGTTGTAGCATCCCTCTCCGTACAAGATGACGTAGGCTGGCTTTCCCGGAGCGACGCCGTCCTCCATGCGGTCTCCAGTGATCAGGGGACCGTCCTGGCTGTCGCTGGTGTAGTCGAGCTTCGAGTTGAGTCGCAGGTTCTCGCCGGCAAATGCAGGAATCATGGCGATAAATATCATGGCTGCGGCGGTGAATACTCTCATGTGTTTCCCTCTCGTTCAATCAGATGGATGGCGTGAGAGGAAGTTACACAAGATGTCACACGCCCACTGGGAAGGGCTTCGTATGCGATTCCGCACTCAGGGCAACGCCGGAGAAGCGTCCCTGCAGCAGCGACATCAGTCCCGTATACCAATACCCCACGACAAACAGCAGGAGGAACGGAATCGTCACGTAGTTCTCGTTTTCGACGGCGTAGAAAACCGTGAGCGCGAAGTAGCTGCCAATCACCAGTTCGAGCCAGGGCACCCAGCCCAGGCGCTTGCGGTATTTGGTGGCGCCGATTTTGTCTTTCTTCGATACGACGTGATACTTCGGTGTGCGCGCAAAGGCGCTCTCCTTGCCGATCAGCGCTTCGATCACGGCCTTGGTATTCGTAATGGTCAACCCAATGCCGAGCGCCATCAGGAACGGCAAATACAGAAATGCACGAGGCCACGCCTTGGGAAAAAGTTCGCGCTGCGAGACCAGATAGAAACTCGAAATCGAGAACGTCGACGCCATAAATAGAGGCAGGTCGATGAAGAGCATCTGAAACCATCCCTGATAAAAGCGGATGATCATGGCCGGCAACATCAGTACCGAAAGCACAATCATCAGCGGATAGCTGAGATTGGCGGTCAAGTGATACCAGGCTTCGATTTTTGTATGCAAGGGGGCATCGCTGCGCAACACGCGCGGCAGAATTTTCTTTCCGGTTTGGATTAATCCCTTGGCCCAGCGCGCCTGCTGGGTCTTGAACGCCGTCATCTCCACAGGCAACTCGGCCGGGCACTCCACGTCCTGCAGATAGATAAACTTCCATCCCTTAAGCTGGGCACGGTAGGAGAGGTCAGTGTCTTCGGTAAGCGTGTCGTGCTGCCAGCCGCCAGCTTCCTCAATCGCCAGCCGCCGCCACACTCCGGCCGTACCGTTGAAGTTAAAGAAGACGCCGCTGCGGGCACGTCCCGAGTGCTCCAGCACGAAGTGGCCGTCGAGCAAAATCGCTTCCACTTGGGTGAGAAAAGAATAGTTGCGGTTGATGTGGGTCCAGCGCGTCTGCACCATGCCAATTTTGGGATCCGTGAAGTGATGAATTGTGCGCAGCAGAAAATCTTCCGGGGGAGTGAAGTCGGCGTCAAAGATGGCAACGAATTCGCCCTTCGCGGTTTTCAGACCCTCCGCCAGCGCCCCCGCCTTAAAGCCTTCCCGATTGGTGCGGTGATGGTAGCTGATGGGGTTTCCCAGCGCAGCGTAGCGCTCCACCAGATTGCGCGCCACTTCGACGGTCTCATCGGTGGAATCGTCCAGCACCTGGATGTCGAGTCTCTCTCGCGGATATTTCAACTTGCAGATGGACTCCAGCAGCCTTTCGACCACGTATTGCTCATTGAAGATGGGCAGTTGCACGGTAACGCGCGGCAAGTTATCGAAGTAAGCCGCCGGCTCTGTAGTACGGTTCTTCTTGTGCTTGTAGTAAAGGTAAACCAGAACGTAGCGGTGCATGCCGTAACCGGCCAACAGCACGAGCACGATGAAATACGGAACCAGCAGGGCTCGGTCAAATGCGTCGGTGTGGTAGAGACCTTGAAACGTCTTATCCAACAGGTGATGGCGAAGATAGTCCCCAATGCCCCTGGGGGCGGCCATTGCGGCCAGAGTCGTCGACAGTATGAGATCAGAAGCCAGCAAGCGGGTCGGCTGAAAACTCCTATTCTACCGGATTCAGCCGGCCAGACGAGTCGGCGCGCAAACATTACGCGCACGGGAAACAACAAACGATGAAGGAGCCTACCAGGAAGCGGACTCTTGGCCTTTCTTGTTTGATGAGGCAGGCAGCGACGCTTCGACGCACTGCTCAGCCTTGTCTAAAAGGATCGAAAGCTCCAAAGCGAAATTCTTCCGCGCCTGCGCTTGCAAACGCCATTGATCCTGCACCGGTGCGCACACTCTCGGAATCAGATCCTCAAATCGCTCAATCGCTCCCTGGAAATAATCAAGGTCCTTCTTGAGCAGACGAAGGAATTCCGCGTCGGTGGTAGTAGACATATCGACACCTCCGAGTTCGCAAGCTGGATGCGGCTTTGAACAAGCGGAGTGTTTGAGTGCAATTCTCTTGCCAAGCAGGTCGAGACTCGGTGGAAGTGAGCAAAGTGCCGTATTTTCAGATTGCTAGCGCACGCAAAATCTCGCCCTTAAAGCCTCCGGAAGGCTCTTCTACATGCGCCTGCGGATGTAAAAATTTCGGCGCTGCCCAGGCTCGCAAGGGTGTAGAAATTTCGGCAAAACTGGACCACGCGATTCTAGTGGCGAATGACCCATGCAAGGCCGTCAGGATTCTGCCCGGCTTCGATATGGCCCACCACTTCCATGGAGTGCAGATCGATGACGGCGACATAACCGTCGGGAGAACACGCCACGTACGCGCGGGTGCCGTCAGGTTGCATTGCAATGCCAGCCGCACCGTGCCCAACCGCGATTCGCTTGATCGTTTTTCTAGTTGCGGCATCGATGACGGTCACGTCGGGACCTCGCAAGGTTGAGATAAGCGCAAGCTTTCCATTGGGGGTGAACTTCAAACGGTTCGCACCGGCCACGTCGGCGGCAAGGGTTTGTGTTATCTGCTTGCGCGCAAGATCGATGATGGAAACAGTTCCATCGCCCGCGTTGGCTACCCAAATTTCTCTGGCGTCGGGAGACACATCAAATCCCTCACTCCCGCTGCCGACGCGGACTACGGTCTCGTCCCAATCGGCCTGACCCGGACGACCTCCCATGGTTTTCTCAATGATGTTCACGGTACCGGAACTGACGTTGGTGGTAACAATCAGTTTCATGTCCGTAGCCACGTAGATCATGTGGGTTCGGTTCTGTCCGGTGCCGAGGATCCAGTCGACAGTCTTGGTTGCGGGATCATAGCTGCCGATTGCTTTGGCAGTTTCCGCGGTAAACCACACTTTCCCGCCCACGAAGTCTAATCCGTGCGGACCACGCAAAGGTCCAAGGTCGACAGAGGGCAATGCCTTTTGCGATATCAGGTCCACCACCGCAAGCGTGTTGTATGCCCCTGATCCGTAATTGGAAACGTAGGCGGTCTTGCCATCCGCAGACCCGATCACCTCATGGGGATCGTTACCCACCGCTATCTTCGCGATCACTTTCAAAGTGGAAGGATTCACGATGGCGAGCGTGTTGTCTTTCTTGGCCAGCACGAGCAGTGCATTCGCGGGCGTGTCTTCGGCGCAAACCACTCCCGCCCCAATCATGCCGTAGATCAGAATGCAGATGAAAGAGGTCAGCAGGGATTTCATAATTTCCGAAGAATACACCCACACTGCCAGCAGGAACCAGCGGTCGTCAGCTCGCATTTTAGCGCATGCGTGAGTCTACTGCTGATCTTCAGCGGCTGGGATCGCCTTCAACTCCGCAGTGCCGTGATCTCCCTCAGTGAGGTGGAAAGCTTTTCCCTGCCCTTCGTAGCTCTTCAGAAATTCGGGATTGTAATACGCTTCGCCGTCTACGCTTTCCCAGGCAAGGATCGTATAATCCCCGGGAGGCAGGCCGCGCAGGGTGACGTGTCCGCTCTGATCGCTGACCGCTTTCCGATAGCGGTCGGGATGGCTGCGGAAGCGCGCATCGGGAACGGCGACGACGATCGCGTCGGCGACGGATTCGTTCTTATCATTTGCGGCGACCCCCTCGATCGTGACTCCGTTAGCACTGGCCACGACGTCGAGCGTAACGCCTCCACTCACGCTGAAGCCGGAGTCCGCAACATCGCGGCCACCCGCCACTACGGATTTCAGGAACCAATCTGGCATCGCGCTGGCGCCGGAAAGTTGAACCGCATAACGGCCTGCGGGAACATTCTTCCACTCGAAGCTGCCATCGAAATTCACGTGGGCCACCGTGAAAAAATCTTGTTCCGTGGTGGACGCACCGAGCGCATCCTCATCGTCAGCGGAGTGCAGTTGAAGGAATATCTGGCTAACATCAGGTTGAGTCTTATCGGGGCCAGGCTTACCGCTGAATTCCAGACGCAGGCGTCCGCGAATCGAGCCGCCAGACTGGGGCACTAGGCGCAGGCCTTCCACGTTCGCAGCCATGTGCAGTGACACACGCGCCGTCATCGGCGCCGCGGCGCTATCTACGGAAGCAACAAGTGTGTAGGCGCCCGGAGAGACATCGCGGATCTCGAAGCTGCCGTCTTTGTGAATCTCGGCGCCATTCAACATCAGACCTAAATCTTTGGATTGCAGCGTAACCGTTGCCATGGCACCCGGCGGCACGTTCGCCACCGAACCGCGGATGATCAAGCTGGGAGCGGGCGTCAGCGAAAAATTTACCGGGAAGTCATCGCCCGCATGCAACTGGATGGACGCAGCCTGTGCACGGTCTCTCGTCCCGGGATAATAAGTTGTCTGGTAAGTGGCAGGAGCGGGCCTGTCGGCGGCGTGGGGCGCGCCGGCAGGCGCATTACCGGTCGTCTCGATCAGACTTCTGAAGTCGGGCGGGGGCGTGACCGAAACAAAATAGTTCCCGGCGGCCAATCCTGCGATGCGATATTCCCCAAGATCGTTGGTGCGCTCCGCCCCAACCTGCTCCCAGTGCCCTCGCCCCGAAACAAAAGTCTGGTGCAGAACGGCCACCTGAGCCTCGGCCATGGGATCGCCATCTTCGTCGGTGACGCGGCCCTCCACCACCGCCGCTGCCTGCAAATGAATCACGAGATCTTTCATTTCCTGGCCCGCGGTCAACATCAGCACGCGGCCTTCGGCACGGCGGCGATGTTTGTCGATTTCCTGATAGCCGGTGCGCTCAACGAATAACCGATAGCGTCCGGGCGCGACGTTTTCGATGTGGAAGGTGCCATCCGGGCCGGTGACAGCGGTGTAGTTTCCGCCGTCATTCTGGCTCTCGGCGATCAGTTCGATCAGAGCTTTCTTTACTGGTTCGCTGGCGGGTTCCTTGGTGACGATACCTGCGACGACGACGGCTCGCGCCGATTGAGGACTCTCAGCGGACCGAGTTTGGGCCCAGAGCGCACCGGCTCCCATCAGTACCGTCAGCAGAAATGCAGAAGCGAGCTTCATTTGTTGCGATTTCAGATCGACCGTGAGGATCGGTCAAGGCATTTAACCTCTTCATTCTAACCTTGGTCTACCGCTTCGCTTTCGGGAAAATGCTGGTTACTTTGGTGAACCGATTTGCCGGTAGCACTTGGGAACGCCGGCACAGCGTGTTCTCGCGCCGTCAGCGGATGACATGAATTCGCAGGCTCAGCTTCAGATCCTTCCATGCCTTCTCAGCGGTATAGACGTGGACCTTGAGCGCTAAGGCCAGCGCGAGGCAGGCACGGTCCCCCAGAGACAGACCGAGGCGCCGGGTGTGAGCGACCAAGTCGCCGGCAATTCTGGCCTGATGCTCGTCAAAGGGCAGGACTTCACGAACCGGGCTAGTGGCGTCCTCCCAGGCTTGCGCAAGGGGCCAGCCCCGGCTGACAAGCTTAGTGTGTACTTCGGCAAGATTCACCGTGCTGGCGGCGGCAGATGCCAGCAGAGCGGGAGTCAGCTTCTCCGCTCCAGGCTCACGGTTAATCACGGCGAGAATGGCGGAGGCGTCGAGCACGATTCTATTCATGCTTGGCGGCCTCGCGGCGCTCCGCCAGCAGCTCGTCAACCAGGGACGTTCCGGGCTTCAGGTAGCGTCGGGCACGCCGCTGCGCCTTCTGAATGCGTCGTTGCTGGGTCGTGATGCGCAATTCGTCGTCTTCAATGCGCAGCACAACCTCGTCCCCAACTTTGATGCCGAGCGCTTTGCGAAATGAGGAGGGGATTACGACACGGCCGTTTTGGTTGACGCGGGTGCGGGTTTCTGTTTCCATGGCAGACTCCGAAAAGAATGACATTATCATATCATAATGTCATAGATGGAATAATGTGCCGGGTTCTTTACCGGATGCCGCGGACTCGGCGTTTTCTGAGGCCGTTTGCATTTGGTTGATGCCTAAGAGCCTTGTTCCAAAACGAAACTCCGCCTTAACAAAAGGGTGCGACACGCGCTATGCCATGTCTTAACTGAAGTAAGCTTTGGTGCGTGGGCCTGTGGTGTAATTGGCAGCATAGCACCCTGTCATGGTCGCAGGTGAGGGTTCGAGCCCCTCCAGGTCCACTCTTTCTTCGGAGAGATTGTCTCTCAGGGACAAGTGGAGGGTCGTGGACAGGGTGCGGCCCCTCCTTAAAGTAACTTGATTTCTGCTTGGGGTTGCGCCGATAATGGGATTGCGACCTTGACAGGGTGCCGATTTATCGGTTCTCGCGAACGGCCTCGGAGATTCCGGGGCCGTTTGCATTTCGCCTACCCACAGAATTGTGACGCTGGCTGTATTCCTTTGCGTCTCAGCGGCTTTGACGTGCGCCTTACGTGAATTGAGTTGTTGCTGGATGGAGTCGATAATAATAGTGACCTTGATGGGTGCCGACTACTGGCTCTCGCGGACGGCCTCGGGATTCCGGGGCCGCTTGCATTTTCAGACGGCGCCGAAATTGAGGTCGGCTCTAGCACCGCAATCCCACTTCTCGCAAAGGAAGCGAGAGATGGGGCATCATCCGGCCTATCTTGACGAAATGACGTGGCGATTTAATAACCCTAAAAACCCTTCCCTAGTTCCGCGATACCATCTCGAACTCATCGCGTCCGACAATCTCGAATACAAGGAACTGATAAATCCCTTGGCGGACTAGTTTTTTAGGGTGCCGTCATCGTTAACACGATTGGCGAAAGCACGAAGTTTGATAACCACATCTTGTGGAACGTAGCCATAAGTCATCTGCTGTTCCATCATTCTTACGTCTACGCCAATCGCGCCGTACCTCTGGATAATTGCCAACAGTCGAGGTCCGAACCTAGCAAACGAGTCGTTTGAAAATTTCTGCCAGTAGGTATTTTGTGCTTCTATTTCCTTGGCGGTTGCGTGCTGTGGGTCCACGGGATTAGGGAATGGATTCTTGGTCTGCCACCCTTTTTGCCATCGCTCAAACTCGGCGCAGATCGAAATCGTCTCTTTTTTCAGGGTACTCTTTGTTGATACCAATCCCTGGAGCAACACAGCAGTTTGTTTGGGATCAGAGTTGTTTGCGATAGTTCCCAAAATCCGGTTCATCGTGTCCATCTGACCTCTTGTGTACTGCTCGTTTAGTAGACTCGTATCCAGCTTGTTCTTCAGTTCGCGCTGCGCGTCTTGGCCCGACTGAAGAAGCCTATCCTGCTCTCGTCGTCCGTTAATTTGAATTGCCGCCTGAGCGATTACGAGCAGCACAAACATCCCCCATAACCACTTCCTCCACCTAGGGGGAGCCTCCTCCGCTAGTAGCGCTGTGACGAGTATGACAATCGCTCCTAAGACGATTTCTGCCACTGTGGTATACCTCCGAATCTAAACGGAAAGTATACACCCCAACCCTGTGCCAAATGCACAATCGCGCTTATATTCATTTTGTTTTCTTATACTTATAGACAATCAGTTCGGAACGATAGCAGCGAACATGCGGCGAATAAATGGCCCGCCTGGCAGTCCAGCGACAGCGGCTGAAGCCGGATTCTTTTTTGGGCGGCTTTCGGCACGACCGAAGTCGTCCCCTTCCCGGTCGTGAAGAACGCAACGCGAGTGGTGCGGGCGGAGTCAAAATCAAAGTCAAAGGCAGCGGGCGGGAGTGCCCGTTCTACACGATCACTTCGCGGCGCTAGACAAAACAGCAGGTTCCTCACCGGGCCTTCGGCCCTGTTCGGAATGACAAGGAGTTTGGTGGCTTCGGCTTTCCAGCTTCTAGTTCAGGAAGTACTGCCGATACAGCGTGTCGCGTTGGGCAGGCCGGAATCCCGCGTCGCGGATGATGCGGCGGAGTTCTTCTTCTGTGGTGCAGTTGGTTACGCCGGCAGCTCTCACTACATTCTCTTCCAGCATCACCGAGCCTACGTCGTTGCCGCCGAAGCGGAGGCCCATTTGGCAGACTTTCAGGCCTTGCGTCACCCAACTGGATTGCACGTTGAGGAAGTTTGAGAGATAGAGGCGCGAGATGGCCAGGACTTTCAGGTATTCCACCGCCGTGGCTTCGTCCCAGTGGCGGCCGCCCAAGGCGGTGTTGTGGGGCTGGAAGCTCCAGGGGATGAAGGCGGTGAAGCCTCCGGTTTCTTCTTGCAAATCGTAGAGTTGCTGGAAGTGGTTGACGCGGTGTTCGTAGTTTTCGCCTACGCCGAACATCATGGTTGCGGTGGTGCGCATGCCGATCTGGTGGGCGGTGCGGTGGACGTTGATCCAGTCGTTGGTGAGGCATTTGAGGCGGGCGATTTTGTAGCGGACTTCGTCGTCGAGAATTTCTGCGCCGCCGCCGGGGATGGAATCGAGTCCGGCATCGCGCAGGCGGAGAATCGTGTCGCGGATGCTTAGGGCGCTGTATTCGGCTATGGCGATGATTTCGGAGGCGGAGTAGCAGTGCAAATGGATTTGCGGGAAACGCTGCTTGATTCCGCGGAGCATTTTTTCGTGCCAGTCGATTTTGAGGTCGGGATGCAGGCCGCCTTGCATCAGGACTCCGGTGCCTCCGAGTTCGACGGTCTCGCGGATTTTTTCGTAGATGGTGTCGAAATCTAGGATGTAGCCTTCCTTCGCGGCGGGGCCTTTCAGCGGGCGGTAGAAGGCGCAGAAGGTGCAGTACTCGGTGCAGAAGTTCGTGTAATTGATGTTGCGGTCGATGATGTAGGTGACCGTGCCCTCGGGATGAAGCTTGCGGCGGACCGCGTCGGCCTCCATGCCGATGCCGATCAGGTCGTCGGAGTGGAACAGGTCGAGGGCTTGGGATTTGGTTAGGGACATTTACACCTCAATTCTAACGGAGCGCTGGGGATTCGGCCAAATTCAAGAGCTTTTGACCGCGAAGATCGCTAAGAAAGGCCGCTAAGGGCGCGAAGAATGTCCTTAGTTTTAGCTCCTTCTATAACGCCAATATTGGATTACCGACACTACTGCGCCGATGATCGCCAAGCCTATCAATGTTGCCATCGCGGGTTTGTAGTAGCGGGAAAAGAAACGCAGAATGTGGATTCCATAGTGGAATCCCAGGCCGGCGGCGATGGTGTAGCGAACGCCGCGGCCGACAGTCAAGGCTGCCAGGAATCTCTTCCGCGGGTACTGCATCGCTCCGGCTGCCAGGAGAAACGGAACAAAAGGAAATGGTGGAGGAAGTATGGCGGGAATCGCCACTGCGCCGAATCCCCACTTTGAAAAAGTCAGTGCAACCTTCTGCGCGCGTCGTCTCGAGAGCTTGCGCTCCATCGCTTCTTTCCCACCCTTGCGCGCCAGAGCGTAAGTGATATATCCGCCGATTACCGCACCCAGCGTGGCCATGGCCGCATAGTAGGGCCAGGGTTCGCGATGGCGGGCGGCCAGCCATATCGTAAGAACATCCATGCTTCCCGTGAGCGGGATCACGGAATTGTCGGCGATGCCCAAAAGGACGAGGCCCGGTCCGCCCAAGCGGCGCAGGTGGCGCCACACAGACATCGCTAATAAAGGATGCAGATGAAGAAGCATTCAGGTTGTAGGAGTTTACAGTCTAGACTCTGGATTCCGCTACACAAGGCTTGGGATTGTCGAGAAAATTCATCTCCGGCGCCGTGGGCAGCGCGCCGATCTCGGCGGCGTAGCAATAGAACAATTGCAGACCTTCCAGGCAGGCGGCGTCCAGTTGGTAATAGATATTTTCGGTAAGGTAAAGGCGGACATCGGTTTCGCTCATGCCGAGCTTCGGAGCCCATTCCGCGGCGATGTGATCGAGGCTCGCAGGCGCGAGTCCGTGGTCGCGAGATTGTTGGAAAGCAGCGGATAGATCGTGCCCGCGCACACTGGCGTCGCTTCGCGACGCGGACGGGCGAATGCGCCCGTCCCCACACAAGGCATCTTGTAGCAGAGAATCTTCCCGCAGAGCATCCTCCCGGACCGCCCAGAAGGCGAAGACGAAGGGCTTGCCCGTGTAGCGAATCCATTCTTCCGCGAGATCGAGTGTGAAATGGCGCGAGCGATCGATCTGTAGCGCGGGATCTCCAATCACCAATCCGGCATCGTTCTGGGCAAGCATTTTGTCGATATCGGGGGCCATCGGGGAATATGTCCGGGTCCCGCCCAGCCACTTTTCAAACAGAATTTTCGTCAGTGCTACCGAGGTCATCGAAGATGTATCCAGCGCCACGGTTCGAATCTCATCGGTTGGCACCTTGCTGACCAGCAGAATAGACTTCACCGGCCGCCGCGAGGCAATTGCAACCCCGGGCAACACCATCAGCCCTGGAATCTGTGTGTAAGCGGCTGCGGGAATGATTCCAATGTCGGCGGTGCCGGCTTCGAGGGCGCGAGCGCAGGCAGATGGCAGTGTGTAGGAAATGTCGAACTCCCGCCCGGCGTCACCGTGTTCGAAATCCCACATGAGCGGGGCGGTGTTGAGGTAGGAAATCGCAGAGATGCGCAGACGTCTCATTCCTCTTTTGATTTTAGCAGACTAATTTTTTCTGCCCTTTGTGACGGGTTCCCTTGACAGCGTATTCCACCAATGACTACAGTCCGCCCAGTCGGGTAAACGACTGGAGTTTCATCTTGCCAAATGCCGTGGCCGCACCCGCCTCTCACCTTCTGGAATGGCTCGCCATCTCGTTGACCCGGGGACTTGGTCCCACCCGTGGACACAAACTCGTCGAGCATTTCGGCAGCGTCGAAGCGGTGTTCCACGCCTCGCTCACCGAATTGGAAGGCACGGGGATTCAGGCCGTTTCGGCGCAATCGATAGCCACGGGAAAATCGGCTGAGCTGGCACGTGAGGAAATTGCCCGCACCGCCGCTGCAGGAGTGATAGTCGTTTCTCCGGAAGATCCCGGCTATCCGCCGCGTCTGAAAGAAATCTACGATCCACCGCTGGTGGTGTACGTTCGTGGAAATCCCGAAGTGCTGATTCAGCCCGGCATCGCGATGGTGGGCACGCGTCATCCCACGCCCTACGGCTCGGGGATGGCGGAGCGGCTGGCATACGATCTGGCGGCGCAGGGGCTGGTGATCATCAGCGGCATGGCCCGCGGCGTGGACACCGCCAGCCATCGTGGGGCAATTACAGCCAAGGGCAAGACAGTCGCGGTGTTTGGCACGGGCGTGGACGTGATCTATCCGAAAGAAAATTCGCGTTTGTCGGAACAGATTCTCGCGCTCGGGGGAGCGCTGATCTCCGAATTCCCCATGGGAACATTCGCAGCGCCCCAGAACTTTCCCATCCGCAACCGGATTTTGAGTGGGATGTCAGTCGGAGTGCTGGTGGTGGAAGCGGCGGAATATTCTGGAACGCGAATCACGGCGCGCTGCGCGCTCGAACAAAACCGCGATGTTTTTGCCGTGCCCGGCAACGTCACGAACAAAAACTCCTGGGGCCCGAACACATTGATAAAGCAGGGCGCGAAGCTGGTGGCGACATGGGAAGATGTGTGGGAGGATTTGCCGCCGGAGGTAAAGCTGGCGTTGACGCCCACAGCGGCGGGTGAATCCGGAAAGGAAGGTTCGGCATCTCTATTCCCGGACGAAGGGCTTCCGCCGCATGAGAAGAGAATTCTGAGCCTGCTGAAGGCCGACGAAGCGACGCACATCGATGAGTTGGTGGAAAAATTGGAGAACGAGTTATCGCCATCTGAGATTTTCGCAGCGCTGTTTGAATTGGAACTCACGGGCAAGATCAAACAGATGCCGGGAAAGAATTTCGTGAAGAGCTTCTAGCTTCTAGCTCATAGCTTCTAGCCAAACCGGAGTGTGTGCGATGGAGGATTTCAAAGATCTCAAGGTTTGGACCAAGGCACACGAATTGACTCTGGTGGTTTACCGACGAACGCGTGTGTTTCCGAAGGAAGAAATGTACGGATTAACGAGTCAGTTGCGACGCGCGGCTGCCTCCATCGGAGCGAACATTGCCGAGGGCTGCGGCCGACGGTCAGATGGCGAGATGAAGAGATTTCTTCAAATTGCGCGTGGTTCTGCCAGTGAACTGGAATACCACTTCCATTTAGCTAGAGATTTGCAGCTTCTCGATAACGATGAGTTCAAGAATCTCGAAGGCAAGGTACTCGAGGTGCAGCGCATGTTGGCCTCTCTAGTCCAGCGGTTGCAGGCGTCCGTTTTGGCTAAGAGCTAGCAGCTAGAAGCTAGAAGCTTTTCCCCGTAACTTGTTGCTTTCGCCCCATTCGTGCTAGCTTCGAGACGAATTCCAAAGAACTGAGGATACGTTGATTAAGAGTTTAGTCATTGTCGAATCGCCGGCTAAGGCGAAGACCATCCAGAAATATCTGGGAAAGGGATTTACCGTCGAGGCTTCGCTCGGCCACGTGAAGGATCTGCCCAAGAGCACGCTGGGTGTGGATACCAAGAACGACTTCGAGACCGACTACGTCGTGATCCCCGGTAAGGAAAAGGTTCTGGCCAAGCTGAAGAAGTTGGCGGGCCCGATGGATGCGATCTATCTGGCGCCTGACCCGGACCGCGAAGGCGAGGCCATTGCGGCGCATCTTGCCTTCGAACTCGATGGCAACGGCGCCTCCAAGAAGAAAAAGAAGAAGAAAGAAGATGCTGGCGCACCGCCGCGCATTCAGCGGGTTACTTTCAACGAAATTACCAAGCGGGCCGTTCAGGCGGCGTTCGAACATCCTCGAGCGATTGACCAGAATCTGGTAGATGCCCAGCAGGCGCGGCGGGTGCTCGACCGGCTGGTGGGCTATCAGGTTTCGCCGCTGTTGTGGGATAAAGTTCGCCGTGGCCTCTCCGCCGGACGGGTGCAGACCGTAGCGCTCAGATTGATCGTGGAGCGCGAACGCGAAATCAAAGCGTTCGAGAAAAAAGAGTATTGGACGATCGACGCGCACCTGGCGGCCAGCAAGCCACCGGCATTCGACGCGCGGTTTGTGGGCATGGGCGAAGAGAAGATTGAGGTCACAAACGGCGAGGATGCGGAAAAGATCCGCGCCGCATTGGAGCAAGCGGATTGGCTGGTGCGGTCGGTCGACAAGAAAGAGCGCCGTCGCAATGCCGCTCCTCCATTCACGACCAGTAAGTTGCAGCAGGACTCCTCCCGCAAACTGCGCTTCAGCGTGAAGCGCACCATGATGATCGCCCAGCGACTGTATGAGGGCGTGGAACTGGGCGAAGAAGGCTTGGTCGGCCTGATTACCTATATGCGTACCGACTCGACGCGGGTTGCGCCCGAGGCGATTCAGGA
>Ga0307479_10000334_pt1 | contig 42596 bp, 40 predicted proteins | sample atmos_gasesECM4C_FD_203743 | JGI IMG/M metagenome (GOLD analysis project Ga0307479, IMG submission 203743) | Hardwood forest soil microbial communities from Morgan-Monroe State Forest, Indiana, United States - atmos_gasesECM4C_515 | ecosystem: Environmental > Terrestrial > Soil > Temperate...
AGGCGCTGCTTGTCCTTGATTTCCTCGGGGCCGATGAGGCGCGGGGCGTAACAGGTGCGGGCGGCGGCAATGGCGGAATCAAAAGGGTGGGCGAAGGCGTTACGGAGAGTGACGCGGGGCGGGGCGGAGTCGATTTTCTCGCTGGGGCGCGCGCCATCGAACATGCGGGATTGGGTAGCCACTATGGAAGTTCATTGTACACGGGCGGAAGAGTTAAGGAGGTTGAAAGTCGAAAGTTAAAAGTTGAAAGAAAAAACAGGAGGCAGATATTTTGCGAGCGCGCCGCGGCTCGTTCTGGACGCAGGGGAACGCGGAGTTCGCGGAAAAATTCGCATCCTGGGACGGACGGAAAAGAAAAGGGACAGCCAGGAGTGGCTGTCCCGCGGGATACAAGTGATGATCCGCCGTCACGGCGACAATCTAGTGGAGATTGCGACCGAAGCAGACGCCGGAAAAGCGGCAGCGAGCTGCCGCACTCCCAAAATTACTTTTTGGCGGCTTCGACTTTGGCGGCTTCGACCTTAGCGGCGGCGTCGGCGTACTTCTTGGTGAAGCGTTCGACGCGGCCGGCGGTGTCAATCAGCTTCTGCTTGCCGGTGAAGAAGGGGTGGCAGCTCGAGCAGATTTCGACGTTCAGCTTGTCGCCCTTGATGGTTGAGCGAGTCTGGAAGTTGTGGCCGCAGGCGCAGTGCACCGTTACGGTGTGATAGTCGGGGTGAATACCGGGTTTCATGGAACTCCATTCTGTCGCGTCCGGTCTGCACGGCTCTCCGGCAAGGCCAGAGGACTACAGCCGCGTCGCTAGGTCGCGAGGCAATTCTCAATCATACGCGATGTGTCAAGTTCTGCAAAATGGGGTTGGGGGATGGGGATTAGGGGACAGGCAGCAGAGAAGTTGCAGATTGGGCTTTCATGGATGGAGGAGTTTCGTTAGATTGAGCAGGGGTTGACTTGGAAGCCGAGGGGGCTGGATGAATTTCACGAGGAAGGTAGTCTTAGTGGCGTGCTTCGCGGCTTTGATGATGGTAGTGGTGCGAATGAAAGCCGGAACGACAGAGGAGGCGAGGCGGAAAGAGATCGAGGCGTTCAACAAGCGGTACGTGGAGTTGCACTTAAAGATGGATACGCCGGGGATTTTGGCGCTGTGGGCGGAGGACGGAGTCGATCTGATGCCGGGAGACGCGGCGATGATCGGAAAAAAGAAGATTGTGGCCTGGGTCGAAGACATTGTGGCCAAGATGCCGGGACACAAAGTGATGAAGCAGGAGATGGAGTTCCACGATATTCATGTGTGCGGGGATTGGGCTTCGGAATGGGCGACCGAGCATCAAGTGGTGCAGCCGCCCGAACGGAAGCCGCCGGTTGAGAACTACGGCAAGATGGCGCTGGTTCTGCATCGCGAGGCAAACGGGGAGTGGAGAGTTCAGCAGGAGATGTGGAACGCGGCGCCGAAGCCTTGAGAGTCTTTCAAGGTAATGCGACCGATTAGAAGCGCCAGCGGGTGACCGAGTCCATGAAGTTCTCTGCGTGCTCGTCCTGGCCGAAGGCTTGCCGAGGCACCACACGATAAACACTGCCTCCGCATGATTCGAGGATCGGGTAAACGTCGCCGCCGTACTTGGTGTCGTAGATTTGAGCGAGTTGCTTCCAGAGGGAACGGTCTCTGATTTCTTCAGCAGCGCCTTCCAGAATGACGGCTTCGTCAGCCTTCTCCGTACCGATGACAACGTGAGGGTCCGCGGCGATGTTCTTTGCTTTGCGGGTACGCGGGCCGGTGCTGAACCAGAAAGCATCCTGCCACCAGATTCCCCAAACGATCATGAGATGAGGGTGGCCATCGGGGCGAGTCGTGGAAATCCAGTAGTTGTGCGATTTTTCGAGGCGCTCGAGGGCGCAGGACCAGGGCTTGAGGCCACTCAAGTCTGTTGACGGATTTTGAACGGCATCAGGCCAATGAGGGCGGCTGACCTTGGGTTCGATCATGGCTTCTCCATTCATCGAGGAGAGATGCGGCGGAATTGTAGCAGGCCGGGAGGGATTGGGCAGAGAAGTTCTAGGTTCTTGCTTGGAGACGGGCCGAAGCTGTTGGGGGGATTTGCGGCGATGCTCAGGAAACGAAGGCGCATCCGACACGCAAGCCGCCCTGGCTGGTCTGTTGTTTCCACACAGGCTTCAAGTTCACACGAACGGGAGGAAGAATAGGCACATGTAGAACCGCCAGAAGATTGTCCGGAACATCCTCGGGCGAATCCATTTCTATCGCCACGCCGCCAAAGCCAAGATCGAGGACGCGGGCGCGACGCGCACCTTGGTCGCCAAGGACGGCGTAGGCATTGGTGCCGGTCATGGAGACGCGCTCAGCCTTGCGCTGAACGGCGAAGACCCGCGAAGGAGCCGGGGTGAGGTCACCGGAGAGCGCGGCGGAAGTTGCAGAGGCCGCCGCGGCGATAGTTGTCTCGGTTTTTTCAGGTGCGCGCTTGGTTTCGATGGAAATCGGCTGTGGCACGGGGGCAGCGCGTTCTGGAGCTGGCGACTCCTGGGGAGCTGACGGAGTTTCGGTGCGCGCGGAGCCGTTGGCGGCCTTGCTGTGGTTGGCGTGTTTTAGCTGATAGAGACGCTCATCGGCGATGCGGATAAGTTGATCAGCCTGCTCGGCGTCTTGGGGGAAAATGGCGACGCCGTGATCCATGCCCACGGTGACGTCAAGCTGCAGCGGCTGGAGAAACTCGGTAAAAACCGTTTGGACGCGACGGCATAGCGCGAGCGCTTGCGGAGAATCCGTTTGAGGGAGCAATAAAGCGAACTCATCGCCGCCGATGCGGAAAGCCGAGTCGGAAGTGCGCAGGGCTTTCTTCAAAGTCGCCGCAGCGGCGCGCAATACGTCATCCCCGCGCGGATGGCCGTGCCGGTCATTGACTTCCTTGAAGCGGTGCAGATCGAGGGTAACCAATCCCAAAGGCTGGCCATAGCGCCGGGAGCGATTGAGTTCCTTCTCGAATGTTTCCGCGAAGAGGCGGCGGTTGTGGAGACCGGTCAAGGGATCGGTTACGGCATTGAGTTCGAGCCGCTTCAGTTCGTCATACTCGATGAGGATGGGAACACGAAGAAGTCCGGAAGACGTGAGTACATCAGCGAGAGCGGTTTTCAGGGAAACTGGACGACCGAGGAGATCGCTGAGTTCGCGGCGGCGCGAAAGCATCTCATCCCAAATTTGCACACTTTGGGTTTCGCGCAAATCGATGTGGGCGATCGCGCGGAAATATCGCTGAAGGAACTGGCCGCGCGCAGGCAAATCGAGGCTCTCGAGCGTGTCTGCTAACAACTCGAAATAGGAATCCTCAATCGGCAAGCGCGGGGGTACAGGGGCGCCGGGGCTGGGCATATCCGGTATAGACCTAACCTCTGCCTATCCCCGCGGGTTTGGGGAAAGCGAATGTAGTTTTCTCTATCTGTTAGGAGCAAGCAAGAGTCCATTCGTACTGGACCAGGCAAGTCCACGTGAGAATCATACCTCCCGAATTGCGGGCGTATGCTATTACAAAAGCAAGAAATAGAGTACGAAAAAGAGCAACGTACCTCGATAAGCCAGAGCTATGTAACATAATTACCCAAAGGGAAAAGAAGGCATGGCAAGAAATTACCGGGATTTACTCAAGCCGTCGAAGGAATTCCAAGCCAAAAAGGCGCATCTGGCCGGCTGACTCCTGCCGCAAGACCTTCGCAACGATGGGAGGAGTCTGGCTGGGGACAAGGCTGGAAGCTGCAGGCGATGGCGCAGGGATGGTGAGATGAACTGTTTGATCGGGTCTAAGAATGTGTGCCGAGGCAATACAGGCCCCGTTGGCGCTGATATTGAGGGTTTTGGTGAGTTCAACGAACTCGGCGCCAGAGACATCCGTACCGCGCAGGAAGACGGGCACCTGCAAGCGAATGCGCGGCGAGCGTCGGACTAACGAGATTTCCACGACCTGCCTACTCTTGAGAATGTCGGTCTCCATAGGATCTCACAGACTTAGTACCAAGGAACTAGTACGGATGCTTGCATCTGAAATGCCAGAGAGCACGGTCGAAGGCTTGAATAAACTCTTTGTTATAAATTGCTTGCAGGTGTATATGGAAAGAGACAAACTGTCGAGACAAGCGCTCTGCTCGGGAAATCCACTTCCTTTCCTCAAATGTGCAAATGGAACGCTTTTACCATTGACTCTTCCAGGCCCCTCTGTAAGGATGCGGACTAGGGAAAACTTTTACCACTATACCTGAGGGGCGGAATCCATTGATGGCCGGGCGCATTGCCATACCTCCGATGTCGGAAGAGGGAAATCGGGCGGTTCTTCCGCTAGGGTTAGTGCTCGGGCTACTTGACACGATAGAGAAACCGTTGATGGTTGCCGAGCGAAGCGGCAATCTGCTTTTTGTAAACACCCGTGCGAAGCAATTCCTGGAGTCTAATGGATACGCGGCAACGCCAGGTTTAAATCTGTTTAACGATCTCTTGCAGGTGGATGCGCGGAAGATTTTCGGGGAGATCGAAAAGGGCGAACACCAGGCGGAGCTGCAAATCCGACGGGGGGCGGTGAAATCCACCGCGCAAGTCCATTGGATGCCCGGGCCGGACTGGCTCGTGGTGGAGATAAAGCACCTAGCGGAGATGCAGGCAGGGCCAGACCCCGCGACGCAACTCACCGTACAAGAGCTTCTGCAGGAACGCGAGATCACTTACCGGAACCTGCTGGCCGCCTACTTGAAATTGCAGGAAGTGAACCGGCAGAAAACGGTGTTCCTGGCGTCAGCAGCGCACGAGTTGAAGACACCGTTGGCGGTAATCAAGGGTTACTACGATCTCCTGCTGGCCGGCTCTCTCGGCCGCCTGACGGACAAACAGCGGGACATTCTGGAAGAGTCGAAGGAGAGTTGCGAACGGCTGGTGCGGCTGGTGTCCATGTTCCTGAACTACTCGGCGTTGGAGAGCGGGAAACTGGTGCTGCAACTTCGAGAGAACGATCTGCGAGATTGTCTCGATGAGCTTTCGAAACGGTGGACGGAAGCGTTTCAACGCAAAGGAGTCAAGCTGGATGCGAGCTTTGACCCGTCGATTGCGACATTTCGATTCGACTACCAGAAGGTACAGCAGGCGGCGGCGAATCTGTTGGATAACGCGCTGAAGCACACGCCAAGCGGGGGCAGCGTCACGCTGCGCGCGGTGCCGCATTTCTGGGAGCGACGTGTGGCGGCCATGGCGCCGGTGGAAGAGCGGCGCAGGTTTCGGTTGCCGCGCCCGAACAGCGTCGAAGTAAGCGTAACGGATTCGGGGCCGGGCATCGCGGCGGAACATCATCAAGAGATTTTTGAAGATTTTGTACGGGTGGACAGGAACACTTCTGGAATGGGTTTGGGGCTGGCGATTGCCAAGCGGCTCATCCAGGCGCATCGCGGAAAGATATGGGTGGAGAGCGAGTCGCCTACGGGCAGCAGGTTTACATTTTTATTGCCGATGGATCAGGGGTAAAACGTTCGAATTATGGCGGTTGAAAGGGAAAAATCAATGGGCCTGAAAGAAAAAATCCTCGTCGTGGATGACGAACCGAGCATTCGAAAGTACCTGCAGACACTGCTGGAAGTCGACGGATTCGAGGTGGAAGCCGTCAGTTCCGGGAAAGATGCGCTAGAGAGAGTGAACAAGGGTGAGCGACCCGACTTCATCATCCTGGATGTGTTGATGCCGGAGATGAACGGCCTGGAAACGTTGAAGGAATTGATGCAAGTGGACCGCAGCCTCAACGTGATCATGCTTTCGTGTTCGAACGAGGTCGGCACGGTCGTCGAAGCCATTCGAATCGGGGCGCATGATTATCTGACCAAGCCATTCGAGAAGACGGAGCTGGACGCGGCGATGCTGAAGTCGCGGCAAAAGAAGGAGCTGGCCACGGAGAATCAGGCGCTGCGGGATTACTGCGATCAAGTGACAGAGGATTTGAGCTTTCTGGCCGCCAGCCCGCAGATGGTGCGAATCCGCCAGCAGATCCTGCAAATCGCCCCGGTGGACGTGCCTGTTTTTATCTGCGGGGAGAGCGGCGTGGGTAAAGAAGTTGTTGCACGAATGATCCACCTGCGCTCGAAGCGGCGAAACCAGGCCTTCGTGAAAGTGAATTGCGCGGCTTTGCCAGGCGAACTTCTGGAATCGGAGCTTTTCGGATTCGAGCAGGGGGCCTTCACGGGGGCGGTGCGCAGCAAACCCGGCAAGTTTGAAATGGCCAACAAGGGCACGATCTTCCTGGATGAAATCGCGGAAATGAGCACGCACTTGCAGGCAAAACTACTGCACGTCCTGCAGGACCACCAGTATTCGAGGCTGGGAGGGCGGCACCTGGTGGAGACGGATGTGCGGGTGCTGGCGGCAACAAACGTTGACGTTCACGAAGCGATGAAAACAGGGCGCTTCCGTGAAGATCTCTATTACCGTTTGAATGTTTTGTCCATCAACGTGCCGCCGCTCCGTGAGCGCACGGCGGAAATTCCGCTGCTGTTCCGGCATTTCCTGCAGAAGTACAGCGAGAAGTTCGGCAAGACGCCACCGGGACCTTCCAAGTATCTATTAGACGCCGCAGTGAACTATCCCTGGCCGGGGAACCTGCGGGAACTGGAGAATTTCGTAAAGCGTTACGTGATTCTCGAAGACGACGAAGGCAGCTTGCGCGAGTTGGTGGAGATGTCCTCGACGCGCCAGCGGACTTCGCCTCGCGAGGAAGCCGCGTCTCCCAAGGAGCAGGGGCTGAAGGCGCTAGTGCGGGGCTTGAAAGATGAAGCCGAGACGGAAGCAATCGCCGACGCGCTGGAAAAGACGCGCTGGTGCCGCAAGGACGCCGCCATAATGCTAGGGATCAGTTATAAGGCGCTGCTCTACAAGATGCGGCAATTCAACCTGGACACGCCACGGACGAGGAAGGCAGCTTCCACGACAGCGGCAGAGGAGCCTGCTTCGACGGTGGGGACGCGGCGCGATTAGCGCTACCAGCATTCTGGCTTTGATTGCGAACACGCAGGCAGAAGAAAGGTATGTGCTGAGTGTTGTGGAGCCGGGGGCCTCGGGCGGACGAAAAAAATGGAAACTTTTGTCCGAGAGCCGACTGGTTTTGATGCCGCAACAAATGTTGCACGAAGGGCTGTAGTAGTTGTATAGATTAAGAATCACGCCGGGCCAACGGGGGAATTCTGGGGCAGCGTAAATCTCATCGTGTAACGGGACGATAATCAAGCGAGTAGTGGAGCCTATGCGGCGAGGCCGGCCCGAGCCTGGGAAATGGCAGGCACAGATCGATTCCCAAGATTGGTTCAGGGGCGCAAGCCGATTTTTGGAATTCAAGTAATGAAATCTTCCGAGAGGAATGCAGGTAATCCAAGATATTCGCGGGCTGGTTGAGAGGATAGGGAAATGACGGAACGCCGTACAGCTCGACGCTATGACTTGTCCTTACCGATTATTATCCGAGTTCCTACGGAACGGGCAGTAGATTCTCAGCCGGGCAAGACCCGTGATATCTCAACACGTGGCCTCTATTTCGTTGTGGATCAGAACCTGGAATCCGGCTCGCAGCTAGACATCACGCTGACGCTTCCGGGGGAGTTAACACACGGTTCAGAGGTTTTTGTGCGCGCCATGGGCAAAGTAGTGCGGGTCGAGCGGCGGATGGAAGATGGCAGTGCACGTATGGGCGTTGCCGCAGTGATTGAACGGTACGATATTATCCGGGGGGAAGCTGCGCGAGCCTGAACCGCGTTCCACCGCCGCGCCATAGTCCGCGCTGCATTTCCGTTCGGGGTAGCTCCCCGCTGTTTTTTCCTGCCGCGCCTTTGCCCTGAGGGGAATGATATGGAATTCGTCTTGCAATCAAGGATGGGTTAGGCCTACTATCCGGCAAGAATGTCCCGGGGAGGGTCGAATGAAAGTATCGGATCTCATCGGGTCGCGCAAGGAAATATTCTCCATCACAGAAGAGACGAGTGTTCACCAGGCCGCGCAATATCTGCGCGAAAAGCAGGTGCGCTCGGTCTGCGTGACGAATGCGAGCGGCAAACTCGTAGGCGTGATATCACACAGCGATGTCTCCGACAAAGTCGCGGCGGAGAACAAATGCCCCGCTTGGATGAAGGCGTCGGATATCATGACGCGGGAACTAGTGACGGTCACACCAGAGATGACTGTGGAGGAATGCCTGCGGTTGATGGAACAGAACACGATCTTCCATCTGATTGTGCTGGACGAGAGGCAAGGATTCCGCGGAATGCTCTCGGTTAGCGACATCTTGCGAGTGGTGGCATCGGACGAGAAGGCGCGCGCTGATCTGTTGGAATCGTTTATATTCCCACAGCGCTAGATTGAGCGACAGCAAAGAGCCGGCAAGAAGAATGCTTTTCTCGCGGTTACGTGCGAGGGCGATTTCGGGAAGAGTTTGTCTCCTTTGTGCAATCATTTTCCGCCCGTGATAGGAAGACGCACCCGAAGGTGAGCGGCCCTCGATACCATCCGCTCGTAAGCGAATCCAAGACTTAAGATATTAAAAATAAGGTACTTACGGGTGTGGCAGGGAAGTGGTACGGCTTTTTACCATCGATCGGCGCGAGCGCCAGCTGTGGTTCTTCGTGTGCACCACGGGATAGAGGGATCTCCACGTCGACACTGCACAGGAACCAAGAATGGCAGTTTCCGGAAAAAAGAACGGTGGGCTGAGCGCGCAGGCAAGCGAGCTGCCTCCGGACGAGATCCTCTTCGGCCGGTCCGCAGCCATGGCTGAAATTCGTCAGAAAGTGCAAAAAGTCGTGAGGACCGACGTCCCGATTCTCATCCAAGGCGCGAACGGAACGGGAAAAGGGCTATTGGCATATTACATCCACTCGCACTCGGCGTATTCTTCGGGCGCCTTCGTAAAGGTGAACTGCGCGGCCATCCCGGGAGCCCTTCTCGAAAGCGAATTATACGGATTCGAAAAAGGCGCCTTCACAGGAGCCCTGGCGGCCAAGCCCGGACGCATCGAGATGGCGCACAAGGGCACACTGTTCCTGGATGAGATTACCGACCTGGACATCAATCTCCAGAGCAAGCTACTACAATTTCTGCAGGACGGCCGTTTTTCGCGGCTTGGGGGAGAAGAGGAAAAGGCCGTAGACACGCGGCTTATTTGCGCGACAAACAAGAGTCTGGAAGAGGAGATTGCCGCGGGAAGATTTCGTGCCGATCTGTTTTATCGAATCAACGTGGTTCAACTGCGAATACCCAGATTGTGCGAACGGAAAGAAGACATACCGGGACTGGCGGAATATCTGCGCGTCCAGCACGACAAACAATTTGCCAAGGTGTCCGAGCCGCTGGCGGATGACGTCCTGAAGTACCTGCAGCATCTGAACTGGGATGGAAACGTACGCGAGTTGTCGAACGGGATCGCTCGGTACGTCTTAACGGGCCCAGAATCAATCACGATACCAGCAGGACCGGAGCGGCGCATAAGCGCGGGTACGCGTCTGAAAACGAATGGGCCGGTGCCGCTGAAAAATATCTACAAGGATTCTATTCGCGAGATTGAGTGGAACATCATTCTGGAGACGCTGCGGGCTAATCGTTGGAACCGCAGGAAGACCGCGAAAGCGCTCAAGATCAGCTATCGGGCTTTACTGCAGAAGATCCAAGCGGCAGGTGTCGGGAAGAAAGCCAGCTCGCCTGGCGTGAAGGAAGGGGCCGAAGACAGGCCAATATAGCGGCCGCGGCGTGGCCGGCAATAACAAACTGCAAGTCTCTTCAACGCTGATTTAGCGCACGCCGCGACCAAGAAGCACGGCGCGGAACGTACGGAACACAATGATCAAATCAAGTATTACCGAGACATTACGGATGTAGTAGAGATCGTAGCGGAGCTTCTCTTTGGCCTCCTCGACAGACGACCCATAGCCATAGTTGATCTGGGCCCAGCCGGTGATGCCCGGTCTCGCCACATGGCGAATGTCGTAGTAGGGAATTTCCTGGCCCAGCTTTTCGACGAACTCCGGCCGCTCTGGACGCGGACCGACAAAGGCCATGTCGCCCCGCAAGACGTTCCAAAGCTGGGGAATCTCGTCCAAACGCGAGCGGCGGAGAAAATGGCCGATCCCGGTGATTCTAGGGTCGTCGTCGCGAGCCCAGGTTGGACCAGTGTCGGCTTCGGCATCCGAACGCATGGTCCGGAATTTAAAGCAGTGGAAAACCTGGCCGCGGAGGCCGACCCGCTTCTGCCGGTAGAGAACAGGCCCGCGCGAACCAAGCTTGATCAACAGAGCGATGAGCGGAACGAAAGGCAAAGTGATAATCGAAAGCGTGAGAGCCAGCGCCACGGATACGATGCGCCGGGCAAACCAATGCATGCGACCCAGCCGGAAGCCATCCCCGAAAATTATCCAGCTGGGGTGCAGCTCATCGACCTCGACTTGACCGGAAACTTTTTCGATGAGACTGGTCCCATCCTCGACGCGAACTCCATTTAAACGCAGCTCGAGGAGCTCCTTAACCGGCATCATGGACCTGCGGTCGGTGAGCGCGACGATGACGCGGTCAAGGCCGCGCTTATTTCTCAGGTCTCGCAGAACGACATCGAGTGAATGACTCGTCATGCGGTTGGATCCGACCTTGCCCGCCCAACCGATAATGTCCATGCCCAGCTCACCGCGCTCGCCTATGGCTTCGGCGATGCGTTTCGCGCGCTCGCCATTGCCAATCAGGTAGACACGTTCCCGAAGGGCGGGATGAAAGACAAGGCGCTCGTAGGTCCAACGCCAAAGGATCCAAGCAATTGCGAGGATGCAAAGGCCAATCAAGAAAGAATTGCGGCCGACCAAGAAACCGGGGGAGATATAGGCGAGGGCGCCAAACAAAAAGGAGAAGAAGGCGACCATCATCAAGACCCGGGTACTTACGTCGCGAGGATGGGAGCGGCGGCGGAGGTCGTAGAACTCGGTGAAATGAGAGCAGACCAAGGCCAAGACTGCCACCGCGAAGATCTTGAAGAAGGCGTGCTCGTCATTGAAGGCAATATGACTCTCACCACGGAACCTGATGAAGATGGCCAGTGAGAACGAGGCGCAGACCGTAGCAATCTCGCCCAGGATGAGCAACAAGAGACGGGTAGGAATGTAGAGATTGAAGAGTCGAATCACTATTTCGTTCCTCCAGGATGAGCAACAAGAGACGAGTCGGAACGTAGAGATTGAAGAGTCGAATCACCGTTTCGTTCCTCGGGTGCTGGGAAATTCTGCGACGAAAGTCCTGAGACGCGGCGAGCCGTACAAACCGGGAAATGCGAGAGGAGAGCAGCAGCCAGAACTGGAACAACCGACTGCACAGCGCTCCCTACCGGGGAATGGCCCAAGAAACTCCAAGACTCAGCAAGACTTACGCACGAGAGGGACCAGTACTGGGCCGCAGAATGTCTCTACTTATTATTGTAAACGATTGATAATGGGAAGGTTAGAAGGATCAACGAAGATGTGCAACTTGACCGGCACTCGGTCGAGTTGCAAAACTTTTCACCTGGTTCCCAATAAGGGCAATGCTGTTCCATGAATCCAGTTTATTGGGGCGGCGGCTGGCACTCTGTCATTAGAGCAGGGACGGAACGGAGAGCATACATAGATGTATTTCATTTCATCCGCTTGAGAACAGCGCATACCGACTTCACTTACAGCAAGCGGTGGTTCTTGAGTAAGTCCTGTGTTTATATACAGATATGAATTAATCAGAGCTTGCAAATGGGAGCGTTCGCTTTGGCCCCTAGATTGCTGCTACAGATGTGCAGATGTGAAGTGGGGTTAGCGGGAGGCACATTCGATGGCAGCATTTGTTGCGGGAACTGTCGCACAACACCCGGCGGGCAGCTTCCTAAATGCCGGAATCCAAGGGGGGATTTCAGAACCGTTTCTTTTTGTGATGCTCGGAGTCTTTTTCCTTTTTGCTGCAACGGTTCTTCGGAGCCGGAAGGCGATCCCGGTCGGCGCGGCTACCCAGAACATGCAGGCCGCAAACAACGCAGAGAGTTTCCGATCGGCAGAACCTGTCCACTCTGTTTATCCTGTCGCAATGCCGCACGTGCCGACGTTGACTGCCGAACCCGTGGAGATTTCCGGGTAAACTGGGTGCTGTGCGGTCCTCGCCTGACCCTATAATTCACCGCTAATTCAATCCACCCGAGGATGCCTCAATTGGCCATAGTGGTGTCCGTAATCGCGAGCCATCCTCTCAGCTGAGTAAGCGGTAAGTACGTGCTCCCGACCGGCGTGGGCCAAGCGCTGGCGGAAGTTACTCTGGCTGACAAGGCGGCGCAAACCCCCGAGCAGAGCACCCATGTCGCCGAATTCATAAAGCAAGATGCTTCGGCCACCGTCGCTCATTTCTTCAAGCCCGCCCACCTTTGAAGCAATCACCGGAATACCAGAGGCGGAAGCTTCAAGAACTGCGAGAGGCATGCCTTCCATCCGGCTGGTCAGGACGAATACATCCAACATCCCGAGATATTTTTCAGGGTTTGGCTGAAATCCCGTAAAGTGCACGCGAGCGGCAATTTTCAGGGCGGCGGCCTGATTCTGCAATTCGACCATCAGAGGGCCATCGCCCACAAGGAGTAAGTGACTGTAGGGAAACTCAGAACTTAGCTTGGCGAAGGCGTCTATCAGGATATCAGGCCGCTTCATCTCGTTCAGGCGCCCGATATTGCCGAAGACAAAGCCGTCATCGGGAATCCCCAAGCTCTTCCGGAGCGCGGGATCCTGATTTCGGACCCGGAAGCGATCGAAATTGATGCCATTAGGAACGGTAAACAACTTGCGCCGGGGGATGACACGGGCATTCAGGATGGATCGCCTTGCGTCCTCGGAAACGGCAAACATCCTATCGACACGAGGTCCCGCGGTAGCGAGCATGGAAAAATACGTGAATTTTTCGCGCAGGGTTCGATAGCGGCGGAATTGATTGTTGTGCTCGGTGTGAACCAAGATGGGTGTGAACTTGCGGCTAATGGGAGCCAGGTAGAATAGGGCGGCTGCCTGGTGGGTGTGAACAACGTCCGGCCTGACTTCACGCAGGATCGAGCGGATTCTGTCGACAACAGCCCAGCTCAATCCAGGTCCCTTTGCGGAACAGTGAATATTGGTGACGGCTTGCGCCTGAGGAGCCAGCACGCCGGGCTTTTCGATGCAGAGAATCGAGGCAGTCTGGCCCATGCGCGCAGCTTCGCGAGTCAGATCAATGACCACGCGCTCCAGGCCACCAGGATCGAGGGACAAGATGACATGCATAACACTAAGTTTGGGAGCGATCACGGAAATGTCGCCGCCGGTTTTGACAGATGACTCATGAGGGGCATGCTTGGAATTGACGGTCATATGGGTATGTTCTCAAAAAGTGTTGTAGAACTCGTCGCCGCGCAAGAAATACCAAGGCTTGGTCTTGGCAAGACTTTCGCGCCGCTTGTCGAGGACAAAGAGCACGTCGGAATTGCCGCGGTCCACGAATCCCGTTTGCTTGAGAGCGAGTACGAGGGAGCCCGCGGGGTTAACCACTTCGAATGCGATCGATGAAAAGCCGCTGTCGTATGCCCAACGACTGATGGCCATCAGAGCATTCGTGAGGGAGGCGCCCCGCTCGACAAGCAAATCCGGGAGCTTCAACTGACCTGCCGGACCATCATAGACGACAGCATAGCCCAGCAGGTGCCCGGCTTCAGCTCCAACGAGTCCAAGCAACTGATGATTGTGGAGTGGACAGCGGCCAAAACGCCACTGAAGGTATGCTGGCCGCCGGTCTCCCATTATCCCGTCAGAAGGTAAAGCCGATTGCCACAGAGTTTCGAGCTTGGAGTCGCGCCAGTCCATCTCGACGGCACGCCAATCACGTCGTAGCCCGGCACGCAGGTGATCCATGACTCGCTGGCCGAGATTCAAGCCGGCGGCCAGAGGGACGCGAACGACACCGGGCAAAGCACGCCGGCGCAAATAGTCGCCGGCATCTAGAACTTTGACAAAGCGGCGAAAAGGCCCCACCTCAACGTACCCGACGCGACGAAAAACGGCCTTTGCATTTTTGTTCGGGAGGGCAAAGATGAAGTCTACACCGGACTCCATTGTATCGGCCACGGCTCGGGCCAAGAATACCGCAGGCTGCAGTGTTCGGTGCTGGGGCTCAACCATGAAATCGACAGCGATACCCGCGGTAATTTCGGACTTGTCGACAAATGTCTTGCGAATTCCCAAGCCAGCCGTGCCGACGACCTTACCGGAAGGGCTATGGCGCACCAAGAAGCAGCGACTAGCCTTGGCAGGGTCTTCACCGTAGTGCCAATCGAAGCGAGCGCGGTGCTCGTCCGAGGTATGCGACGAAAGGTTCCTGGACCACAGATCGAGGATTAATTCCCTGTCCCGGCAAAGGTCAGCTTCTTCGACCGTGTACGGGTTTGAGGAAAGGGTTTGGGTCACCGTGTTCATCGCTAAAATCTCAGCCCCATCGTACCCATCGCTGGGCGAGGTTAAAAACCCAATGCAGGACGCCACACTGATGTACCAGGCTGCGAGAAACCAAGCGCGCAGCTAAGGCGGCGGGCCATCGCGCGTTCACAAGATCAGAGAACCTGAAACATCGCCCGGCGAATCACGCGCGAAAGAGTTCGCGCTAATCCCTCGGTCCGCTAGGGCCGGAATCTGCCCCATACTCGCTGTGATAATCGCCGTAGGATTCGCTCTTGTCCATTCCGTTCAGCACGATCCCGAGCAGGTTCTTTTTACGGAAATCCGAAACGGCCTTTTCCGCGAGTTGGTGGTCGGTGGAACCCGCTTTGACCACGAAGAGGACGCCATCACACAAGTCGGCGAGAATGCTGGCGTCGTGAACGGGCAAAGCCGGCGGCGAATCGATCAGCACCCAGTCAAATGCCGGCGCAACCAGATTAAGGAGCCGCTGAATACGGCCGTTCGAAAGCAGTTCGCTTGGATTGGATTTTTCACTGCCAGAGGGGATTAAGAACAGGTCCTCATTCTTGGCACGCTGAATCACACCGCACTCATCGATATTTCCGCAAAGGTAGTCGGCGAGGCCGGGATTAGGCGGCGCACCGAAGCCAGAGTGCAGGCGCGGAGCTCGCAGGTCACCGTCAATGAGAAGCACGCGGCGATTGGGCTGCTGAGCGAAGCAGCGTCCGAGATTAGCGGCCACAAAAGTCTTGCCTTCGGCAGCCACGCTGCTGGTGACCAGCAAGGTCTTCAGGGGTTTGATTCCAGCAAGCTGGTAGAGGTGAGAACGCAATGTGCGGAATTTCTCAGCCGCGATCTTGGCAGTGCCACGATAACGGAATACATCGAATCGTGCGTCAGGTTCCCATTTCGGGTGAACGCATCCTTCCGCCAGCTCCTCGAAAGAAAAAGGCATGCTTCTCTCTTCTGTTCGCAGAGCCCGAAGCTCAAGGGGAATCTCGTCATTCTCCACTGGATAACGCCGCCGTATGTCCGTGGAGACATCCAACGGCGGGTTTACCTTGGGGTGAGCCTTCTTGACGGCTCTTTCTTCAGCGGCCTTCTTCAATGCTTCATGAATCCGACTCATTGTGTCCTCGGTTGACCTTTTCGCTGCCGGAACTACGCACCCTTGGCGAAGCCGTGCGGCACGAGACTGGCCCGTTCCGCCCGGCGATCGGGGCTTGCGAGGCCCTCCAACAGCGGCACCATGGTCAGAACTGGAAGTTTCAGGGCCAGCTCAATTTCCCGCTCGGTATGAAAGGATTTGTCGCTGATCGCCAGGAAATACAGGATTCCCAGACCCATCATCAATCCTGCGCTGAACCCGGCTCCCGCGAAAAGGCTTTTCTTGGGAAAGGATGGCGTAACGGGGAGGCTAGGGGGATCCAAAACCCGAAAAGTTTCGCCCCGCTGTTCATGTTGAAGATCCGTCGCCATTGCGGAATTGTCACGCTTCTTGAGCAGATCGTTGTAAAAGTCGAGCGCACTCTGATGATCCCTAGTCAGTGCTTTGTACTGTTCCTCGACAACCGGGCTTGCTTGCACCCGACCCTGGAGTACCTGGATCTGCTCTTGGATTTTAGCCTGTTGCTTGTTCAGGTCGGCGATGCCCAGGTCGTCCTGGCGGAGCTTTGCACGGAATTGCTGAACTTGCGGCGGCTCTTGCTCGGTGCTTGGCTTAGCGTTCGCAGAGGAAATCACCGGCGGAGTCTCCGCGATTCGCCGCTGCAGATCCGCAATCTGGCTTTTTAGCTTCATGACGTCAGGGTGTTCGGCAGTGTAGCGCGTCTGAAGAACTGCGAGCTGATCCACCAGCACGGCGAGCTGCCGTGCTAGTGCGTCCGGGCTTCGACCGAGTTCTGATTGCGTCTGCGACGCCTTCCAATTGCTTTCTTGGGAGCTCAGCAGCGATTCGTTAAACGTTTTATCCTGCTGCATCCGGCTCAGGGCTTCCATATTCGCCTGGAGCTGAGAATTCAGACCCGTTAACATGCTCAAGTTGGCTTGTTCCTCTTCCGGCAAAGATCCCAAATACTGTCTCTTGAACTGCGCGAGCCTGGCGTCTTGCGCGTCCAACTTGGCCTTAGCTTCATTCAGCTGTTCGTTCAGGAAGTTCGTTGTTTGTGTCGCTCGATTATCCTGGACAACGACATTCTGCGTCATGAACATAGTGCTGATTTCCGTGCAGATTTGTTGCGCCACTTGCGGATTGTCGAACGTCACGCTTACATGAAAACCTGACGGCTGGCGGCTCTGCGTAAGGGTGTCCGTCAGCCCGACATCCACCGCCAGTCTCAGCTTGTCAACAAGGTCATCCATGGGAAGGTTCTTGCGGTCTTTCTCGTAGAGTCCAAATTGCTCAATGATTGGTTGCAGGTGCGACCGGCTGAGAATCTGTTGCTTCATGGAGGCTAAACGATTGTTTAGGTCCTCGCTCACCAACGGGGGCGGGACATAGGAACTTCCGACGGTCGGCAGCTCGACAAGTACGACGGTCGTCGAGGTGTAGCGCTTTGGAAGGACGGCGGTAAGAAGAATAGCGATCGCAGTGGCGGCGATTACACTCACCGCCACGACCCACCAATGACGACGAAGCACTCGCTTGGCATCTGCGAAGGTAATTTCACCATTCTGAATCATATTGCCCTCATGTTTGAGAGTGCTGGCCCCACACGGAATAGCCCGACGCAGGACGGATCGTGCGCGAAAAACGTGGATCGGGCGACCATATTAGTCCCACTACCCAATAGAGTGCACGGCCTTTGCCAGGTCACTCAGCCACCCAGGACTTCGGAGAAATACATTAAGTCTAGGCATATCTGTGACTTACGCGAGCAAGTCAAGAGGGCGATGAGTTTCTCATCAACCCTCAGCAGTTTGGGGGACTCTATAATGGAATAATCTTATCCAAATTGTCCCTTCCACTCCTCACACCTGGTGGATTCCTCGAAAGGGCGTTGCAATCTCTGCCGTCAATGGTATCGTGATACATGGTCTGCGTTCGCGTATGTTGTTTTGTTTTCAATAACTTGTGGTCGAGAGGCAGATTGTTCAGAGTACTTGAGCGTTTGGAGTTGCTCCTGCAGCCGCTGGTGAAGGCACATGGTTTCCGCAACTGCGCTCGCTGACTAGAACCCACATGGAAGGGACTGCACGCCGCCCGCCTTCATGAGCATCACCCGACACAGTGAGATTTGGCTGCCTGGCTACCTGGGAGATCGTTTACGTCGCATCGGATCTTCCTCACCAAAACGTATATGGCTGGCGATTGCCGATCATTACGAACCCTATTGGAATGGCGGGGATGATGCCACTGCGCACGAACGGGTTCAGCGATGGCGCAAAGCGTGGCCCGAAATTGCGGCACGTTCGGTGAAGGATTCCGCTGGCAGATCCCCGAAGTACACTTTCTTCTATCCCCAGGAGGAGTACCGTGAGGAGTTGCTCGATCAACTGGCGGAGATGACCCAGTCTGGAATTGCCGACGTCGAGATACACATCCACCATGACCGGGAAGGACGCCAGAATTTCATCGACCGCATGTCGTCATTCCGCGAAGTCTTGCATCGCCGACACGGACTATTAAGGAGCCATGATGGGAGCGTCAAGTTTGGTTTCATTCACGGAAACTGGGCGCTGGACAATTCACTGGCTAACGGCTATCGCTGTGGCTTGAACGATGAGATCACGCTGCTAAGCCAGCTGGGATGCTACGCTGATTTCACGATGCCATCCGGTGACTCGCCGACGCAGTCCCGAATCGTCAACACCATCTACTGGTGTAAAGACGACCCAAACAGACCGAAGTCTTACGACCGGGGTGCTGCGATAAAGGCAGGGGACGGGAGAGAAGGCGACCTGCTGATGATCCCAGGCCCCCTCGGATTGCGCTGGAGGGGCCGATGGCAACCCAGAATGGAACATGGGGAATTGGCCTCCTACGATCCGCCGACGGCCTACCGTGCGAAGCGATGGCTCGATCTTGCCCCGCGGTTCGGAAGAGACATATTCGTAAAACTTTTCACCCATGGGACACAGGAGCGCCATTCGCAATTGCTGTTGGCGAGGGGGTTGGAACAACTTTTCACATATGTTGCGGACGAAGCCCGTCGCCGCCATTGCGAATTTTATTTCGTCAGCACCTGGGAGATGTTTCTCGCCATCGAGGCATTGCGGCGCGAAGCGGACCCGGTCAGGCAGCTGAAATTTTGTCCCACCGAGACTGCCACGCCACTACCGACTCCCGACTCCTCCAAACCCAACCACAACATCTCCTGACGGGGCTGAACTTTGCTTCTTGGCCTCAGCTATAATAGTTGGGCGTCCGCTTGATCAACGAGCCGGAAAACAAATCAACAGCGAGCCGCCTCGAAACTCGCAGATAGACAACGCGTCGGCTTCCATCAGGGATTGCAAAGTGGAGGGGCGAAGCGCTTACTTGCGGCGGAACCAAAGAGCAGTCCGGCAGGTGCCAAGTATTGCCCTGAAACTCGCGCAACCAAAATACCGAGCAAATACAATGAGCGTAACGTGTTCGGCAGCTAGAACGTCTTAATCTTATAGACAACGCACACCGCGAATGCCGTCATAAGTTTGCAATGGTATTACCTACAATCGTTGTGTGTCGGACGTCAGGATATCGAGGTGGGATGTGAGGCCTCTTAGAGTTTGCTCCCCCGCCAGCCAGCATGGTGAACTCGCCAGGATAGCGGACGCTGAGATTAGTCCGATTCTGGCGTGCCCGCGCTGTTTGGCGGCGCTAGCCGTCCTCGATGACCAACTGGTTTGTCAGGGATGCGGAAGTCCCTATGTCCTGCGCGGTGGCATCCCGATGTTGTGCTCCGACGAGGACTTTTGTTACGGCGAAGTTGGGCGTCAGGAAATGCAGGAAATCCTGAAGGACACACGGCAGAGCGGATGGCGGGCAGCCATGTGGCACCATTCGCTTCGTTCCGAATCGGACTATTTCTTGAAATATGTGACCTCACCTTCCCGCGCCATGTCCAAATTCTTGCTAAGTGACTTCGGCGAGGCTGATGTTCTCGACTATGGCTGCGGTTTGGGAGCCCTCACGACCAGCCTGGCCTCCAGTTTTCGTTCGGTCATAGGTCTCGACCTGACCCATGAAAGGGCGGCTTTCACTGAACTCCGTGCCCAACAAGATGGACTGCAGAATGTCTCCGTATTGTGTGCCGGAGACCTGGAGCACATCCCGCTTCAGCAAGGAAGCGTCGATGTCGTCATTCTAAACGGCATCTTGGAATGGTACCCCGAGTGGCGGGGAGGAGATCCACATCAGCAACAAGTCAGACTCTTGCGAGAAATCCACCGCATTTTGCGCCCGACAGGGCAACTCTTCATTGGGATTGAAAACAGGGCCGCCCTGCGATATTTCCTCGGCTATCCAGAAGACCATACTCGGCTGCGCTTTGCATCACTGTTACCACGGCTGGTCGCAGACTTTTATTCCAAGGCGGTTCGCAAGAAGCCTTTTAGAACCTACACATATACGCGCCGAGGTTATTCAAGCCTCCTACAGAAAGCCGGCTTCGGCAAGGCGAAGTTCTACGGCATCTTACCGAATTACAGGGAAATCGAGCGAATCGTGGATTTTTCAGCGCCTAACGCGCTTGCGGCTTCGCTCGAAGGGCGTACACTGATAAGGCGCATGCGCAACTTTGTCCTGCGCCCTCTGCTGCCGTCAGTCATCCACTCCTATGGCATCATCGCAAACTGTGGGGAGACAAGAAGTCCTTCATTTCTCGAAGAGCTTCTGGCACATCTGGAAAAAGAAGGGCTCGGCGGAGGTTCGTGCGAGGCGGAGCGATTTTCCTCCTCGCCGTATACCAGCACGGTGCATTTGCGCGTGTTAGCGAAGAATGAAAGATTCGTGGTTCGCGCCCCCCTAACCCTACATGCCGAGGATCGATTGGTCCGCGAACGCGAAGTCTTGCCTGAGGTTCAGCGGTCCCTATCCGAGCCATTTCGGCAAATGGTTCCGCGAGTAATTGGAACGGGAAGGCTAAGAGGCCAATTCTACAGCGTCGCTTCATGGTTGCCGGGGGTTGACCTGGCCGCGGAGAAAAGCCAAATTTTAGAGGTACTCCCGGAAGTTTGCGATTTCGCCGCGGACTTGACAGCTAACACGCGAACACCGTGCAAATCCTGGAGGGAATTGATTCATGCCCAAGCGAAATCAGCAGCTGCAAATCTGCTTGCTGCGAGTCGGCAGAGGTTTGGCGGATTCGAGGAGTTGTCAAAAAAACTTGATACGATCGTAGAATTATTGAGACAAGGCGTACCTGACACACCAGGCTTTGGGTGCGCGTTGCACGGCGACTTCTGGCCTGGAAACGTGCTCGTCGAATCAAGACACGTTAACGGCGTCCTCGACTGGGACTGGTTTCAGGCATATTCCGCTCCTGGGATTGACTTATTGTGTTTCTTGGCCTGGGATTTGGGTCAATCTCATAACTGGCAGGATGGCAATGAATTTGTAGAGTTGTACAGGGGTCTGACCACGCCCGGCCCCTACACGCACTTCATTGCACAATTTACCTCTGCCGTGGGCTTGGATGGAGATCTGCTTCCCTCTCTAACGATTCTGGCATGGATGCACAGAGTGAATTGCATCCTGTCCGACCCGGATATATTTTTGGCCCGGGAGGTGATGCAACTGAAGGTGGCGGATGCAGCTGAGTTTTTTTCGCGCCTGGAGCAGTTCGGGCTCGCGGAGTGACGCTCCGCCTTCTGACAAGGATCCGATTTACGATAATCGTGGCGCCAGCTAGCCCCCGGTATTTCTCCAGGGAAGCTGTCCGGGACAAATCTTGGCCCTCACGAATGCGAGAGTGAACCTGCCGACGCGATGGGTTCCAGGACAGAACGCATTTCCTCCGCGAGATCATGCCAGCTGCGGCGGTAGCGGCGAGCAATCGCCGCTTCGTCCCAGGTCTTCTGGAGCGCGGCATCCAAAGCTTGGCCAAGAGCGCTGGCATCACGTGGCTGAACAAGAATGCCGGCTTCGTGGTCGAACAATTCGTGGATGCCACCGACCTGGGTGGCCACAACTGGCCGGCCGCAGTTCAAGGCTTCGATAATCACGTTCGGAGATCCCTCGAAGTAGCTGGGAAGCGAGAACAGATTGCAAGCCCCCAACCAGCGGGCCACAATTTCCGAATCACAAGCCCCCGGAAAGATGATGTTGGAAGTGATTCCAAGCTGCCGCGCCTGCGCCTGGAGGGGAGAAAGCGCCGGTCCGTCGCCGATACAGGCCACTCGAAGCGCCGGGTACTTTTGGACCAGGGATGCGACCGCCAGGAGCAGCTCCCCGAGGCCTTTCAACAAGTCGAGCCTCCCGACATAGACGATCAATTGAGAGGCCGCATCGAGTTGCAACTGGGACCGGCACAGTGTGCGATCTTGCAGATGGAAGATATCCGTGTCACATCCGTTTATGTGCGAACTGATTTTATCCGGTCTTGCGCCGAGACGGATGGCTGCCTGCAGCAGATAACCGCTCATGGTCATGACATGAGTGGCTTCGGAAAGCGCTTTCCGGGTGAAGTGTTCCGTTATGCGATCGGGAATGCGGTTGAGATCCGATCCGATAGCGACCAAAACGACGGGAATCCCGAGCTTCCGACCTACGCGAACTGCCGCAAAACCGTCCGGGTAGAGCCAATAGCTCTGCAGAACGTCTGGCCGGGCGCGCCGGACGTACTGTTCGATATAGCGCGCGCATAAGAACCCATTGCTGATGCGAGAGAGACCGGGAAGGGCGGGATACTCGACATAAGTGGTTCTGATTCCCTCTGGCGAATAGGTCGGATCGGCCCGCCAATGCGGGAAATTTCTAGGCGGAAACCATTTTGGATAGCGAGTCAGGGGGCAGATGGCTTCCACGCTCATCGAGTTCTGCAATTCCAGGGCGACTTTATAGGCAGTCCGGCCGCGGTAGGGTTGCTCGCGCAACGGGAAATAGGAGGTCACAAGGGCTAGTTTCATCGCGCGGGCCGACGCTCGCGAACCGGAATCAGCCGGAAGAGGCTCAGGGCCAATCTTGATGTCAGTATGCGGGTTAACACTCCGGGATAGCGCACTGGACTGGCTGTTTCTCCTGAAAAGAGACGATTCCGAAGCAGTAAGTGTAGCGCAATAAATCAGGCAGCGGAAACGGTTCGCATGGAAACCGAGTATTAGTTTGGCGGAATGAAAAGCGAGCTATACGGTGAGAACTGCCAGAATTGCAGCCAAATCATGCGTTGATACACCCATGCTATTCTTGGTATCGATATTTTTCACGCCAAGGGAGGTCTGAATTGCGCGTTCTTGTCACGGGTGCGGCAGGATTCATCGGGAGCAAGCTAGTGGATCGGTTGCTGACGGGGGGTCACACTGTTGCCGGCATCGATAATTTTTCCACCGGCCAAGAAGGATTCATTCGTGAAGCACTGTCGAACAAGAATTTCTGCCTGCACAGGATCGACCTGCTCGAACGCGATGCTTTGGAACGGGCTTTCGAAGGCGTTGAGCTTGTACTGCATCTGGCGGCCAATGCAGACGTGCGGTTCGGGCTGCAACACCCGGGCCGGGACCTGGAACAAAACGTGGTTGCCACGTGGAACGTGCTGGAAGCGATGCGCAAGCACAATGTCCGCCGCATCGCATTTTCGTCAACCGGGTCGATCTATGGCGAGCCTGAAGTATTCCCGACGCCCGAGGATTGCCCCTTCCCGGTGCAGACCTCATTGTACGGAGCGTCGAAACTGAGCGCGGAGGGGATGATTCAGGCATATTGCGAAGGGTACGGCATGCAGGGGTTCATTTTTCGATTTGTGTCCATTTTAGGCGAGCGATACTCGCATGGCCATGTGTTCGATTTCTACAAGCAGTTGTTGGATCACCCGGACCGGCTTGCGGTGCTGGGCGACGGGCAGCAGAGAAAGTCGTACTTGTATGTCGAGGACTGCGTCGACGCGATCCTGACGGCGGTCGAGCAATCCAAAGCAAAGGTAAACGTTTTCAATCTCGGAACCGACGAATATTGTGAAGTGAAGCAGTCGATCGGCTGGATCTGCGACACGCTCGGACTAAAGCCGAGGCTGGAGTATTCCGGCGGAAAGCGAGGCTGGATTGGCGACAGCCCCTTCATCTTTTTGAATTGCTCGAAAATGCGCGCCCTTGGCTGGAAGCCGCGGTTGACGATCCGCGAGGCCGTCGTGCGCACGGTCGAGTATCTGCGTTCGAACCAGTGGCTGCTGGAGAACCGCGCCTCTGGATGAGAGCCCCGGGGCCGGTCTCGCTCTTTCTTGCAGTTTTTCTAGGAGACAGGATGATGGAGTTTAGCTGCGGAAAAGAACCATTTCTTGAGCCTGGAGAGTAACGAAAAGCTGGCCGAACGGATCGGCGAGGGGAGATAGGTGTAGACGACATACGCTCCGGCCAGTAATTGTGCCAGCACAGCCCCTGGAAATTCTTTTCTGTGCCGGGCGACAATGCGCACCGCTGACTTGGCGTTCATGCGAAGACGGCTGTAGGTAGTTCCCCCATCCCAAAGCGTGTAGTACATGAATGGTTCAGAAAAATTATAGAGTTTCCCGACGTTAGCCATCCTTAGAAAGAGATCCCAATCCTGATAGCCGGGAAGCCCCTCGTCGTACAGGCCGAGCCCCAATGCGACCGATTTCCGGTAGAGGGTCGTGGAATGCGCCATCGGATTCGACTGCAGAATCTTGGAGCGGATCTCGGTGTCATCCTGCGGTTTAAGGTAGTGGAGCTGTTCCCTGCCGCGCTCGTCGATCACGATGGCACCGCCGCCGCAAGCCACGTATATCGGGTTCTGGCGGAGAAATGCAACCTGCCGGGAAAGCTTCTCTTTTGAGATCCAGTAATCGTCATCGTCCAGGATTGCGATGAATTCGCCCCGTGCCTGCTGGACACCGAAGTTCAAAGCCGACGCGACATTCCCTGGCTTATCGCGATGAAAGAAACGCAAGCGACGGTCCCGGGATTGCCAATCGCCCACAACCGCCTTGGTCAATTCCTGTTCCCCGTCTTGAACGATAACCAGCTCCCAATCAGAAAAGTTCTGACCCACGACGCTTTGGATGGCGCGGCCGATAAACTGCGGACGGTTGTACGTCAGCATAATGACGCTAACACACGGCAGCTGCGGGTCGGTGGCCGGTTGAGCCAGTAGACTTGGAGGATGCAAGTCTGGAGAGAACGTGTTGTCGGTCATCGCGGTTGACGATGCGCTGAAGCGCATTCCAGATTAGCATGTTCAGGTGCATGCCACTGCATACTTCAACTAATTTGCTTTCTCTTTCAGCACGGCAGCCTCCGACGCGGCCAAGAGCGCATGGCAAGCCGTTATACACTGAGCAGGTAGAAATCGGCGGAACTTCAAAGGTCGAGCAGGAGCACAGGGAAAGTCATGATCATAACGCGCAGTCCGCTGCGGATTTCGCTTGGAGGGGGCGGCACCGATCTACCGTCGTACTATCGCGAACATGGTCCGGGGTTTCTAATTGCCGCGGCGATCGACAAATACGTGTACATCACCGTGCACGACACGTTTGATTCCGCAATCATCGTCAAATATTCGAAAATGGAGCGCGTGAATACACCGCAGGAAGTGCAGCATCCCATTGTGCGCGAGGCCCTTCGGCTGGTCGGGATCGAGAACCCACACATCGAAATCGCCAGCATGGCAGACATCCCGGCTGGCACGGGACTTGGATCTTCCGGCAGTTTTACGACAGCATTGTTGAAGGCCTTGCACGCCTACCGTAAGAATTTGGTCCATCCGGAAGAGCTTGCCATGCAGGCGTGCGACATCGAAATCAACCGCCTGGGTGAGCCCGTGGGGAAACAGGATCAGTACATTGCGGCTTTCGGTGGGGTCACGTGTTTCCGATTTCACTCTGACGAAAAGGTCGAAGCCTGGCCGATGCGAACCTCGACGGAAACGCTGCACAGTCTGGAGGACAATCTGATGCTCTTCTTCACTGGGTTTACGCGTTCGGCTTCGTCCTTGCTAAGGGACCAAGACGATAAGACGAAGCAGAAAGACGGCGAGATGGTGAAGAATCTTGAGTTCGTGAAGGAACTCGGAGCACGTAGTCTGGAAGCGCTCGAAACGGGCAACCTGCGGAGATTCGCCGAATTGATGAACGTCCATTGGGAACACAAGCGGGGGCGCACGAAGGGAATGTCCAACGACAGTATTGATAACCTGTATCGAATTGCTCGGGAGCACGGAGCGCTGGGAGGGAAACTGATCGGCGCAGGCGGGGGAGGCTTTCTGCTGTTTTATACGGAGGATCGCAGCCGGTTGCGGCACGCGATGACGGAGTGCGGAGTGCGCGAGGTGCGTTTCCGGTTCGATTTCGAAGGGACAAAGGTGGTAATTGCTTGATCGAGAGAGCAGCGGACTACCCTCTAATCCGATCTCAAGCCAAAACGGGCGATCTAATGGATGAATAGTCCCTCCAGACGAACAATCGCGTAGACGACGACAATCGTTGCGAACTCCGCCGCGAGCGTTATCCGAATCCAATGACGCCGGCGCTGCTTGCTTTGCTCAGGTGAGTCCTTCACCAAGCGCAGCAGCACGGCGGTTATCCCCAGCAGCAAGTACAAGGTTATCGTATAAGTTCGAGAAAGAAACCAAGCTGTGACCAAGAAGCCGATCAAAGACAATCTGAGCGCGTTCGCCCAGCGGCGAACCCTTTCGCGGTCGTCTGTGGTTTCATGCGGGTCAGTCGTGTCGGGTGCCATGCCGTTCGAGTGCAATGGCGAATTAGCCAGGAACGGAATATTCGCAAGAGGGTCGGCCACCGCTTTCTCCTGGTCCTGGTCGGGCTCCATGGGAGGATTCGCCAAGGAGTTGAGTTGCAGAATGGTGATAACAATCGCTGCGAGCCAGCAGGTATAACCGATCAGGCCTACTTCGGCCAAACACAAGATATATGAATTGTGCGCGGTCAAGACCGAATAATCGCCAAACTTTCCATAGCCAACTCCCCATAGCGGCGATAGCCGAAAGAGATGTAGCCCTGTTCCCCACAGATCAATTCGGTCAGAACCCGATGCTATCGAGACGTCCCGGCCACCCGTGAAGCCGAGAGCCATCATTCCGGCGTAGAGCATCCCACCGAAACCGATAGAAACCGGAAGCGGCAATCGGTTACGCGTAATGAAAATGGCGAGCACCAGGAGCGCAATCATCGCGCCGCGGGAGTGTGTCAGGTAAACTCCATATATCACTAAGCAGGAGGGAACGATTACGAACCCCAAGTTCCGGATTTTCCTGCCATTTTTCCTGAGTAGCGAGAACAAGGGTAGAATTACGATCAGGAATTGACCAAAGTCATTGGGATCAGCGAGATATCCCACCGCACGAATTCGAACGATGGAGAAGCGAGACAGGCCCGTGTTCAGGTTCATATTGAAGAGGTAAGGACTATTCAAATTTCCGGCGTACAGATCCCATAGTGCGTGCCCGAGGAACAGGAACGCGATCGATGACATTACCAACGCTAAAATGCGCAGCCGATTCCAACTATTCACGTGAATGCAAGTGAGAAAAAATACTATGAGGGCCGGCACAAAGGTTTCCAACGTGAAAAGTACTCCCCCGAACCAGAGGTGCGCCAAGGGAGAAAGCATCATGGCTCCAACCAAGCCAAGCAGGGGAGTTGTTTGTGGGACACTCAAAATTGACGGTAGTCGCAGCAGCAACGGAATGGACGCAAGTCCGGCAGCAATCGCTATGCAAAGCACGATGCGGTATTGCGCGAGCTCCGGGTAGATCTGATCTGGAGATAGATAGCTTACCGTAAGATATAGGATTAGGAGAAAGAAGCCCATCGCTCAGGGCTCCATTTTCATGCGCATGGAGCATAGGAATTGAACGATACGGCCCGCTGAATCCTGGAAAGGAGCGGGTAAACGACGGACCAGCACGTTCATACGAGCATGGTCATCACGGCCAAGGGCAGAAGTCAATCGTAATGCAGCCGCAAAAGTAAGCACTCCGACCGTAACCCCCACGAATGATTTCGCAATGTCAGACGTGATCGTTCTCGTCGTGAACAGCACGGCGGCCGCCATGGCTACCGCCGCGAGCGTAATTTTCGCTAGACGGGGGAAGTGCAAGTCGACGCCGAAGTGGAGGACTGCGCGCGACCAAACACCGAGCGCCGCGAGCGTCTGTCCAACTCCGTTTCCAATAGCAGCGCCCATTGCCGCGTAATGAGGAATGAGGGCTATGTCAACGGCTATTTCTATTGCGGCGCAGATGCAATTCCATGAAAGGATGAAACCGGTATCCTCTAGTGAATAGAGCAAACTGCTGGCGGGCGCGAGCATGGCCCTGGGAATCGCAAACAACGCCGCCAACCGGAAGACCGGAATTGCGGATAGATATTGGTGGCCGTAGATGATTTGGATAGCCGATCCGCTTATGCACGCACCGCCAAGTAACAGTGGCAGGGATCCCAGCAAGGTATACCGGGCGGCTGTCGCGGTTATGCCAAGCAAGCGTTGCTTGTCCCGTCCCGATTCAAACATCTGCGATGCGCTGAGAGCCCTGCCGAACGCTTGCGGAAGAATCATTAAGCGATCCACCAAGCTAAGTGATACCGAGAAAAATGCCAACTGGCGGATATCAGACTGCAGCAACTTTAAGATTACCATATCAGAACGGTCCCATATTACTATACTCAGCAACATCAGTCCCGTCCCGCGGCCAGAAAACGCCAACAACCGCCGACGAAGGTCCTTAGGAAGAGGGACTGCTTTCGTGCGCTTCAGCCAGGGAAGAAGAGGAACGAGCTTAACGAAGAATTCCACGCTGCGACTGACCAGCACCCCGATGGCAATTCCTTTAAGCCCCCAGGAAAGATTCAGGGTAAATGCAACAAAAACCACCGTCAACACAATGGCTACAAATCCCCCATGTACATTGGCTTTGAAATCTTGAAACGCATCATTTGCAAGTGAAGGAATGTCAGTGATCATTCTCGGAATCATGGCGAGCACCAACAGAATTGCAACCCACCGATACCCCGGCGCGGCGAAGAACCATGACATTATTATACCAAATAGTACAACAGCTGATGAAAAGATTACCTGTAGCCGCAGCGTCCATGCAAAAACTGCACGGGCAATTTCGTACTCACCCGCCCCCAAGTATTCACCCATGTATTTGAAAGTAGCCAGTGGCAGTCCCAATGAAGCTACCTGACCTGAAATACTCGTCAGCCAGAAAATGTAATTGAAATAGCCGACTTGAGCGGGGCCGAATGCGCGGGCCACGGCAATCGACGTATAAAGCGCCGCCACGACACCCAACAGAACTTCCACACTTCCCCAAACGAAGTTCTTGGCTACCCTTGAGCTATGACTGGCTGAGCTTTCGTTTGACATAATCAAGGTTTTCTCGGTGTCTGCGCTGCAATTGATGCGCGTCGTTGGAATATTGACACTAGCACGCAGTCCTTGCGCCCAGTCGGCAGAAGGCGAAATGGTTTCTATCCGCCAACCATTAGGCTTGTCTTAAAAGCATCCTTCTGTCCATTTAGAATCAAAGGGATACATGCTAAAGAGAAGGTCTTGAACCACCTTGTCTTAACGTGGGAACTGCCGACCAATTTGAAGACACCCTTAGTACACTCCTCCGTTCGAGACCGCATGGCGTGGACTCTCATTAGGCGGCCCCGATTTAGCGTCGAGATCCTTCTGAAAACGGCCCGATGACGCAGGAGGAGTGAGACGTAGGTCACCAGGATCCAACGCCGGCACATGGCAATCTATGGCTTCGCGGATGAATACGTTAAGGTCTGCATTTGGCTCCCATCCCAACGCCTTCTTCGCACCCTGGTTGTCGATCTGGCTGAACATGGCACTGCTGAGGATGTCCCGATAGTACTGCCGCTGCCCGTTTCGGCGCAAAAGGCGTTTAATAATAGCTTTCATTACTATCTTGGCATTGAAAAGCATTAGATTTCGAGGATAGAAACGAAAGTTCCGCAAGGTATGCTCACCCACCAATCGCACATATTCGCGGGCCGAGAGAAAGACATCTCCCCCCACATTAAAGGCTTTGCCGTCGATGTTGGGGGCGTCCATAGCCAAGATTAGCGCCGAGGCGACGTCTTGAACAAGCACGAAGGGCATTAGGTTCTTGCCATTCCCCCATCCTACAAGACAGGTGGGAGCTCGCCACATGCCAATGCCACCATGCGCAATCGGACCACCTCTCCCGACCGTTATACACGGCCTCACAATGACAATCGGCAGGCCCTGGGCCTCGTGGTACTGGAGTAGTAGCTTCTCACTTTCCACTTTGGCCCGGGCATAGGGATTACGTAGATGCGGCTCTGCGTCGTGACCAGCACTTTCGTCGATGCGGCCCCGACACCCCAGATAGATTGCATCGCACGTGCTGTTGAAGATCAACCGCCGGATCTTGTGCCGCAAGCACGCTTCCGCTACGTTACGCGCCCCGATCACGAAGTCCCGTTCAGTGGTTAACTGATAGGCTACAGTAGCACCGTCAAGAACCTGCAACATGCGACCGGCATCCATGACATCACCGTTGACGTACTTGGCGCCCTCTATCGCCCAATCGCTTGCAACAGACCAGCCCACAACCATGACGGAAGCTACCTTTCCGCACAACTGGGAAACCAATTCTCGGCCAATGAACCCATGACTGCCTGCGTAAGTGCCAGCTTGAAGGTTACAGATTACGACGACCCGATCAGCTTGCGACATTTCCAATCGACCTCACCTTACGCAGATACGAGACTCACATTTGGTATGGTCTTGTAACAAAATCTCATCACAAATGGGCGCTCGTTTTGCGTGCATAGTGGGATAGCTGCTGCATTCCGCTGGCAGTAAGCATTCGCGGGCCTTCGGAATCAGCATGTAAGCTGATTCAGCAGGTCGCTCACCTAAATGCTTCGACCTAAATGATCCTGAATGTTACTCAGCGTTCTGCGAGTCGCAGATCGCCAGCATCCGCAGGCCGTACATGACAATCAATTGCTTCCCGGATGAAAACGTCAAGGCTTACATTCGGCTGCCATTTCAAGAGTTGCTTTGCGGCTTGGTTATCAACCTGGCCGAACATGGCGCTACTCACCATGTCCCGGTAATACTGACGCTCCCCGTCACGTCCCAAAAGCCGCTTAATCAGCGCCTTTGTGACTACTGTTGCATTGAACAGGGCAAGATTCCTAGGATAGAAACGAAAGTTGCGCAGGCTACGCTCCGCCACAAGCCGTACATATTCACGGGCCGAAATGAAAACGTCGCCCCCCAAGTTAAAGGTCTTACCTTCGATATTCGGTGCGTCTAAAGCGGAAACGAAGGCCGCGGCGACGTCTTGTACAAGCACGAACGGCAGTGGATTCTGCCCATTCCCCCATCCCACCAGGCACGTGGAAGCCTTCCATGAACCGATGCCACCGTGCGCGAGTGGGCCGCCGCGCCCAACGACTAGGCACGGCCTCATTATCACGACCGGCAAACCCTCGGAAGCGTGATATTGCAGCAGTAACTTTTCGCTCTCCACTTTGCCCCGGGAATAAGAGTTCCGGAGTGCTGGCTTGCTATCAGGACCAGCACTTTCGTCGATGCGACGTTTCTTGCCCAAATAGACGGCATCGCTCGTACTGGTGAAGATCATGCGTCGGACTCGGTGCCGCAGACAGGCTTTGGCTACATTGGAAGCCCCGAGAATGAAGTCGCTCTCGATCGTCAACTGATACACTGCGGTGGCGCCCTCGATGACCTCCATCATTCTATTGGAATCTGTCACGTCACCTGTCACGTAAGAAACTTCATCCGTAGTTTGGGCATCGGTGATCCGGCGGCTGACCACAGTGATGGATTCCACGTTTCCCCTTAGCTGCGCAACCAGTTCGCGACCCACGAAACCTGCACCACCGATCACCACCACCCTATCGGCTTGCGACATGCGCGGCAATCTCCTTGTCCGCCGATGCAAATTTCACGCTCCCGGCAGTCTCCTCGCAATATTCCACAACTGCTATGCCACTGCTCACATCCTCTCTTGGCTTCGTCTTGGTGAGTAGCGCCTGGTAAAAAGAGAAGAGGCTTCTAACAAATGGGTCGAGCCGGGCATGGTCCGAAAGCGGACTGACGGTGGCACCGTAAGAATGCCACGTCTTCTTAAGCGCGGCACCAATACACTCTTTGCTGTGTGACCAGGCCTGACGTAACAGCTTCGTATTCGGAAAAGGGGAATTTTCAAAAAGGCGAACTGCGCCACTGTCCAAATCAGCGTGAGCAATACCATCTTCACCCAGAAGGCGAATTGAAGAGTCGGCCACACCCTTTCCTACAACGAAACACAAACTTGCCGTGCCGCGCTGGCAAATCAACGCGATTTGCCACGATTCAAAAATACTTCTTTCGCCAGGTAATTTCCGCTCCCCAGAGGCGAGGCACTGAGCGTCAAGCACTCGTCCCATAAATCGATGCACTATCGAAAATGGGTGGGGTCCGAATTCGTAAATCATGCTAGTGGGATCTCGAAACATGAAATTCCGCAAGTCGGAAAGTGGAATGAACTCCGGCGGAAAGCAAGCGTTCATCATCAGATGGTTCACGCGACCCAGTTTTCGGCTCCTGACCACATCGACGAGCCTATCGACAACTGGAACATGCGTCATATTGTGATTAACACCACAGAGCAATCCCTTGCGTTGGCTTTCGGTGCGGAGCTTCTCGCAATCAGTCGCGGAAAGACCGAGCGGCTTCTCAACCAAGACGTGGCGCCCTTCACGCAAACATTCCAGCGCAACCTCAACGTGGTACTGAGGTGGAGTCAGGACGTGTATTACGTCTAGCTCCGCCTTCCTAAACATTTCCTCCATTGAAGAAAATACCTGAGCAACACCGAACTGGCTCGCGAGAGCCTGGGCACGAGCCGGGACGACATCGCAGATAGCCACTAGCTCTACTGCAGGAATCAACTTTAGGGACTCTGCGTGTTTGGATGAAATTCCTCCCGCCCCGATAAACCCCACGCGTGTAGGTCGTGCTTTCGGTGCTCCAGCCACTGATCCTCGTTTCTGTGCGTCAGTTTGGTCTTTGGCCTTTGTAGTCCGATGGCGTTGTGGATAGCCCGGATGCGAATCGAGACTCAACGGTTAACGCTCACTGATGTTGCAGCAATTGTTTTGCCATTGAAAGGGGTTTTTTCCGCGGAAGAGAAGAGATGATTAGAGCTATTGTCAAGACCTTCTTCTGGCCGTTCAGAATCAATGAGTTGCGTTGGTCGGGAGGGGGTGCTTGAAACAATTTGTAGGTCAGAGGCTCCGTGCGGAAACAGGCTGCGGCAATCTGGTTTCCCAGAGGAAGTCCTCAGCAAATTAATGACTGAAGCTCCATTCTTGCACCGGGTATGAATGCGATTCTCCACCGTATAGGCCTAGTGATCACGCTCTCCTTTTCGAAACGTAAAGGATTAAACCAAGGCAGTTGGCAATCGACGAACTAGTTCATTGGACCCAATTCGAGGGAAAAGAAAGAGATAAGAAGGAAAAGACTTTCCGCATTGCTTGTGCGTCGACGGACTCGAACTGCCAATGACCACCGAGGTTCCTTGCTTCGTCAGAAGTGTCGAGCGGTTCCATGTGTTCCCGACCGTTCCCGTCCATTCCAAGCCGTAGCAACGGTCGCAAGAGAGACGCGAAGTCCTTCTGGAGTGCCGCGTTGGGGTTCAAATGGCAGAAAACTTCTTCGTTTGACCAATTCTATACCAGTTGACACTATTGATTTTGCGGGTTTCAGAGATCTTAGTGGCCAAATGCCTGCTTTATTTCACCAAAGCAGGTTTGCGTGGCGGAACGCGTTGAAGCTGAATCCGGGGGCTGCGTCTCGATCCCGAAGTGCAGTATATCCCTCCACGTTCTAGTTCCCGAATTACTAGGTTGGACTTGTTCTCGACAGAGTGAGTTAGGCGGGAGTTTCGTTCAGTGCGCTGGCAACTAAAATGTGTCGTGGATAATTGCAAAGGAGTACTTCCGTTTCAAGACAAGTTCCGGAAGCTCAAGCGGCACCTGGTTCCATACAGACCCTCCCTTACTAGGGCACAGCTTGTCATCGAGGAAGGCATGATGCAGGTGCAGTGGCTTCGCGAAGCAGCCGGGTCCTTGCAAGACAAAACTGTCCTGGAGATCGGCTCGGGATGGGAACCACTTGTTCCTCTTTTATTCGCGCTTTGCGGCGTCGACCGAGTATACCTCGCTGATTCAAACTATTTGCTGGACAGTGCTTCGCTTCATGGAACGCTGGAGATTATTCGTTTAAGTAAGGAAAGGATTGTCGAAAAACTGAAAATCGACCCGCAGCAGTTTGACCGGAAATTTGCATCGGACTCGTCCTCGGTCGGCGAGTTCATCGAACGGTTCCGGTTTACATATCTCGCTCCGTGTGATTGCCAACGTCTTACTTTTGGGGGATCAGTCTTGGATTTTGTAATTTCGCGCGCCGTCTTCGAACATATTCCGCCAGAAATCATCGATGGCATACTCGCGGAAACGCGACGGATTTTGAAGCCGGGCGGCCTTATTTGCCATTTCATCGATAACTCGGACCATTGGGAACACAGCGATAAGACCATTTCCAGGATTAACTTTCTTCGGTTTAGTGATCGGACCTTTCGTTGGACCCATCTGAATCGGCTGGACTATCAGAACCGTCTGCGCCATGTCGAGTACGCCAAAATGATAAAGAAGCACGGTTTCGAAACTGTTCGCGATGAAAGAATAATTGATGCAGGGTTAATTGCGGCGCTCCCTGCTCTGCCGTTAGCTCCCAGATTCCGGGAGTTTTCTGCAGAAGACATGGTGACTACCGATTCCCGTTTTCTAGCACGAAAAGTGGTGGACCATCAAGCACAACAGGTTTTGGCCTTTGAAAACTAATGGCTATTCGATAGTCGTGCTCGCAGAAAAACGGGAAACTTCCCGTCTGTCCCCGGCTTGTTGCTAGAATCCTAGTTCCCTATTGCTCACTGCCCGATCGGCTTCTGGAGCGGCACATCGGTGGACATCCCCCACTGCGTCACAGCGTAGTTCGTGGGCGCCGACGACGGAATGACATACCAAGTTCCATTCGAAGGCCGCCACACCGCAAAGTCGGTCTTCCGATCGCCATCATAGTCCACGGGCGTGGGGATATCTGTGCTTACGCCCCATTGCTGTACGAGGAAGTTGCTCGGAGTCTTGCTGGGGATGACGTACCAGGTCCCGTTGGAAGGCCGCCACACCGCAAAATCCGTCTTGCCATCCCCATCGTAGTCTCCCGGCACAGGAATGTCTCCGGTTACGCCCCATTGCTGCACGAGGAAGTTGTTGGGAGTCTTGCTGGGGATTACGTACCAAGTCCCGTCGGAAGGCCGCCAAACGGCAAAATCCGTTTTGCCATCCCCATCGTAATCCCCGAGTACGGGAATATCTCCGCTTAGGCCCCACTGCTGTACGAGGAAGTTGCTCGGAGTCTTGCTGGGGATGACGTACCAGGTCCCGTTGGAAGGCCGCCACACCGCAAAATCCGTCTTGCCATCCCCATCGTAGTCTCCAGGTACGGGGATATCTCCGCTCAGGCCCCACTGCTGCACGATCATAGCGCTCGGATTGCTGCTGGGGATTACATACCAGGTCCCGTTGGAAGGCCGCCAAACGGCAAAATCCGTTTTGCCATCCCCATCGTAATCTCCCGGCACAGGGATGTCTCCCTGCGTCCCCCATTGCAGGAGGATCGGAGCGCTCGGGCTACTGCTAGGAATGATGAACCACGTCCCGGCTGAGGGCCGAAATATGCCTATGTCCGCCTTGCCATCTCCATCAAAGTCGTTCCCTGTGGCCACCGGTATGGCTTGAAGAGCTTGGACCAAGTCCAACCGGCCATGGCCCAAATCGGGGCCTATCGGCACCGCATGAGCCACAGCAGCAGCTGCCGTTGACTCGTTGATGTTGGCATGCCGATTCCGCAACAAAGCAGCTGCCCCAGAAACGAAAGGTGCACTAAAGGAGGTTCCCCATCCCGCCGCGTACGTGTTGTACGGGTACGTGCTAACGATAGCTTCGCCCGGAGCCGCCACCCACACGATGGCGCTCCCATAATTTGAGAAAGACGAGCGCGTGTCCTGGTCGCTCGTTGATGCCACTCCCATCACGTCGCTTTGCAGTGCCGCAGGATAGACCAAGATTGGTGAGGCTGGCGGACCTTGGCCGTCGTTGCCTGACGATGCGGCGCAAATGACGCCCTGCTGGTTGACATAGTCGAGCGCTTTTTGCAGCTCCGCCGAGCTCGTCTTAGTGTCGAAGCTCATGTTGATGACGTTGGCGCCATTCTGCACGCCGTAGTAGATCGCTCGCAGGATGTCGGAGAGCGAAGCGGTGCCATCCGAATGGAATGCCTTCAGCGGCATGAGCTGCGCCGTCGGAGCCACCAGGTGGATGATGCCCATCACCATCGTGCCGTGTCCAAATGCCGCATACGGGGTTCCGTCGAGCACTGCCGCCGTGGACTGGTCCAGCACCGCGGCAGTAGACTGATTCACCTTTACTGGCGAGCAAGTCGGGCACGGCGGAGGCGGACACGAAGCGAATGGACACGGTGAAGAAGCGATATCATTCAGCTCGGAGCCACCGGGCTGGTTCCGCGTGAAGTCGTAACCTGGCAACAAGACCCCTTGCAGCGCCGGATGCGTGGGATCTACTCCCGTGTCAATGTCAGCGACGATCCCCGTCCCCGTCACATTAAACGTGTTCTGCGCGTTCTGAAGTCCCACTATCGATGCTGCGGGCTGATTGATGTAGCTGTTCCACGCTGGCGTCGTGGAACCTGCTGGGTAGAAACTCGAACTTCTGTCCTGCATCAGCGTGCTGGGAATTATCGCGGGAACTAGCTGCGTCAAATCAACCAGACTGAGCAGCTGATTTACTTCCGCATCCACGAATCCGGTCAGGCCGGTGGGCAGGAGACCCAAAAAGGTCTGCAAAGGGAGTGGCGTGGTCACTAGATAGACTTGGCCTAATGTGCCGTCTAAACTGGTAACGATAGTGCAGGTCGTCGGAAGAAGGCACAAAGCTTGGAGCGCTTGGAGGCCCCCCGTGGTCCGAACGATGACCCCGGCCGCCTTCGCCGGCGTGGCCCACAGAAGAGCCGCTAACGCGCCAACTAGCCACATTCTGCGCTTCATGGCGTGACACTCCCTTTTATCCAGCCACAATCTTCTTTCGCAACGTCTTGTCTTGCCTCAGTTTTCTCTTGCAAACTCCCCCGCCGCGCTCTCCCCAAAAAATCACGCACGCGCATGGGACTTCCCCTCCCGCTCATTCGCACACATCGGAGGAAAACCTTCTAACCATTGATGATAGGCTGGTGGCATCGGCAATTTCCGATTGACGGGCGCGAAAGTTCCGGACTGACCTATGTCGCCCACGCCCTCGGAGGCAAATCGTACGGAGGCCAGTCGCGCAAAGGTGAGTCCGGCTCGTCCCACTAGATAGGGTTGGTAGGGGTAGAAAAAATAGAGGGGAAATCCACCAAAACTCACTCGGGTAAATACCTTAGTACCATCTCCAGAAAATGTTGTCAGAAGAATGCATCCAGCGGCTAAACTTCCGCGACGGCTCGTTTGAGCACTTCGCGCGAGATGTTCGCTCCGCTCATTTCCTGGAGAAATGCGACGCTCCATGGGGTGATGACGAAACCCATCTTTTGGGGCGTTCCTTTGCGTATTCAATACATCTTGGAGCATTGCGTTCATCGTGCTGGTGCAATTGAATTACGCGATTGCGCCGAGGATAGGGAAGCAGCGCGAGTGATCGCGCGAGAAGAGAGTGGGCACGACACGTCGCGCCCCTGCACGAAGATTTACAACTGAGATTCGATGGCTTTGGTGAGTTCTTCGTAGCTGATCAGGCCCTGAACTTTTTTCACGATTTTGCCGTCGCGGGAGATGAGGAAGCTGGTGGGGTAGCCGAGCAGGCCGCCGAATTTGCCGGCAGTGGCGTCATTCCCCAGCAAGATCGGGTAGTTCATGGGGAGCTTCTGGCCATTGACGCTGAAGCGCTCTTTTGCGACGAAGGGTACGACGGCATCCTTACCTTCTTCATCCACGTCGACGCCGAGAATGGTGAAGCCCTTGTCAGCGTATTTCTGCTGCATTTCGATCAACCAGGGAATCTCGACCTGACAGGGTTCGCACCAGGTGGCCCAGAAATTGACCAGCACGACCTTTCCCTTGTACTGGCTTAAGGTGGCGTCTTTGCCGTCCAAGTCTTTTAATGTGACTTCGGGAGCGGGCTGGCCGATAGGCTTGGTGTCGGCTTCTTCGGTGTCCTTTATAAGGCCCTTGGGTCTTAACCGAGTGGCCCGGTCAGCATAGACGGTGGCGCCGATGAGCACGAGCACGGTGGAGACGATCAAGATAACTTTTTTCATTGTCATTTGCCCGGATATTCAGGCGCACTCCTCTAGAGTGAAAAGCGATTCAGAAAAGACAGTTTACTCGAGAGCCAGGTCAGTTTGTTTACGAAGACCAACCCCCCGACGAACAAAAGCAAAGCGCCGCTGAACAGCTCGACGGCGTGAAGATACTTGCGAAAGTTCTTGTAGAAAACCATGAATTGGCTGATGCCCAGCGCGGTCAGCAGAAACGGAATGGCGAGGCCGGCGGAATAAACGGCGAGGAGCAGGACACCGCGGGCGACGGTGTCGCTGGCGGCGGCGAGCGCGAGAACCGTGGCGAGGATCGGGCCGATGCACGGTGTCCAGCCGAAGGCAAATGCGAAACCGAGCAGGAAGCCGCTCCAGATGCCGGGTCGGCCGGCGTTGCTGCGAAGGTGGACGTCACGATTGAGCCAGCGAGCCATCGAAGGGCCGAAAAAGCCGATGAGCGAGAGCGAGAAAAAATGGGAAGCGCCCAGGCCGGCAAAGAGCGGAGCGTGGCGAAAAAAAGCGGCGATGCCGAGAGCGACGAGGAGGATGCCGAGGATGATGCCGGCTCGGAGATTGAGCTGGATGAGCGCGCCGATGAGGTGAAGGCCGAAGAGCAGGATCAGGGCGCCAGCAACAGGGGCGAGGAGGGCGCGGTTCTGGCGCAAGAAGGAACCGACGGCGCTGGCGGAGGCGCCGAAAGAAATAAAAACGACGGAAAAACCGGCGACGAAGGCAAGCGCAGAAGTGAACAGGCCAGAGGTCGGGACTTCGCCCTTGCGGAGCTGCTCCATGCCGATGCCGGACAGCATGGAGATGTAGCCGGGAACAAGTGGCAAAACGCAGGGCGAGAGAAAGGAAACGAGCCCGGCGAGAAAAGCTCCTGCTAGAGAAACATCGGTCATCCTAGTTCAATCCTCGGTGCGACTGGACACGCGACAAAACGGCGCGCCTCACTAGACCGCAAAACTATTCTTCTTATTCTCCCATAAATCTCGTTCGCGCTCGCGCATAGGTTGGGCTGAGATCCGGCAGGGCCGAATTCCGCGAGCAACTAGCCTCGCTCGTTCGCTCCGGTGTGACAAGGCGAAGGATGGGTGTGCGAGCGGCGAATACCAAGCCATGTCATTAGACGCGGAAAACCCGAAAAGGAAACAAGGAGGAGGAGGTGCAAATGAGCGACAGTTGGCGGATTTGGCTGGCGCGAGGCGCTTGTCGGCTTACACGGCAGGCCTTCAAGTCACTGAAAAGAGTCGACTTACAGGAGGCAAGATTGGCATAGTGGTTGCCATTGCCAGGCTGGACGCTGTTCTGCGCCTGGCAGGTGAGTATGGGATGGACGCCAAACAAAGTGACGTTCCTGCGGGTGGTGGTGGGATTCGCGGCGGTATGCCTGTTTGGCCGCGGGGCGTGGGCGAACCTCGCGGCAGTGGGGCTAACCGTGGCGGCGGTCGCGCTGGATGCGCTCGACGGACATCTCGCACGGAAGAAAAAAATGGCCACGCCGGTGGGCGCGCAGTTGGACATCCTGGGCGACCGCATGATCGAAAACGTGTACTTCACCTATTTCGCGGTCGTGGGCATGGTGTCGCTGTGGCTGCCGGTTTTGTTCTTTGCGCGCGGAGCGGCGACGGATTTCCTGCGCGGGCTGGCCATGAAGGCGGGACATTCTCCAATGGGGGCTCCAATGGGGGCCGGCTGGGGCGCGAACGCCATGCTGCGGACCTGGTGGGGGCAGGCGCTGGTGGCATCGCGCTGGAGCCGGGGGCTGTATGCAGCGATGAAGTGCTTGTGCTTCTGCTATTTGGGATTGGAGTTGGCGCTGACGCGCGGGCCCGTGGCGCTAGTGGGAGAGTTGGCGGCGGATGTGCACGGGATGATTCGCCTGGGAGCGGATCTATTGACGTGGATGACAGCGGCGTTTTGCCTGTTGCGGGGATTGCCGGTGCTGGTGGAAGGGTGGAAATACGTTGCGGGAAACGCAGGGCCGGCACGGGGAATCAAGAGCGCGTCCCGCAATACCATCCGGGACGCAAAAACCGCAGCGCGGGAGGCGATGTGAAAGAGATGAGGGAAGTAAATGAGGTGAAGGAGGTAAAGGAAGTTAAGGAGGTTAAGGAGGTAGAGGAGAAGAGCGGAGGAGTTGCGGCGTTTTTTGATTTGGACGGGACGCTCTTGGCGCTGCCGTCGCTGGAGCGGAGGCTCTTTCGAACGTTGCGGTACCGGCGGGAGATTCGCGCGAAGAACTACTTTGCCTGGTTAAAGGAAGCGCTGCGGCTGATGCCGCGCGGGATCAGCGCGATTTTGCAGGCGAACAAAATGTATCTACGCGGCGTGCAAATTCTTGGCGAGCAGGGCGAGGGAGAAGGAGAAATCTCCTCTTGGCACAAAGACGGCCACCAGGCCGAGGGACAGGCTTCGGCTCTCCCTTCAAAAAGGGCGCGGCGCAATTCACGATTGCCTGTCCCGGCCTTTTTTGCGCAGGCGATCGAGGCGGTGGCATGGCACGCGAAGCAAGGGCACGAAGTGGTGATGATCAGCGGGACTCTGGAGCCGTTAGCTAGGGTGGCCGCACGCGCCCTGGAAAAGGAGCTTGCGGCGCGCGGAATCACGACGACGATTTGCGGGATAGCGACGCGGCTGGAGGAAAAAGACGGCAAATGGACGGGGAAGGTTCTGGGCGAAGCGATGTTCGGGGAAGCGAAAGCGCTGGCGGCAAAGCGGCTGGCCGAGGAGATGCGGCTGGATTTGGGACGATGCTACGGGTACGGCGACAGCTTGAATGATCGATGGCTGATGGGGGCGGTGGGTCGGCCGGCGGCGGTGAATCCGTCAAAAGACCTGGCAGGCATTGCGCGGACGCAGGGGTGGCCGGTGCTGATTTGGGAGGGAAAAAAAAGTTTAACGCAGAGACGCAGAGTGCACAGAGAGCTCGAGAAGAAGGAAGAACAACGCAGGGCCATCGCCTAGTGCTTCGCTTCTTGCGCGCGGAGCGGAGAGAGTCTGCCGGATGGACTGGTGAAACCGGAGCACACCGAATGAATGAAGCGCAGAGACAGAACTATCGAGGAGAGGAAGCGGCTCTCGCTTGGCATGCGGAAGCGGGCGCCGCGAGAGGTGAGAAGCGTGCAGCAGGTTTCGAAGCGGACAAACAAGAAATCGCAGGTTGGGCCGCCCGGGAAGCGGCAGCGGCGTGGGCGGCGTGCGGTGCATTCGAATGGGTGGCTCTGGGGTATTTGGCGGCATCGAGCGCGCTGATCGCAGTGTTTGCGGAGAACCTTGCGCACCCAATGAAGTTATTCGGCGTGCAAGCAGCAGTGGCAGGGGTGATTTTGATTTTGTGCCGCGTGGAAGCGCGAGGAGGGACAGACAGGAATGTCCGTCCTGGGGCCGCGCAAAAGTTCTGGCACTTCTGGCGGCACTGGTATCCGCACTTGTTTTTTCTGTTTTGTTTTGAAGAGTTGGGAAGGCTCGTGCATCTGGTGACGCCCGGATGGCAGGACGGCAAGTTGATCGCGTTTGATGAATGGCTGACGGGTGTGAATCCTTCGTTGTGGCTTGAGCGCTTTGCGCACCCGGCGCTGAACGAATTCATGCAATTCGCCTATTTCACTTATTTTCTGTTTTTACTGATACTCGGCGGGGTTCTCTATTATCGGCGTGACTGGGAAAGCTATTGGGCAGTGATGACGTATTCGGCGGCCGGCTATGTGTTTGGGTATCTCATCTCGATATTCTTCCCGGTGCAAAGCCCGTGGTTCACATTTGCGGGCATGTGGAACGGCAATCTCGAGGGCGGACCCTTCACGGCGCTCATCAACTTGATCGAGAAATGCGGACGGGTGCACGGCGCGGCGTTTCCCTCGCAGCATGTGGCGGGAGCGGTAGCGGCGCTCTGGGGAGCGTGGAGGCACCGGCGATGGCTCTTCTGGGTATTCCTTCCGTGCGTCCTGTGCATGTGCGTTTCAACGGTTTACGTGCGAAACCACTACGTGGCGGATGTCTTCGCCGGGATGGCCACGGGGACGTTGGGTTACGTGATCGGCAGACGGGTAATCCATGCACGAGGCAAGGTTGCGACGAAAGCGAGCTAAATGGGCGGCCTGCCATGTTGCGCCCGAGTGCGCTCGGAGATTTTGGCGACGCGAAGCAAGGTGGGCTCGCTGGAGACCCCGGCCATGATCTGCAAACCGATCGGCAACCCCGAGCGAGTAAAGCCGCAAGGAACGGAAACGGCCGGCACACCGGCCAGATTTGCCGGGCGGTTATGGCGGAGGAGCAGCGCGCGAACCGGATACTCGTGCGTCCCGATGCGGATCGTTTCCTGATTTAACAGAGGAGCCTCGATGGCGGTCGAGGGAAAGACGATGGCATCCACGTCCGCCTCTGCGAGGGCCATGTGCAGCTGCTGGCAGAATTGCTTCTGAATCTCCAGGGCTCGCAAATAATCAATCGCCGGCACCTTGCAGCCGATCTCCAGTCTGGAACGCACGTCGTCGCCGTACTCGGCGGAGCGCGCCGGAAAATATCCTTGTTGCTGATGGTAAAGCGCCGCTTCCGTCCAGGCGATGTGATTTCCA
>Ga0307479_10000335_pt1 | contig 42519 bp, 34 predicted proteins | sample atmos_gasesECM4C_FD_203743 | JGI IMG/M metagenome (GOLD analysis project Ga0307479, IMG submission 203743) | Hardwood forest soil microbial communities from Morgan-Monroe State Forest, Indiana, United States - atmos_gasesECM4C_515 | ecosystem: Environmental > Terrestrial > Soil > Temperate...
ACGATCCCGACCGCGGCCGTGTGCTGCTCGACGGCCGCGACCTGCGCGAGCTAGAAGTGGATTTCCTGCGGCGGCAGATCGGCACCGTGGCGCAGGAGCCCATCCTCTTTTCCACCTCCATCGCCGAGAACATCCGCTACGGCCGCCCCGGCGCGCCGCTCGAAGAAGTGCAGGCCGCCGCGCGCACCGCCAATGCCCACAGCTTCATCGAGAAGTTCCCCCAGGGCTACGACACGCTGGTGGGCGAGCGCGGCGTGCAGCTCTCGGGCGGCCAGAAGCAGCGGGTGGCCATCGCGCGCGCGGTGCTCAAGGACCCGCGCATCCTGGTGCTCGACGAGGCCACATCCGCTCTCGACGCGGAGAGCGAGCACCTGGTCAAGGAGGCGCTGGAGCGGCTGATGCGCGGCCGCACCACGCTGATCATCGCCCATCGCCTCTCCACGGTGAAGGACGCGCACCGGGTGGTGGTGCTGGAGGCCGGCCGCATCGTGCAGATGGGCCAGCACGCGGCGCTCTTGCGCGAGGACGGCCTCTACCGCAAGCTCGTCGAGCGCCAGTTCGTCGCGGCGTAGCGCAGAGCGCTACCTGCTGCGCAGCTACTCGATCACCGCCAGCGTGCCGGCGCCGATTAGGACGTAGAAGCGGCTTCCGTCGGGCGAGGCGTACACCTCGGAGCTCGAGGCCTCGCCGGAGAGGCCGACCTGCGGCCCCGGCTGCTGCACGATGCGGTTCTGCGTGACCTGCAAGAGGAGCGTGCTCAGGCTCGGCCCGGCGGAGTAGCCCACCATCATGAAGCCGTCGGCCGAGACGCCGGCGGGCACGGCCACCGAGATCGGCACGTCGGCTTCGGCGACCGCCCCCGCGGCGGCATTCCAGAAGACCACGTGGGTCGCGACCACGTTGCCGCTCGAATCGGTGTCGTCCGAGAACATCATCCAGGACGAGGCGAAACGCACGCGCCGCAAGGCATCGATCCGGTCCGGATTGGCAAGCGATCCGATCTCCTGCAGCGTGCCCGGCGCGAACGTCGAGATCGCGTAGCCGGACTTGGCCGGGTGGGTGGCCGTGAGCTGGTTCGCGAAGTAGGCCAGGTTCACCCGGGCATCGAGGCCCGAGTCGCCGTAGTCGACCGAGACCGCGGCGCCGTGGGTGGCCGCGTCGCTGCGCGGCAGGAGCTCGAGGAAGCGGTCGTCGCTGCTGGCCACCCAGTTGCCGTCGCTGCTCAGCGCCGCGCGCAGGGCAGGATTGGTGGCGGTGGCGACGTGGTGGAACGATCCATCGCCGCTGCAGCCGGGAGGCGGCGCGTAAGCGTAGAGATCCGAGTCGCTGGCGCCCACCACTCCGCCCTCGCCGCCGAAGAGCGTGAGGCGCACCGAGACGTCGAGCGCGGCGGTGTGCAGCGTGTCGTGCGACACCCGGAGCGGACCGAAGTCGGTGCCGACCAGCACGTCGCCGCAGACGGGATCGACCGCCATCGAGCCGGCCCCGACGTTTCCCGGCTCGGTGCGCAGGAGGCGGCCGTCGGCAAAGAGCAAGGAAACGCCGGTGAAGCGGCCAGCCACCACCAAACCTGCCTCCTCGCCGTCGTTGATCGCAGCGAGCGAGCCGAGGTCGAGCAGCGGTTGCGCCGAGACGAGATTGCCCGTGGCGATGTCGCAAGCGGCAATCACGTCGAACTGGGTGTCGCCAACCAGCGCGGTGTTCCCGCTGCCGGTGATGGCGAGGTCGTAGATGGTCAGGTGCGGATCGCAGGCGTTGCCGGAAAGGACCGGAGCTCCGGCGCCGGTCCAGCTGAGGAAGCGAACGGTATCGTTCCCGTCGTAGGCCCCCACTGCGCGCGGCGGCACGTCCACGGCCAGCTCGCCCACGAAAGGCTTGGCGTCGTCGGGAAAGGGAGCGCCCACCGCGACCACCGGCGCGGCGCCGGTGGAGAAATCGACGCGAAAGGGCTCGTTCGCAGTGATGCCGATGAGGGTGGTGTTCCCCCAGAACCGCACCGCGAGCACGTCGGCGGTGACGCCCGGCAGCGCGACGTCCTGCGGCGTTCCCGCGGGCAGAGTCCAGACCCGGACCGACTGGTGCATCGGCACGGCGAAGAGCGTGCCGTCGGGCGAGCCGTCCTCGCCAGTGGTATCGAGGGCGTCGGCCACGAGCTTGCGGCCCGCCTGCGGAGGATCGCTGGTGAAATCGATCTGGACCAGGTTCGCCGTGTAGCCGGACGTCGCGGTCTGGTAGCTCACCACCCAGGCCGCCGCCTCCGGTCCGAACGCCGACGAGGGACTGGCGGCCACGCGCACCGGCCTTCCCAGCGCTCCGCCGGCATGGCGCACGAACGCAGTGTCATATCGGTTGTCGAGGACGACGGCGTCGCCTCCGGCGAGAGGGAAGACCAGGGTGTACGACGGCGTCAGGTCGACGTCGGCGTGAAGCGCGGGCGAGGCCGGGTGGCCCGGACCCAGGTACGTGAACGGCTGTGGCGACTTGGCGATGCCCTGCGTGGTGGTGACCGAGACGTCGGTAGAAAGGACGTCGAGCGGCACCTGCACCGCCAGCGTGTGCCCGTCGCGCTTCTCGGCCGGCGTGACAATGACCGCCAGGCGCACGTCGAAGAAGACCTGCAGCGCGGGGTCGGCCAGGTTGGCGCCGGTGATCGTGACGAAGTCTCCGGCGAAGCCTTGCGCCGGCGCGACCGAGTCGATGCGCGGCGGCTGCGCCTCCGGCGGCAGGGTGAGCTCGCGGCCGCAGGCGCAGACGACGACGGCGGCGAGCAAGAAGCGGCGCATGACTGTCAGCCTACCGCGGTAGGATGCGGCCGTGCTCAAGGAAAAGCTGCTCTCGATCCTCGACCGCAAGAACCACTGGGCGTGGCCGTGGTTCGCCGAGGGGCGCGTGCCGCTGCCGCGCCTGTTGCCGCACTTCCAGCAGGAGTGGGAAGTCTACGTGCGCGACTTCCCGGTGATGCTCGCGCGCATTCTCGGCCACGGTCCGCCGCCGGACGTGCGCGCCATGCTGGCGGAGAACATCTTCGAGGAGCAGACCGGCGGCATCAGCAAGACCGCGCCGCACCCCGAGCTGTTCCTGCGCATGATGGAGGGCTGCAGCTACCGGCGCGCCGATTTTGCCCAGGTGCCGCTCCTGCCCGCGGCGCGCGCCTACCGGACCTTTCTCGATGCGGCGAGCTGGATGCAGCCGTGGGTGATGGGCGCGGCGGTGCTCACCATCTTCGTCGAGGGCAGCGTCAACGAGCGGCGCGAGCTGTTGGCGCTGGAGCAGGCGCCGCAAACCGATGCGGAGATCGAGGCGGCCGTCCGCCAGCACCCGCTGGTTCGCCTGCACGGCCTGGACCCCCGATTCCTCGAGCTGCAGCGGGTGCACCGGAAAGTCGAGGGCGGCCACCGCCGCGACGCCTGGGACGCCGTGCTCGGCAACGCAGCGGGCTGCGAAGACGCCATCGCCGAGGTGATGGAGCGCGCGCTTGCGCTCTGGCTCGCCTACCGCGACGGCGTCGCCGCGGCCTGCGGCATCGAGCGATGATCCGCTGGCCCGACCCGCGCGCGCTGGCCAGGCAGTTCCGCGCGGCCAAGCCGTTTCGCCACGTGGTCATCGACGGGCTGTTGGCCAGGAGCGATCTGTTGCGCGTGCGCGAGGCGTTCGGCCGCGAGCCGCAGGCGCTGGTGGAGGACGAGATCTACCTGCACCTGCGCTCGGCTGACCCGCCGCTGACGCCGCCGCTGCGGGAGCTCCGCCAGGAGCTGGCCGCCTCGTGCGCCGTCGTCTCCCAGATCTGCGCAACGGCCGTCTCGCGCGCCGACGGCTCGGCGCACTCCTACCTGCCCTGCCACTACCTGCTTCCGCACTCCGACTTCCGCCCCGGCGAGGGCCGCGCCATCGCCTACGCCTGCTACTTCGGAGCGCCGCGCCGGGGAGGCGAGCTGGAGCTGTTCGCCGTCACCGCACGCGGCACGCGACCGGCGAAACGCATCGCCGCCCGCCCCAACCGCATGGTGCTCTTCGAGGTCAACCAGGCCGCGCTCCATCAAGTGCGCGAGGTGCTCGAGGGCCGCCGCGACTCCATCGCCGGATGGTTCTATCCGTGAACCTGATCCGCGCGCCCTTCGATCGGGTGGAAGTGCTGGCCCGGCTGCGGCCCGCGTTCGAGGAGCAGCGAAGCCTGGTCCTGCCGAGCGCCTGCGACGCCCGAGCGCTGCGCGCGCCGCGGCTGCGCGAGTTCTACGTCGCCAACCGCGGCCGCTACGAAACAGCCGAGCTCGAGCCCCGCGAGGAGCTGCGCGCGTTCGCCGAGGCGCTCACGGGCCTGCGCCTCGCGCACGCCTGGCTGCGGCTCTTCCGCTTCGGCCACCGCGACTACTCGCTCTACTTGGACGACGCGCTCACCCGCATCGAGCGCGGCGTCGAGCTGACGCTGGACCTCTCGCGAAAGAGCGCCGGCCCGCCGGAAATCTGGTCGACCGGCCTCACCGTTCCGCAAGTGCCGGGCCTGTTGGCTTTGGTCGAGCGCGCGCCGGCCGTCTACCGCTGCGACCGCTACTTCACCGCCGCCGTCGGCCGCGCCAAGGTGCTGCGCCTGCGCGCCGCCTTCGCGCTTGCCGATTGACCGCCGCACTCCCTCTCGGGTACTGACAGCCGCCCCGCAGAGGAGCCTCCATGGCCGAAGCCATCGCGCCGGTTGCCGAGCACAAACCCTACATCGCCGACGATACGGTGATGGCCGAGTTCACGCCCAAGAGCGTCATCGTGGGCGCCTTCTTCGGACTGGTCTTCGGCGCCAGCACCGTCTACCTCGCGCTGAAAGCGGGGCTGACGGTGAGCGCGTCGATCCCCATCGCGGTGCTCAGCATCTCGCTGCTGAAAAAGCTGGGCGGCTCGACCATCCTCGAGAACAACATCGTCCAGACCATCGGCTCCGCGGGCGAGAGCATCGCGGCCGGCGTGGTCTTCACCCTGCCCGGCTTCCTCTTTCTCGCCGTCGATCCCTCGACGCACCAGAGCATCGGCGCGCCGTACTTCAGTTACTGGACCATTTTTACACTTGGTCTACTTGGCGGCCTGATCGGCGTCTTGATGATGATCCCGCTGCGCCGCCCGCTCATCGTCAACGAGCACGGCAACCTCCCCTACCCCGAGGGCGCGGCCTGCGCGCAGGTGCTCATCGCCGGCGAGCAGGGCGGCGCCATGGCGCGCGTCGCGTACGAGGGCCTGGGCTTCGCCTTCGCCTACGCGGTGGGGCAGAAGATCCTCCACCTCATCGCCGAGACGCCCCGCTACATCACCAGCAACGTCAGCCGCATCTTTCCCGCCGCCACCATCTTCGCCGACATCACGCCCGAGTACATGGGCGTGGGCTACATCATCGGCCCGCGCATCGCCGGCGTGCTGGTGGCGGGCGGCGTGCTGGCGTGGCTGGGGATCATTCCCTTGATCGCCTCGATCGTGCCGGGCCACACCATCGCCGAGCAGTTGCTCAAGCTCGGCTACCTCGCCGACATCAACGCCAAAGGCGCCTTCGGCTGGGACCCGGCCACGCAGACCTTCGCCGCTCTGAACAACGCCATCTATCGAGCGTACGTGCGGCAGATCGGCGCGGGCGCGGTGGCGGCCGGCGGGTTCATCACCTTGCTGAAGACGCTGCCCACCATCGTCTCGGCCTTCAAAGGTTCGGTGGCGTCGCTGCGGGGCGGAGCAGCCGGCGCTGCGGCCCGCGTCGTCCCGCGCACCGAGCGCGATCTCTCCCTCGGTGTCGTAGTCGGCGGCAGCCTGCTGCTCGTCTTCTTGATCGCGTTCTTGCCCTTCCTGCCCGGCAACTTCGGCGGCAAGCTCCTGCTCGGCGTCTTGATCATCGTCTTCGGATTCTTCTTCGTGACGGTGGCCTCGCGCATCGTGGGATTGATCGGGACTTCTTCCAACCCCGTGTCGGGCATGACCATCGCCACGCTCATGGCCACTTGCCTCCTCTTCGTGGGCATCGGCTGGACCGGCGACGTCTACCAGCCCATGGCGCTGTGCGTGGGCGGCATGGTCTGCATCGCCGCGGCCAACGCCGGCGCGACGTCGCAGGATCTCAAGACCGGATTCCTCGTCGGCGCGACGCCGCGCTGGCAGCAGATCGGATTGCTCATCGGCGTGGTCGTGGCTGCGATGGTCATCGGCATCACCATCAAGGTGCTCGACAACCCCACGCTCGACGCGGCCACCGGCGTCGTGCAGCACGCCATCGGCAGCGACAAGTATCCCGCGCCGCAGGGCACGCTGATGGCGACGTTGATCCGCGGCCTGCTCGCGCACAACCTCGACTGGCAGTTCGTGCTGGTGGGGGTCTTCCTCGCTCTGACGGTCGAGCTGTGCGGTGTGTCGCCGCTCTCCTTCGCGGTCGGCGCGTACCTGCCATTGAGCACGACGCTCCCCATCTGGGTGGGCGGCGCGATCAAGGGCGTGGTCGATCGCCGCAACGCCGCCGAGGGCCGCCACGAAGAAGAGCTCGGCCCCGGCAGCCTCTACGCCACCGGTCTGGTGGCGGGCGGCGCGCTCGCCGGCGTCCTCGTCGCGCTGCTCTCGGTGAACGACACGGTGCTCAAGGCGCTCGACAAGATCGACCTCACCGCCGCGCTCCAGCGCGGGCTCGGCGACGGCGGCTACCAGATCCTCGGCTGCGCTTTCTTCGCCGTGATGGGCTTCGTCCTCTACCGCGTTGCCCGCAAACCGCTGGGCATCAAGCTGCCCTGAAGCTGGCTCATCGGAAATTCAGGATGGTGAGCCTATCCTGGTTCTCGATGGAATTTGCGATGGCGCCACCCACCAGCATGCCGACCAGCGCGTCTAAGGTCGCGTCGAGCGCAATCAACCCGCCACAGCAGGCGAAGCCGCCGGTGGGGTCTGCGTTTGCGTGTCCGGCCACTGCTCCGAGGCCGGCTCCTCCAAGAAATCCGAGCAAGAAGATGCCCAATCCAAAGTGGCCGCTTTTCTTTGGCGGGCGCTGCGACTCGGGCGTTTCATAGGAGAACTGGATCAGCCTGGACATTTCGATAGTCGCTGGTTTTCCAGAGTCCGCCTCGACGAACGACGCGCCTTCCGGTGAAAGGCAAACATCGAGGGCGGGGATCGAAGGCGCCCGGGCGGGGACGCTATCCGAAGTATCGGACAAATTTGCAGGCTGCCGACTTTCGAAGTTGATCTGAACCTTGCGACCCGACATCTCGCGGTTGATGGTCTCAATCTGCTCCGGCGTCGACGGCCGGGTCATGGTCCGTACGCTCGCACAAGCGCAAACGACCAAGGACAGCAACACGCGTGACATGTTCCCCCTGCTTCAGCCTCAATCGCCGGGCGGCGGTGGAGGCGGAGTGACGCCAGTTCCATTTCCCGGGCAGGTGTGCGGCGGATCGGTCTCGTCATCGCTTGGGGAGCACCAGGGATCGGGCGGCGGACCCGGCAACTCGCTCACCTCGATGGCGATCACCGCTGCGGTGATCAGCGTGTTCGCGACCTCCGCGCCATTCATGTGCTTGCAACCTGCAAGCGCGAGAGCCAGGAGGATTGGAAGCATCCGCATCATGCGGACCGCTCATGCATCGGCCGCACCAGAAATCCGCACCTTCTCGTTCCGCAGGCTTGCGCGCCTCGAGCGGGCCAGACCACGACAACTGCGTCACGGATTGCGCAGCTACGCGGGTTTCTTGTCGACGCGGAAGGCGCCGGTCTTGACTTCGAAGTAGAGGCGGAACTGCGCGCCGTCGGCGGCCTTGAAGTCGACGTGGTGCTCGAACACCGTCTTGGCTTCCTGGATGAGGAACTTGAGGTACTCGCGGTTGCTCTCCTGCAGGGCTTTCATGGCCGCGAGGCCGGCCGGGTCGCCCGTCAGTTGCATGCTGCGACTCTACCCCAACCGCGTTATCTTGCGCGGCCCATGGAGAAGACACGCCACCCCGATCGCTTCGTCGACCGCCACCTCGGCCCCGACGCCAAGGAGGCCGAGGAGATGCTGGCCGCGCTCGGCCTGCGCAGCCTCGACGAGCTGATCGACAAGACGGTCCCCGCCTCCATCCGCCTGCGGCGGCCGCTCGATCTGCCGCCGGGCCGCTCGGAGTTCGGCCTCTTGCGCGAGGCGGCCGAGATCGCCGCGCGCAACCAGGTCTTCAAGAGCTACCTCGGGATGGGGTACGCGGACACGGTCACGCCGCCCGTCATCCTGCGCAACGTCCTCGAGAATCCAGGATGGTATACGCAGTATACTCCATACCAGCCGGAGATCTCGCAGGGCCGCCTCGAGGCGCTGCTCGTCTTCCAGCAGATGGTCGAAGACCTGACCGCGCTTCCGGTGGCCAACGCCTCCTTGCTCGACGAGGCCACCGCCGCCGCCGAAGCGATGACCATGTTCCACAACATCGCCAAGAGCGAGTCGAACGCGTTCTTCGTCGCGCCCGACTGCCACCCGCAGACCATCGAGGTCGTCAAGACGCGCGCCCGGCCGTTCGGCATCGAGGTGGTGACGTCGCTCGACCGGCCGGTGTTCGGGGCGCTGCTGCAGTACCCGGCCACCGACGGCGCGGTGAAGGATCCGCGCGGGCTGATCGAGAAGATCCACGCCCAGGGCGGGCTGGTGGCCATGGCCGCCGACATCCTCTCGCTGGCCTTGCTCGCGCCGCCGGGAGAGTTGGGCGCCGACTGCGCGGTGGGCTCGACGCAGCGGTTCGGCGTGCCGCTCGGGTACGGCGGCCCGCACGCGGCGTACTTCGCCACGCGCAGCGAGTACGTCCGCTTCCTGCCCGGCCGGCTGATCGGCGTCTCCGTCGACGCGCAGGGCCGCACCGCCTATCGCATGGCGCTGCAGACCCGCGAGCAGCACATCCGCCGCGAGAAGGCGACCTCCAACATCTGCACCGCGCAGGCGCTCTTGGCCATCATCTCGGCGATGTACGCCGTCTACCACGGGCCGCGCGGCCTCAAGGCCATTGCCCAGCACGTGCACTCGCTCGCATCCCAGCTGGCGCGCGGCCTCGCGCAGCTCGGCTACCAGCTTTCTCACGACGAGTTCTTCGACACGCTGGCGGTGCAGGTGGACAAGGCGCAGGCAGGCGACGTGCTCTCGGCCGCCGAGGCGCGCAGGATCAACCTCCGCCGCCTCGACGAGCGCACCCTCGGCGTGGCGCTCGACGAGACCACCACGCCGGAAGATATACGTGATATACTTACTGCATTTGCCGGCGCGCGCACCGTCCCCGATGTCTCCGGCGACGAGGTCCGCCTGCCCAAGGCGCTGCAGCGCCAGAGCGCGTACCTCTCGCATGCCGTCTTCAACACCCACCACAGCGAGACGGAGATGCTGCGCTACCTGCGCAGGCTCGAGTCGCGCGACCTATCGCTCACCCGCAGCATGATCCCGCTCGGCAGCTGCACCATGAAGCTCAACGCCACCGCCGAGATGCTGCCCATCACCTGGCCGGCCTTCTCGCGGCTGCACCCCTTCGCGCCGCGCGCGCAGGCGGCGGGGTACACGCAGATCTTCCAGGAGCTGGAGGCGATGCTGGCCGAGATCACCGGCTTCTCCGGCGTCTCGCTGCAACCCAACTCCGGCGCGCAGGGCGAGTACGCGGGCCTGCAAGTGATCAAGGCCTTCCACGACGGGCGCGGCGAGGGACACCGCAACGTCTGCCTCATCCCGCAGTCCGCGCACGGCACCAACCCGGCCTCGGCGGCGATGGTCAATTACAGGATCGTGGTCATCAAGACCGACGAGAGCGGCAACGTCGACGTCGCCGACCTCGAGGCCAAGGCGGCCGAGCACGCGCGCGAGCTGGCCGCGCTGATGATCACGTACCCCTCCACGCACGGCGTGTTCGAGGAGGAGATCCGAAAGATCTGCGACGTCGTCCACCGGCACGGCGGCCAGGTGTACATGGACGGCGCCAACATGAACGCGCAGGTCGGGCTCTGCCGTCCCGGCGACTTCGGCCCCGACGTCTGCCATCTCAACCTGCACAAGACCTTCTGCATCCCGCACGGCGGCGGCGGCCCGGGCATGGGTCCCATCTGCGCCGCGAAGCACCTCGCGCCGTACCTGCCGGGCCACCCCGTCGTCCGGACCGGCGGCGAGAAGGCCATCGGCCCGGTGAGCGCCGCGCCTTGGGGGAGCGCGTCGATCCTGATCATCAGCTGGGCGTACATCAAGATGATGGGCGCGGCAGGCCTCACGCGCGCCAGCGAGCTGGCCATCTTGAACGCCAACTACGTCGCGCGCCGCCTCGACGAGCACTTCCCCGTCCTCTACAAGGGCAAGAACGGCTTCGTCGCGCACGAGTGCATCGTCGATCTGCGCAAGGTGAAGCGCGACGCGGGCATCGAGGTGGACGACGTGGCCAAGCGATTGATGGACTACGGCTTCCACGCGCCGACGACGAGCTTCCCGGTGATCGGCACCTTGATGATCGAGCCCACCGAGAGCGAGCCCAAGGCCGAGCTCGACCGCTTCTGCGAAGCCATGATCGGCATCCGCGAGGAAATCCGCGCCGTCGAGTCGGGCAAGGCGCCGCGCGAGAACAACGTGCTCAAGGGCGCGCCGCACACCGCCGAGGTGCTCACCGCCGACGCCTGGGACCGCCCCTACTCGCGCCGGCACGCCGCGTATCCGCTGCCCTGGGTACGCGAGCACAAGTTCTGGCCGGCGGTCGGGCGCCTCAACCACGTCTACGGCGACCGCAACCTGCTCTGCAGCTGCCCGCCGCCGGCGGCCTACGAATAGTTACTTGCTCTTGCGCTCCTTGCGGTCCTCGCGGCGGTCCTCGCGACGGTCCTCGCGCAGCTCCTTCTTGTCCTCCTTGCGATCCTTGCGGTCCTCGCGGGTCTGCTTCTCGTCGGCCTTGGTCTGCGCCCGGTCGGCCTGCAGCTTCTGCTGGTCGGCGGCGACCGCAGCGGTGTTGCCGGCGGCCTTGTCCTTGGCCAGCTGCTGCCGGTCATCCGCGAGCTGCTTGCGATCGGCGACGTCCTTGGCGCGGTCCGACTTCAGCTGCTGGTTGTCGGCCTTCACCTTGGCCTTGTCGGCGGCCACCTTGGCGTCTTGCGGATCGCTGTCGTCGGCCCGCGCTGCAGCGCCGCCCAGAAGCAGGAGTCCCAAGAGAACCGCGCTCGTCAGCTTGCCCATGTGAAACCTCCTCGTTGCGGTCAGGACCCGCCTGCCCCCCGCGCGGTTAATCCTGCCCGCGCCGCATGCTACGCTGAATCGGGTGCTGGAGAGCTTCCGCGAGAACAAAGCGCTGCTCGAGCGCGCCATCCTCGCCTTCATCCTCCCCGGCGTGGCGGGCGCCATCAACGCCGCCGGCTTCGTCGCGGTGGGCGCCTACACCTCGCACGTCACCGGCGCGGTGGCGCGCATCGGCGACGAGCTGGCCGCCGGCCACATGTGGCTGGCGACGCGCTCGCTCATCTTCGTCGGCTCGTTCTTCTTCGGCGCGCTGCTCTCCACCTTCCTCATCCTCTACAGCAAGCGGCGCGGCTCGCCTCCGTACTGGCGCGCGCTCTTGGTGCAGTGCGCGCTGGTCTTCGTCTTCGCCACCGTCAGCGTCGGCTCCGAACATCGGGCGCACCTCAACAGCCTGGAGATGACCTCGCTCATCTGCGTGGCGATGGGCATGCAGAACGCGCTGGTCACCAAGCTCTCCGACGCGGTGGTGCGGACCACGCACATGACCGGCATCACCACCGACATCGGCATCGAGACCGCGCGCGCCATCGATCACTACCGCCACCTCGACGATGGCCGCGCGCTGCACCACCTGGTGCTGCGCGATCCCGAGTTCCGCAAGCTGCGCCTGCACCTCGCGGTCCTTGCGTCGTTCTTGATCGGCGCGACGGTGGGACCCTTGCTCTACATCTTCGTGGGCCACCTCGGGATGCTGCTGCCTTGCACGGTGCTGCTCTTGCTCGCGGCGTTCGACGGCTGGGTCGGTCTCACGGCCCATTCGCTCGCCGGGCATAAATCGCCTGAAATCACATAGGCTTGAAGCATCGGTCGATCGCCCGACGAATTTTGCACACATACGTCTATGTTGTGCGCGCCGCACTGCGCCATACGTCGTAGGCGGCGGAGTCCCCAATGCGCTTGAAGGCTCTCTTCGTGACTGTGCTGTTGGCCGCAGCTTCCGGCGCGCGCGCCGACTTCACCGACCTCTACGCCGACTCGACCGACGTGCCCGTGAACAAGGCGCCGCGGTCGGGGCACTCGAGCGTGGTGCTGATCCCGGTGCAGATCGACTTCGGCCAGTACCAGCCGGTCGACATGGCCGCGCTGCACCAGTTCTTCGAGGGCGCGTACGCGAGCGACCTCACTTTCAAGCACTACTACGAGACCATCTCCAACGGCCGCTACCACCCCGACGTCACCGTCGCGCCGCTGGTCGAGTACCAGGGCTGCCCTTCGATGATCCACACTTCCGACTGCACCATCGAGCGCGCCACAAGCCCCGCCGCGCTCTCGCACGGAATGGACTTCGTCCGCGACGTCTTCCGCCGCGCTCACACCGAGGGCAAGGTCGACTTCAGCAAGTTCGACGTCAACGGCGTGCAGGGCGCGGCCGACGGCACCATCGACGGCGCGATGATCGTGGTCAACATTCCCAACGCCGGCGTCACCTTCCCCATCGAGTACGTGAACAACGGCTCCAACCTGGCGGGCGGCACCGGCAACGCGCTCATCCTCGACGGCGTGCGCATTCCCTACGTCGCGCTGGGCGGCGCGACCTTCGCCGACAACCAGCAGCACCTCGAGTACGTCATCCTCCACGAGTTCGCGCACCTGCTCGGCTTCGCCGACCTCTTCTACGAGCACCCGGCGGCCAACGACCAGTACCCGCTCTGGCAGGGCCTGCACTACTCGCTGATGGGCGACTACGACTACTCGCCGCAAGTGGCCATGCCCGACGCCGAGAGCCGTCGCGCGCTGGGCTGGCAGCCGCACGTGGTGGTGAGCGGAACGCAGACCATCACCCTGGCTCCGGCGGCAGCGGGCGGCGTGGCGGTCAAGCTCGGAATGATGAACAACGCGCGCAAGGAGTACTTCATCGCCGAGGCGCGCGGTCCAGCCGCGGGGCTGGACACCGGCATCAAGGACGCCAGCGGCAACCCCACCTGGGGCCTGGCCCTCTATCACGTCGACTGGAGCAAGGGCCCCAAGGCGGCGACCGGCGAGTGGCCGGGGCGCATGCTCTTCTGCCTCGACTGCAATCCCTTCCATCCCTTCATCGGCAACGTCGAGTCGAGCGGCGGCTTCCTCCTGGTCAACCAGGGCGTCAAGAGCGGCCCGCGCGCCGGCGCCGGCCAGGGCGTCCCCGACGACATGATCCTCTTCCACGGCGGCAGCATCACCTCGCTGGACAACGCGCAGCCGCTCTCGCCCAGCAACCGCTACGTGGCCACCAACTTCTACGACGGCACCTCCAGCGGCGTTTCCATCCGCGACATCCAGGTCAACGCCGACCACTCTGTGACCGCCACCTTCACCGCGCCCGCGGTCGACGACGCCTGCGCCGACGTGACCTGCGGGGCCATGGAGCAGTGCGTGCAGTCGGGAGCGCTGGCCGGCAACTGCCAGCCGTTCGAGGAGTCGATTCCGGACGCGGGAGTGCTGGTCGGCCCCTCGCCTGCTGCCGGCTGCAGCACCAGCGGCACGCAGGGCATCGCCGGCAGCGCCCTCCTGCTCGGACTGGGCCTCGCGCTGCTCTTCCGCCGCCGCACCGCCTGACCCGACTCGCGCGCGTCCCCGAGCGCGCTCGCTGGCCGCGTTCCGCGGCGGGCTATTCGCCCCCTGGCCGGCGCAGACCGTTGGCCTGCGGCTAGTCTGAACGCCCGGCCAGTCGAGCCAGCTTTCGGACCCTGGGGGCCCGAGGGCCGGCCCCCTCTCGCGGATATCGCGAACGAAAAGTTGCCTTTAGTACACCCAGGATCTGATCCTTCCAGTCATGCTGGACGAAGGACTGCGGACACTCATCGCTCTGCACGGCGTCGGGGAAACTCGCAGCCGTGGCATTCTCATCGTCGACGACGAGCGGCCGAACCTCACGGTCCTGCGCAACTTCCTCGAGGCGGGATATCGCGTCTACGAAGCGCAGTCGGGCCCCGAGGCGCTGCAGATCGCAGCCAAGGAAGATCTCGACGTCGTCATCGCCGATCAGCGCATGCCGGAGATGAGCGGCGTGGAGCTGCTCGAAGCGCTGCGCGACATCAAGCCCGACGTGGCCGGCATCGTGCTCACCGGCTTCACCGACCCGCCCGCCCTCATCTCCGCCATCAACCGCGCGCGCGTCTTCCGCTTCCTCAAGAAGCCGTGGCAGCCCGACGACATCCTCGAAGCGGTGCGGCAGGCGGGCGAGCACGTCTACCAGACGCGCGCCATCCAGCGGCTGGTGGCGCTGCTCGCCAAGCGGACCGAGGAGCTCGACACCTCGCTCGGCCAGGTGCGCCAGACGCAGCGGCAGCTCTTGCACCTGGAGCGGCTGGGGACCATGGGCCGGCTCGCGGCGGGCGTGATCCACGACCTGCGCAATCTGATGGTCAGCCTGGGTTACATCGAAGGCGTGCTGCAGCAGCGGGAAGTCGCGCCCGACGTGATGGAGAGCGTGCAGGTGGGGATGCAGGGCGTGACCAACCTCATCCAGACGCTGGAGGCGATGCACTCCTTCGCCCGCGGCGGCGGGCTCGCGCTGGAGAAGTGCAAGCTCGCCCCCTCGGCGGTGATCCACGACGCCATCGCCATCTCGCGGATGGACCTCAACTACCGCATGCACAAGGTGGCCGTCCGCGTCGAGGACGATCTCCCCGCCGTGAACGGCGACCGCCAGAAGCTGACGCAGGTGATGGTCAACCTGGTCCGCAACGCGCTGCAAGCCACCGCCCAGTGGCGCCACGTCAACATCGAGGCCAGCCGCAAGAACGGCCACGTGGTGTTCGCCGTCGAGGACGAGGGCCCCGGCGTCCCGCCCGAGCTGCGCGGCAACCTCTTCAAGCCCTTCGTCTCCAGCAAGGGCGAGGGCGGGCTGGGCATGGGCCTGTACATGGCCAAGCTCATCGTCGACTCGCACCAGGGAGAGATCGCGGTCCTCGACCGGCCCCAGGGCGGCTCGCGCTTCGAGGTGCGGCTGGCGGCGGCAGAGGAGCTTTCGTGACCATCCCTCTGCACCGGGTCCGCAACTACGAGGAGCTGGAGGGCGCCCAGGGGCGCGAGGTCTTCTTCCGCCCGCACCGCTACCGCGCCTCCGACCTGGCGCCGCTGCTCGGCGAGGTGAGCGCGGGTGAAGGCCTGCTCTGCCAGCTGCTCGACGTCTCGCAGAACGGCGTGGCGGTGGAGTGGCCGGCCGAGCGCCCGGTTGCGGTGGGCGCGCGGCTCTTGCGCGTCTCGGTGCGCTTCGACGGCCACGAGGCCTACTGCGGCGAGGCCAAGGTCAGCTCGGTGCGCGAGGCGGAGAGCACCACCATCGTGGGCCTCTCCTTCGAGGGCCCGCTGTTGCCGATGGACAGCGTGCTGGAGCTGCGCACCATCAAGGCCTTCACGCAGGAGTCCGCGCGCGCGGCGGTGTGGCGCGCGCCGGGGCTCGACCGCTTCAAGGTGCAGGTCGCCGAGCTGCGCCTGTTGCTCGAGGACTGGAAGGTGATGCTGGACGGGCTCGAGTCGCGCCTGCCCTGGCACGTCCTGCACGGCGACGCGGAGACGCCCGCGCGCACCGCGCTGATCGAGCAGCTGCGCGCGACCTTCGTGGCCAAGGTGGTGGGGCAGAGCGAGGAGATCGACGCCGCCCTGCGCTGCGCGCCGCCCAGCCACCAGCAGGCGATGAAGCACTTCTCCCACCGGCAGGTGCACGAGTTCATGATGCAGTCGCCCTGCCTGCACCGCATGCTGCACAAGCCCTTCGGCTACCCCGGCGACTACGAGATGATGCGCTTCATCTACGAGCGCAACTTCGAGGGCGCGACGCTGTTCGGCAAGGCGGTGAACCTGGCCTTCGTGGGCACCAAGGCGGCGCTGGCGGTGAAGTACCGCAAGGACCTGGTCAAGCGACAGCTGCAAAAGCTGATCGAGTCGCGGCGCGGGTCGGAGCGGCCGCTGCGCTTCCTCTCGGTGGCCGCGGGGCCGGGGCAGGAGCTGGTCGAGCTGCTCTCGGAGGCCGAGGACCTGCCGGCGCCGATCGAGATCGTGCTCTTCGATCAGGACAAGGGCGCGCTGGCGTACGCCTGGCGGCGGCTGAAGCAGATCGTGGATCTGCGCTGGCAGAAGCGAGTGCAGGTGCTGTTCTTGAACGAGTCGATCAAGCGCCTGCTGCGCGACGCGCAGCTCTTCTCCGGATTCGGCGAGTTCGACGCCATCTTTTCTTGTGGATTGTTCGACTACCTGCAGGCCTCCACCGGCATGGTGCTGGCGCGCAACCTCTTCGCGCGGCTGGCGCCCGGCGGTAAGCTGCTCATCGGCAACATGGTGCCGGAGAACCCCACCCGCTGGATCATGGAGCACCACCTCGACTGGCAGCTGACCTATCGCTCCCGCGCGGAGATGACCGAGATCGCGCACCGCGCCGCGGCGGCCGCGCGCGTGCAAGTGCTGGAAGAGGAGACCGGGGTCAATCCCTTCGTCGAGATGACGAGGGAATAGAGGATGGTGGACCCCACGCCGCAACAGCGCTGGTCCAGCTGGTTGCTGGAGCGCAACCGCCGCGGGATGCGGGTGGTGCTCCTCATCGCGCTGACGCTCTACCCGACCTTCGGGATCCTCGACTACCTGCTCGCGCCGCGGTACGCGCTGCCGCTGCTGTACGGCACGCGGGCGCTGGTGGCCGCGACCACGCTGTTGCTTCTGAGGGTGGTGAAGGGCCCGGTCTTCGACCGCCACCCGAACGTGATCTCCAGCTTCTACATATTGCTGGCGGCGTTCGGGATCAGCCTGATGACGGTGTTCATGGGCGGCATGGCCTCGTCGTACTACGCCGGGCTGTCGCTGGTGATCGTCGGCACCGGGCTGCTCTTCGTCTGGCCGGCCCGGGTGGTGGTGACGACGCACGGGCTGATCCTGCTCTCGTACGTCCTGCCGAACCTCTTGCTGCACAACGTCGGCAACGCGATGGCGGCCGGCTCCAATCTGATGTTCCTCGCCGCCACCGCCATCATCACCGGCACCGGGCAGATCGTGCTCTTCGGCGCCCAGCACAAGCAGGTGATGGACCAGATCGCGCTGGAGGAGACCAAGGCCTCGCTGGAGCGCGCGCACTCGCAGCTCAAGCAGCTCGATCACTACAAGTCGCAGCTCTTCGCCAACATCACCCACGAGTTCAAGACGCCGCTGGCCATGGTGCTGGCGCCGCTGGAGCTGATCCTGCAGGGCGAGATGGGGGACTTGACGGCGGCGCAGCAGACCACCTTCCAGGCGATGTTCCGCGCCGGGCTCAAGCTGCTCAAGATGATCGGCGACCTGCTGGATCTGTCGCGGCTGGAGGAGTCCAAGCTGCGGCTCAAGATCGCCGAGCACGACCTCTGCGAGTACCTGCGCGGACTGGTGTCGCAAGTGCAGCCGCTGGCGCAGCGCAAGGGCATCGAGCTGAAGCTGGTGCTCGAGGTCGCGGTGCTGCCGGTGTGGTGCGACCTGGAGCGCGTCGAGCGGGTGTTTTTAAACTTACTATCCAATGCCACCAAGTTCACTCCCCCGGGCGGGCACGTGGCGGTGCGGGTGCGCGAGTCGGCCGGGCGCGCCCTGGTAACGGTCGAGGACGACGGGCCCGGCTTTCCGACCGAGAAGGCGGAGCAGATCTTCGAGCGTTTCTACCAGGTGGACATGGGCGGCACGCGGCGCTACGGCGGCACCGGCATCGGCCTGGCGCTGGCCAAGGAGATCGTCGAGCTGCACGGCGGCCGCATCCGGGCCGAGGCCGACGCCGGCGCGCGCTTCACGGTGGAGCTGCTCCGCGACCGCGAGCACTTTCCGCCCGAGGTGCTCGACCGCCGCGGCTCGCAGCGCGACGTGCCGGCGGGACTGCGCGCCAACGACCGCGGCCTGATGGATTTCGCGGTGCAGATGGCGGGGCGCGACGAGTACCGGCTGCTCGACATCGCCGAGGCCACCGAGCGCCGCGCCTCGATGCGCGACGCCGACGAGCACCTGCGCCCGCACGTGGCGCTGGTGGTGGACGACACGCCCGACATCATCCGCCTGGTGCACGGTTCGCTGCGCTCGCACTTCAAGGTGGTCTCCGCCGACGACGGCCTCAAGGGGCTGGAGATGGCGGTGCGCGAGCGGCCGTCGCTGATCGCGGCGGATCTGATGATGCCGGGCATCGACGGCCTGGAGCTGACCCGCCGGCTGCGGGGAAACCAGGCCACGCGGCACATCCCCATCCTGATGCTGACCGCCAAGGGCGACCTGGAGGACCGCGTGGCCGGCCTGGAGACGGGCGTGTCGGCATATCTGGCCAAGCCCTTCTCGCCGCGCGAGCTCTTGACCACCGCGCGCGCGCTGGTCTCGGCGCAGGCCTCGACCGCGGACATGGTGCTGACGCAGCGGATGGACTCGCTGGAGATCGTGGCGGGCGGGCTGGCGCACGAGATCAACAATCCTCTGAACTATCTGAAGAACGCGCTGGCGCGGGTGCGGATGGACGCGGAAGACCTGCTCGCGGGCAAGGCCGCGGCGGCGGCGGTCGAGCAGCGGATGCGGGAGATGTTCGACATCGCCGAGAGCGGGATCAAGCGCATCGCCGGCACGGTCGATCTGATGTCCTCGTACAGCAAGGCCGGGTATTCGCGTGAGCTGCGGCCCCACGATGTCTTCGCCGCGGTCCGGGAGGTGGTCGCGGTGGTCCTGCCGGCGACGGGGCGCGCGGCGCGCGTCGAGCTCGACCTCTCTGGCGAGGGAACGGTGGAGTGCGTCCCGGAAGAGCTCAATCAGGTGATCAGCAACCTGATCCAGAACGCCATCGAGGCCGCCCCCGACGTGGGCGGGCTGGTGCGGGTGCGCGGCGCCCGCGACGGCGAAATGCTGGTGCTCTCGGTGAAAGACAACGGTCCGGGCGTGCGCGCGGAGGACGCGGCGCGCATCTTCACTCCTTTCTTCACCACCAAAGGGCCGGGCCGCGGGATGGGGATGGGCCTGACCATCGCCTGGCGCGTTGCGCACAGCCTGGGCGGTACGCTGGAAGTGAAGCCCGGGCCGGGGGCGGAGTTCGTGCTGCGCGTCCCGGCCAAGCAGCCCCGCCTGCGCGCCGTTTCGTAAGACGAGTTGCAGCGGGACTCGGACTCTGATGAACAGCGTTCACCGCCGCTCTCGGAGCAAGTAAACAGCGTTCACCGAACCGTGCAGCTCACTGGTTCAGCCTTTCTTCGCCAACAGCGCGACCTTGTTCTTCGCCGCCAGGATCTGCTGGCGGATGGTGTCCGCCTGGCGGGCGACGTCGCCCATCTCCTGCTCCGCGGCCGCCCGGCCCAGCTCCCCCGCGTCGTCGGCCACCTGCTGCATGCGCGCCTGCACTTCAGCCAGGTCCGCGCCGTCCTGCAGCAGCTTCTGCGCTTCCTTGGCCATTTGACCAAGACCGGCCATGCGCTGCAGGACCTCGGCAAACTGCGCCCGACGTGCGGCAATCGTCCGCGCCCGCTCCAGCAGACCTGCCGCGTCCTTCTCCTGCTGTTGGCGCGCCGCCGCGACCGCCGCGACCAGCTCCCCCACCCGCGCCTGGACGCGATCCTGACTCCCGGCGGCGCGTGTGAGCGCATCGGTGGCCGTCTTCAGACTTCTCTCCGTGTCGAGCTTGGCCCGGCCCGCCTGCCGCGCCAGCTCCTCGAACCGACGCAGCTCTTGATCCAGCGCCAGCGCCGCCTCGGCCAGCTGGCTGGCCTTCCCCGATTTGGTCATTTGACCAAATCTAGCCCAGCGCCGGCAGCCCGTCGCCGCCCGGGTCGGCTACAGTCCTCTGCATGAGCGAGCTGAAGGAGTTCCTCTCCCGCACGCCCTTCTTCGGCGGCCTGCCCGCCGAGACGATGGACCGGCTGGTGAAGATGCTGGTCGAGCGCAGCTATCCTGCCGGGACGGTGGTGTTCCGCGAGGGCGAGGCAGGCAAGTCGATGTACGTGGTCCACTCGGGCGAGCTGGTAGCGAATCAGGCCGGCGAGTCGGGCAACACGGTGCGGCTGATGCGATTCTTCGAGGGGGACTTCTTCGGGGAGACCACGCTGATCGAGATGCAGCCCCGGCCCTTCACCGTGCTCGCCGAGCGAGACGCGCGGCTGTGGGAGCTGACCAACATGGACCTCTACCAGCTCTATCGCCAGGACGTAAAAGGCTACGTTCTGGTGCTGCAGAACATCAACCGCGAGCTGTGCCGGCGCCTGCGACGAGCGGGCGACCGCATCACCCAGTTCGCCGACGAGGCCGAAGACGAGCGCACCCAGATCCGCGGCGATGCGCGCAAGCCGCACTGACCCCATTTGGTCATTTGACCAAGAGAGCCTCTTTCAGGCTCCTTCCGGCCGCAGGAAGAGCGCGGCCAGCGGCGGCAGGGTCAGCTGCAGCGAATGCGCGCGCCCGTGGCTGGCGACCGGCCGGGAGTGCACCGTCCCGTAATTGCCGATGCCGCTGCCGCCATAGAGAGGCGCATCGCTGTTGAGCAACTCGCGCCAGGGGCCTCCCCTCGGCACGCCGACCCGATACCCGGCGCGCACCACCGGCGTGTAGTTGAGGATCACCAGCACCAGTTCGCCGCCGCGCCCTTTGCGCAGGTAGCTGGCCACGCTCTGGTTGGAGTCGTTGGCGTCGATCCATTCGAAGCCATCCGGCTGCGTGTCGAGCTGGTGCAAGGCCGGCTCGCGGCGCATCAACTCGTTGAGATCGGCGACCAGCCGCTGGATTCCGCCGTGTCGCTCGTCGGAGGTCAGGTGCCAGTCGAGGCTCGACTCGTGGTTCCACTCGCGACGCTGTCCGAGCTCGCCGCCCATGAAGAGCAGCTTCTTTCCCGGCGACGACCACTGGTTGCAATAGAGCAAGCGCAGGTTGGCGCGCTTCTGCCAGTCGTCGCCCGACATCTTTTCCAAGAGCGCGCCCTTCCCGTGCACCACCTCGTCGTGGCTCAACGGCAGGACGAAATTCTCGTGGAACGCGTAGAGGCCTCGAAAGGTCAGTGCGCTGTGGTGGAAGCGGCGGTGCACCGGATCGCGCTGCATGAAGAAGAGCGTGTCGTGCATCCAGCCCATGTCCCACTTGAACCCGAATCCGAGCCCGCCGAGCCAGGTGGGGCGCGAGACCCCGGGCCAGGAGGTCGATTCCTCGGCAAAGGTCTGCGCGCCCCGATGGCGGCCGTAGACTTCGGTGTTGAGCCGCTGCAGGAACTGCACTGCATCCAGGTTCTCGCGGCCGCCGTGGACGTTGGGCACCCACTCGCCCTGCCTGCGCGAATAGTCGAGGTAGAGCATCGACGCCACGGCGTCCACGCGCAGGCCGTCGGCGTGGTAGCGGTCGAGCCAGAACATCGCGCTGGAGAGCAGGAAGCTGCGCACTTCGTGGCGTCCGTAGTTGAAGATGGAGCTCTTCCAATCGGGATGAAACCCCTGCCGTGGGTCGGCGTGCTCGTAGAGCGCGGTGCCGTCGAACATCGCCAGCCCGATCTCGTCCGAAGGAAAATGCGACGGCACCCAATCGAGAATCACACCGATACCCGCCTGGTGGAGCTGATCAATGAGGAACATCAGATCCTGCGGCGTCCCGTATCGGCTGGTAGGAGCGAAGTAGCCGGTGGTCTGGTATCCCCACGATCCGTAGAAGGGGTGCTCCATCAGCGGCAGGAACTCCACGTGCGTGAAGCCGAGACGTTTCACGTATTCGCAGAGAGGGGCCGCCAGCTCGCGATAGCTGAGCGGCCGGTTGCCCTCTTCCGGCACGCGGCGCCAGGAGCCGAGATGCATCTCGTAGATGGAGATGGGCGCATCCAGCGCGGTGCGCGGGCTGCGCTCCTGCATCCAGCGGGCGTCGCCCCAGTCGTAGTCCAGGTTCCACACCACCGAGGCGGTGCGCGGCGGCGTCTCGGCGTGGAAGGCGAGCGGGTCCGCCTTCTCGACGCCCCGCCCGCTGCGGGTTTCGATGTGGAACTTGTATTTGGCCATTTGACCAACGCCATCCAGCCAGCCCTCCCAGATGCCCGACGAGCCGCGCAGCGAGAGCGGGTCGCGAGAACTGTCCCAGCCGTTCCAGTCGCCCGCCACGTGGACGCTGCGCGCATTGGGGGCCCAGACCGCGAAGTACGCGCCTGCCTCGAGCACATGCGCGCCGAGGTGGTCGTAGAGGCGAAGGTGAGAGCCTTCGTTGAAGAGGTGGAGGTCGTCCTCGGAGAGCAGCGTGCGCATTGCCGGGGCAGGATGGCACGCGGCCAAGGCGCTTGCGACAGCCATCGCGCGGAGTGCTGAGGACTCGTCGTCCCCGACAATTTGGTCAAATGACCAAGAATGCTCGAAGCCAGGCGGCGACCGGCGCCAACGCGGCGACGAGCCCCAGCGCAGCCTGCACCGGCGGGCCGCGCAGCCGCGGCAGGCGCGATGCCAGGAGGCCGAACAGCACGCCGGCGGCAAACCCGCAGAGGTGGCCGGCGAGATCGGCGCGGCGCGAAGTCCCGAGAAATCCCAGCAGCGCGAGGCCGGCGCCGATGGAGATCCAGGCCCGGCGGCGCGCTTGCGGATCGGCCGCCTGCAGGGCGCTGAGCGCTCCGAGCGCACCGAAGACGGCCGTCGATGCGCCGACCGAGATGAAATTGCGACGTATGAGCTCGGCGGCGCACCAGGTGCCGGCGGCTCCCGAAACGAGCACCAGCAAGCCGGCCAGGCCCGCGCCCAGCTTGCGGGCAAGGAGCGCGAGCAAGAGGCCGCCCAGGACGGCATTGCCGGCGGCGTGCCCCTCGTCGGCGTGCAAGGTGAGCGCGGTCAGCGTTCGCCACCATTCGCCGCGCACGATGGGCACCGCGTCGGCGCTGCCGCGGGAGAACCAGTCGCTGCCGGACGATTCGGGGCCGGTCCACAGCTGCAGCGCGATCAACGCCAGTCCGAACAGAGCCCCGGCGAGGATGCCGGCATCGGAAGGTGGTTCCAGAGGCTCGCGGCGCAGGGACGGCGGCGGGTTTTCGCGCTCGAACGCGAGCAGTGCCGCCTCGGCGCGCCCCGCGTCGCGGTCGTCGATGAAGAGCGCCCACTGCTCGCCCTCGCCGTCCGGCGGGCGCGAGCCCAAGGAGCGCAGCTCGTGCGCGATGCCCTCCTCGTCGAGCACCAGGGAGAGATCCATCGCGCGCCGGTAATCGGCGGCCAGGCGCAAGAGCACGCGGCGAGCTTAACCTGAAGGACGCGCCACGCTGTCTCAAGGCGCCGACGGGTGCGCCGCCAGGAAGGCGGCCTCCTCGCGCTCGTCGTACTCGAGAGCGGCGCGCTGCGCGTCCTGGTACGCGGTGGTGTAGACGACCTGCAGCCCGATGAATCCCGCAGTGGAGACCGCCAGCCGCTGCCAGCCGAGTGAGCCTTGGCGCGCCGCGATCGCGAGCGGGGCCACCATCAGCGCGGTGAATCCCGCCGCGAGCACCATGCGCACCACGCCGTTCAAAGTCTCGCCGGCATAGATCTGCCCCAGACCCGGCAAGACCGAGAGCGCCACCGCGGTGTCCTGCGACTTCCAAGGCGCAGCCCGCGCCTCGGCGGCCAGCGGCGAGAGGAGCGGATCGTCGCGCCGGATCAGCTCGGTGAACACCGCATCGCTGCCGCGCGGAAACGCTTCCGTCTGCCCGGCGCGATACGCCCAGCCCAGGCGCCAGAGCGCGAGGGGCGCGAGGGCGCTCTGCGGAAAGCGCGCCAGGTGCGCCTCGAAGAGCTGCGCTGCGCCGTCGTAGGCCTGCAAGCGCAAATCGCCGATGCCGTTGCCGGAAGCGAGCGCCGAGAAGGGCCCGAAATCGAGCACCGCCGCAGCGGTCTGCAGCGCGTAGGCGCGGCCGTCGTGGAGCTGCAGCGTCCAGCGATATCGATAGAACGACTCCGCTTGCAGGAAGAGCGCCGCCTCCGCGGGCGAAGCCGCTTGCCGCTGCACGCGCTCCTCCGTCGCCGCCAGCCTCTCTTGCGCGGCGTGAAACTCCGCGTCGTCGGAGCGAATCAGCGGCGAGCTCGCGCAGGCGCAGAACAGGCCGGCGGCAGCCAGAAGGCGAAACATGGGCGCACCGCGTGCCACGGCCAGTTCCGCGCCGCAATCGGTCTGTGGTACGAGGGCGCGGCCATGGCCAACCCCTTCGATCCGAACCGCGCGCTGCAGTCGTCGGAGCGCATCTGGGAGAGCGAGATCGTCCCGGCGCTGAGCGAGTACATCCGCATCCCCAACAAATCGCCGGCGTACGAGCCCAAGTGGCAGGCGGCGATGGACCGCGCGGTGGCGCTGATCGAAAGTTGGTGCTCAAAGCAATCGATCGAAGGGCTGCGCGTCGAGGTGGTGCGGCTGCCCGAGCGCACGCCGGTGATCTGGATGGAGATCCCGGGCGCCGGCGAGGAGACGGTGCTGCTCTACGGCCATCTCGACAAGCAGCCCGAGATGAGCGGCTGGCGCGCCGGCCTCGCGCCCTTGGAGCCGGTGCGCGAAGGCGACAAGCTCTACGGCCGCGGCGGCGCCGACGACGGCTACTCCAGCTTCGCCTCGCTGGCGGCGCTGAGATTGTTGCAAGAGCAACGAATTTCCCGCGTCCGCTGCGTGGTGTTGATCGAGGCTTGCGAGGAGAGCGGGTCGACGGACCTGCCCGCGTACATCGAGCACCTGGCGTCCCGCATCGGCACGCCCTCGCTGGTGGTCTGCCTCGATTCCGGCTGCGGCAATTACGACCAGCTGTGGATGACCACTTCGCTGCGCGGCATCGTGACGGGAAACCTTCGCGTCGAGATCCTCACCGAGGGTGTGCACTCGGGCGACGCGAGCGGCGTGGTGCCCTCCAGCTTCCGCATCCTGCGGCAGCTGCTCTCGCGCGTCGACGACGAGCAGACCGGCAAGCTGCAGATCGACGCGCTCCACGTCAAGGTTCCCGAGGAGCGCCTCAAGCAGGCGCGCCTCACCGCCGAGGCGCTGGGCGACGAGGTGTGGAACAAGTTCCCCTTCGTGGCCGGCGCGCGGCCGGCGGTGAGCGACAAGGTGGAGATGATCTTGAACCGCACCTGGCGGCCCGCGCTTTCGATCACCGGCATCGAGGGCCTCCCGCCCCTCGGCAGCGCCGGCAACGTGCTGCGTCCCTTCACGGCGGTGAAGATCTCGCTCCGCATCCCGCCGCGGTTGAACCCCGCCCAGGCCACGCAACTCCTCAAGGAGACGCTGGAGAAGGATCCGCCCTACGGCGCGCGGGTGGTGTTCGACGCGGACAAATCCGCCACGGGATGGGAAGCGCCGCCGCTCGCGTCATGGCTGTCGAGCGCGGTGGACCGCGCTTCGCGCACCTGCTTCGGCAGGCCCGCGATGGCGTTCGGCGAAGGCGGGACCATCCCCTTCATGGGCATGCTGGGCGAGAAATTCCCTCAGGCGCAGTTCCTCATCACCGGCGTCCTCGGGCCGGGCTCCAACGCGCACGGGCCCAACGAGTTCCTGCACATCCCCACCGGCGTGAAGCTCACCGCCTGCGTGGCGAGCGTGATCGCCGATCATTTCGCGCGGTGACTCTCAGCGGCGGGTGCCGCCGCGCATGAGGTGGTGCACCGCTTCGAGCAGGCCGTCCTGCGAGAGCCGGAACATGGGGAACACGCGGCGGATCATTTCCGCCGTGCCGTACCACGACGCGTGCGGCTCTGGATTGAGCCATGCGGCGTGCGAGAAATGCTGCGACAGGTGCAACAGCCAGGAGATTCCCGGCGCGCCGGAATCCTCGGACCAACTCCAGCGCGAGCCGTTGGCGTGCAACTCCCAGGGGCTCATCAACGCATCGCCCACCAGGATCAGCCGCCAGGACGGATCGCATTGCTGCAATAAAGGCAGGATGTCGATTCCCTTGTTCAGCGCGGCCGACTCATGGACGCGGCCATAGACACAATTATGGAAATAGTAAGTTCGTAATTCCTTGAAGTGAGTTGCCCGCTTTGCGGCGGAGAAGAGCCGCTCGCAGACTTCTGCGTGCGGGTCCATCGAGCCGCCCACGTCGAGCAAGAGCAGCACGCGCAGGTTCGATCGCCGTGGCGCGCGCAGCTGGATTTCCAGCTCGCCGGCGTTGCGCGCGGTCTTGTCGATGGTGCCGGCGACGTCCAGCTCCTCCAGCGCTCCCTCGCGCACGAAGGCGCGCAGCCGCCGCAGCGCCACCTCGATGTGGCGGGTGTCGAGCGTCACGTCGGAGCGGAGATCGCGGAAGTGCCGCTCGCCGGCGATCTCCAGCGCGCCGCGGCCGCCCGGCGCGTCGCCCACCTTGATGCCGCTGGGGTGCGTGCCGGCGCTGCCGTGCGGCGAAGTCCCCGCCGTTCCGACCCAGCGGTTGCCGCGGTCGTGACGCTCGCGCTGTTGCGCCAGCCGCTCGCGCATCCGCTGGCGGGCCTCGCGGAGATCGAGGTGCTCGAGCAATTCCTTTTCCAGCTCGGTGAGCTGCCGCTTCGCCGCCGGCTGCTCGAGCCATTGCAGGATCTCCTCGGCGATGGCGAGCGCCTCGTCGGGCACGCCGTGGAAGTGGTGCGCGAAGGCGCGGTCGAATGCGTCCAGGTCCTGCTCGCGGTGCACGCAGAGCGAGCGTGCCACCTGGTAGAAGCCGTCCAGCGTCCCGCGGTGCAGCTCCTGCGAGAGCGCCTGCGCGAGCGTCAACGCTTCTTGCGCGCCCACCTTCACTCCGCGGCCGCGCAGCTCGTAGAGGAAGGGGACGAACATGGCTCACGCCCTCGGTCGCCGGCCGCGCGTCGCGGCCTCGGCAAAGGCGAGCAGGTCCTGCTCGCGCTTGAGCAGCGCGCCGAGGAACGGCAGGCCCGCGTCCAGCTCCACGCTGGCGACGCCCGCGCGCCGCAGAACCGCGATCCAGTCGATCAACTCGCTGGTCGAGGGCCGCTTGCGCAGGCCGTCGAGATCGCGGATGGCGTAGAACGCTCGCAGCGTCTGGTCGAGCAGCTTCTGGTCCAGGTCGGCATGATGGACGCGAACGATGCGCTCCATCAGCTCCCGCTCGGGGAATTCGATGAAGTGGAAGACGCAGCGGCGCAAGAAGGCGTCGGGCAATTCCTTCTCGGCGTTGGAGGTGATCACCACTACCGGCCGCTCGCGCGCGACGATCTCGTCGCCGGTCTCGTTCACCACGAAGCGCATGCGGTCCAGCTCGTGCAAGAGGTCGTTGGGAAACTCGAGATCGGCCTTGTCGATCTCGTCGATGAGGAGCACCACCCGCTGCGGCGCGGCGAAGGCCTGGCCGAGTGGTCCGTGCTTGATGTAGCGGCGGATGTCCTTCACGTCGCCGTCGCCGAAGCGCGAGTCGTAGAGGCGCTGGACGGTGTCGTAGATGTAGAGGCCGTCCTGGGCGCGCGTGGTGGACTTCACCGGCCAGAAGATCAGCCGCAGCCCCAGGCCCGCGGCGATGGCCTCGGCGAGCTGTGTCTTTCCGGTGCCCGGCTCGCCGCGCACCAGGAGCGGCCGCTCCAACGCCAGCGCGCAGTTGACCGCCGCTTCGAGCGCGGGGGAGGTGAGGTATCGATCGGTGCCGCGAAAGTTTCGGAATTCCATTTGCGTCACATCCTACAGAGGCGCTGGCTGATTTCCCAAAGCTTGCGCGCAGCCGCATCGTCCAGCGCTTGCGGCGCAGGCGGCGTCTCCCGCGAACGGACGAAATACTTCCCCGTCACGCCCGCGACCTCGGGAGAGGTGGCGAGATACACCGGCGTCTCCGCTCCCTGGGCGATGGAGCCGCCGCTCAGACCGCCGAATCCGCCTTGCAGGAGCTTGGTGCCGATCACGCCCGGGTGCAGCGCGTTCACGGTGGCCTTCGATTGGCGGCGCGCCAGCTCGCGGGTGAAGAGGAGGTTGGCCAGCTTCGATTGCGCGTAGGCGCGGTAGCCGGAGAAGCCGGTCTCGCCCATCAGGTCGTCCCAGCGCATCTCACCGCTCACATGGACTTGCGAGCTGACGTTGACGATTCGCGCCCCTTCGGCGAGCGACGGCAAGAGGAGACTGGTGAGCAGGAAATGCGCCAGGTGGTTGACCTGGAAGGTGGCCTCGAATCCGTCGCGGGTCAGCTCGCGCTCCTCTGTGTACACGCCGGCGTTGTTGATCAGCACCTCCAGGCCGGCGGGCAGCTCGGCGGCGGCCGAGCGCACCTCGTCGAGGGAGCGGAAATCGCAGACCCAAGTCTGCGCGCCGGGGACCGCTCCCTCTGCGCGTGCGCGGGTGCGGCCGTGGACGACGACCTGGTGCCCGAGCGCGGCCAGCTCCCGGGCCGTCTCCCGTCCGATGCCGTCGCTGGAGCCGGTGACGAGGACCTTGGCCATTTGGCCAAATGCAGTAACGCGGACGCCGCCGAACGGCTACCTTGTCTGCCCATGGAAACCGGCCGCATCGCGCACGTGATCACCAGGAGCACCGCGGGGTACGCGGTGGGCATCCGGGCCGGGAGGCATCAACTCCCCGCCGACGAGCCGACGTCGAACGGCGGCACCGACACCGGGCCGAACCCCATCCAGCTGCTCCTTTCCGCGCTGGGCGCCTGCACCTCGATCACCTTGCGCATGTACGCGCAGCGCAAGGGATGGGAGCTGGGGGAGATCGAGGTGGATCTGGAGATGAGCAGGGAAGGCGAGGTGGAGCGCATCGCGCGCCGGATCCGCTTCTCCGCTCCGCTCGCCGAGGAGCAGCGCGCGCGCCTGGCGCAAATTGCCGGGAGGACGCCGGTCACCCGGACGCTGGAGCGCGGGGTGAAGATCGAGACGCTCTTGGTCATTTGACCAAGAGACGGACCACCCGCTCTAGAGCAGAACGACCCGCGCCACGAGTCGATTTGGTCATTTGACCAAGAGAGGGCCCGGCCCCGGATCCTCCTCGAGTAGCCTGGCCACCAGCTCCTCCACACCCTCGCCCTGCGCGGCGTGGGTGACCAGACTGGCGGCGGCCCTGAGCGCCGGCGTTGCGTTGGCCACGGCGACACCGCGGCCGCTGGCAGAGAGCATTGCCTGGTCGTTCTCGGCATCGCCCACCGCCACCGCGTCGCGCAGCGAGAGCCCCCACCCGGCGAGCGCCGCGGCCAGTCCCGTGCGCTTGTCCACGCCGGCGGGCAGGAGCATCACCGCGCCCTTGTTCAGCTCCAGCCGCCACTCCAGCGACAGCGCACGCACCGCCAGAAGCGCGGCGGCCCGGTAGGGCTCGCGCGTCGCCACCACCACCCGGCCGGCATGAAAAGGGACGCCCAGAGCGCGCAGCCGGTCAGCCAGCTGCGGGGGGCGGCGCCTCGGCCAGCAGGGATTGCCTGCCTGACCCGGGCCAGTAGAGAAGCGCGCCGTTCTCGGCCACCACGCAGTCGAACACTTCGAGCCGCTCGCAAACGCGCCGGAGATCGTCGAGCTCGCGGCCGGTGACCAGAACGAGGCGGCGGCCGCTGGCGCGGAGTCTCTGCAGCGCCGCCCAGGTCTGCGGCCGGACTGCGCCGTCCGAAGCGAGCGTGCCGTCGTAATCGGTGGCCAGCGCGAGCACCTGCACCGCCCTGCAATCTGCGCTGCGACGCCGCGAGCTACAATGCGGGAGTGCAAGTGTTCGTCGCCGGCGCGAGCGGAGTGCTGGGCCGCCGGCTCGTCCGCCTGCTCGTGGAGCGCGGTCATCACGTCCGAGGCCTCGCTCGCAGCGCCGCCGCAGAGGAGAAGGTGCGCCGGGCCGGCGGGACTCCGGCCGCCGCCGATTTGTTCGACGCCGAGTCGCTCAAGCGCGCCGCCGACGGATGCGAGGCGCTGGTGCACGCCGCCACCTCGATTCCAAGCCGCGCCCGCCTCAAACCGAAGGACTTCGCGCTCAACGATCGCCTCCGCCGCGACGGCACGCGCGCGCTCCTGGCAGCAGCGAAATCCGTCGGCGCGCAGCGGCTCGTCTTCCAGAGCATCGTCTGGGCGGCAAGACCGGCGAACGGAGAGCCGTTCGACGAAACCGCGCCGCCCGGCGACGATCCCCTGGCGCAATCCGCTCTCGACGGCGAGCAAATCGTCGCGGACGCCGGCTTCTCCACGCTGCGCTGCGGATGGTTCTACGGCGCCGACTCCGACACCACGCGGTCGCTCGCGCGCGGCTTGAAGCGCCGTGGGCTTCCGCTCTTCGGCAGCGGGACGGCCCGGCTCTCCTTCCTGCACACCGACGACGCGGCGGCGGCATTTGCCCTGGCCGCCGAGCGCGCCGGCCCCGGCCTGTGGCACGTGGTGGACGACGAGCCGGCCAGCAGCGCCGACTACCTGCGAGCGCTGGCCGAGCGCATCGGCGCGCCGCCGCCGCTGAGCGTTCCCCAGTGGCTGGCGCGTCTGGTGGCGGGCCGCGAGGCGGTGCGCCTGTTCTGCACGCCCATGGTCACCCAGGCGTCCCGATTCAAGGCCGATTTCGCCTGGACGCCGCGCTACCCGACCTTCCGCGAAGGCCTTGACCAGGTGGCCGCGGCGTGGCGAGACGACCCCATGCAATTGCGCGCTTGACCCGCGCCGCGGCTCGTGCCCGAATACGCAACTTTCCCGGAGGGGGCTTTACCCATGGCCAAGAAGGCAATGAAGAAGTCGTCCAAGAAATCCGCATCGAAGAAGCCGGCCGCCCGCAAGGCCGCGCCGCGCAAGGCGAGCAAGCCCGCAGCGCGCGCAGCGAAGGCGCCGGCAGCGCCGAAGTGGAAGATGGCGGGCGTGCAGGACTTGATCCCCAACCTGGTTCTCAAGGACACGGCAGGCGCCATCGAGTTCTACAAGGCGGCGTTCGGCGCGCAGGAGCTGATGCGCCACCCGTCTCCAGACGGCAAGGGCATCTGGCACGCGGAGCTGCGCATCGGCGACACCGTGATCGCCATGAACGACGAGATGCCCGGCCAAGGGCCGGTGCTGACCGCCGCCGCGACGACCAACCACAAGCCGACGTCGAGCTTCATGATCTACTCGGCGGACTGCGACGCGATGTTCAACCGCGCGTTGCAGGCGGGCGCCAAGGTGGCGATGCCGCTGATGGACATGTTCTGGGGCGACCGCATGGGCACCGTCTCCGACCCGTACGGCCAGGTGTGGATGCTCGGCACGCACCAGAAGGATCTCTCGATGGAGGAGATGCGAAAGGCCGGCCAGGAGTTCGCGGCCAAGATGGCGCAGCAACCGCCGATGCAGCCGCCGTCTGCGTCCTCGGGAGCGCCGAGCAAGCCGCCGCCGCCCAGCGGCTCGCAGCCTCCGCCGCCCGCAGCCGCAGCTCACTGAAAACCTCCTAGACGGGAGTGCGCGGGAAGTCACTGTCGCCGCGCACCTCGTCTTCCACCGCGACCATCGCGGCCAGCACGCGGGCGTCGGCCCAAGGGCGGCCGACGATCTGCACGCCCACCGGCAGACCCGCGCTCTGCGCGTCGATGCGCGCGGCCAACCGGCCCAGGATGCCGCGCGGGTGGTCGCGGCGCGCTTCATCCGCACGGACCCGCGTCACCGGCACCACGCCGGCCGGAAGCTGCGCGATGTTCCAGAGCATGCTCGGGCTCGCCGCCAGCACCGCGTTGCGGGCCCCGAAGTGGGGCAGCGCCGGAGTGGCGAAGGGCGGCGCGACGATGAGATCGACTCCCGCCTCGTCCATCGAGGCCAGCACCTCGAAGCGCCAGGCGCGGATTTCGGCTGTCAGCCGCCAGAGCTCCTCCACCGGCTTGCGGCCCAACGCGCGCAGCGTTCGCGCCGGCAGCTCCTCCCGCAGCGCGCCCGCCAGCCCGCGCCGCACCAGCGACGGCAGCCGCGCGATGCGCATCAGCGAGAGCAGCACCGGATCGACGGGCTGGCCGCGCAGCTCGCGGCGCAGGCCGGCTCCTCCATCGGCGCTCATCGCCGCCAGCTGCAAGAAGATCGCCTCGCGCGCCCGCGGCGGCTGCCACGAGACCGTCTCGCAGCCGCGCTTCTGCAGCGCCTCGGCCGCGCGCCGCACCGCCCGCTGCACCGCCGGCGACGGAGTCAGCACGCCGTCATCGATCAGCACCGCGACGCGCGGCTTGCCCAGCTGCTCTTCCACGAACGCCAGCGGCGGCGCGCGGCCATCCAGCTGGCTGGCACGGCGCGGATCGATCGAGCGCATGAAGAAGACGAGATCGCGCGCGCTCCGCGCCAAGGGGCCGCACATCGCGCGCACCGCTTCCTGTCCGGTGATGCCGGCGGCGATGCCGCGCATGGGCAGCCGGTCGAGCGTCGGCTTGAAGCCGGCGATGCCGCAGAAATGCGCCGGCACGCGGATGCTCCCCCCGATGTCGGTGCCCACTCCCAGGGGCGACATCCCCGCCGCGATGGCCGCGCCCTCCCCGCCCGACGAGCCGCCCGGGGTGTGGGCCAGACTCCAGGGATTCGCGGTCTGGCCGAAGAGCGGGTTGCGGCACTCGGCGAAGAGGCAGAGCTGCGAGAGGTTGGTGCGGCCGAGAACGATGGCGCCCGCCTCGCGCAAGAGCGTGACCATGGCCGAGTCGCGGGCGGCGCGATGGCCCTGCCGTCCGACGACGCCCATGGTGGTGGCCTCGCCGGCGATGTCGAAGTTCTCCTTCACCGAGACCAGCAGCCCGAAGAAGGGCGCCTGCTGCGGCCGGTCGGCCTCCGCCAGCGCGCGCTCGCGAAACACCCGCGTGAACGCGCGCAGCTTGCCGTCGCGCTCCTCGATGCGATCGAGATGCGCCTGCACCAGCTCGCGCGGCGAGAGCTCGCGCCGCTCGAGCAGGGCGCAGAGCTCCGCGGCCGGCAGGTCGCAGGGCGAGGGGGCGGGCGGCTTCGCTGCCGCAGGCTCGGTCATGGGCCGAATGTAGAGCAAATCGCCCTCGAAGCATCGGGCGAATCTCCGACCGCGGCGGCGCATCAAATGAGGTGCCGCTGGAGGTGTGGGCCGCGGCGCTCCGCAAAATCTGGAAACACCGCGCCGTTTGACACGCCGCTCGCGAGCCTTAGGTTCCTGCACGATCATGGAGAATCCTTTGACGTCAAAGCTTCCGCTCTTCGTGCTCTTGGACGCGGTCCTCCTGCCCGGCGGCGTGGCGCGCCTGGCGGTCGACGAGGGAGGGTTGGATCTGGCGCGGTCGCTCGGCTCTTCCGAGGAGAAGCGGGTGGTGGTGGCGCTGAGCACCGACCAGCATGAGCTGGGCGTGCACCCCATCGCGGCGCTGGCCCGGATCGAGGCGGTCGGCTCCGATGGCGGCGTGGTGGTGTCGGCCGTCGGCCGCGCGCGCGTGCTGGAGATCGAGGAGGGCCAGCCGCTGCCTTCGGCGCGCGTCGAAGCGATCGAGGCGCCGGCCGCCGGCGGCACCGAAGTGGAAGCGCTGGCCATCGAGGCGCGGCGGCTGGCGGGCGACATCCTCGCGCTCTTGCCCGGCGTGCCAGCGGAAGTGGCGCGCGCGATGGAGGCCATCAAGGATCCCGGTGCGCTCTCCGACCTGCTCGCGCACCACCTGCCCGTCGAGACCTCCGACAAGCTGCGCGTGCTCGAAACCATCGACCCCGCGCAGCGGCTCCGCATCGTGGTCACGATGCTGGCGCGCCGCCGCGAGGTGCTCAAGGCCGCGCACGACATCGAGGGAGCGGTGCAGCAGAAGGTGAGCAAGGCCGAGCGCGAGCACCTCCTGCGCAAGAGGATGGAAGCGATCCAGAACGAGCTGGGCGAAGGCCCCGCTTCCGACGGCGATCAGCTGGAGCAGAAGCTCGCCGCCTTGAAGCTGCCGGAGGACGTGCGCGCGCAGGTCGACAAGGAAGTCGCGCGGCTGAAGAAGCTGCCCGAGGCGTCGCCCGAGCGCGGAGTCTCCCGCACCTGGCTGTCGTGGATCGCGGACTTGCCTTGGGGCGTGCTCACCGAGGACAGCCTCGACATCGACAACGCGCGGGCCACGCTCGATCGCGATCACCACGGCCTCTCCAAGGTGAAGAAGCGGGTGCTGCAATTCCTCTCGGTGCGCAAGCTGCGCGGCGACCTGAAGGGGCCCATCCTTTGCCTGGTGGGTCCGCCCGGAGTGGGCAAGACCTCGCTGGGCCAGAGCATCGCCCGCGCCATGGGGCGCAAGTTCGTCCGCATGTCGCTGGGCGGAGTGCGCGACGAGGCCGAGATCCGCGGCCACCGCCGCACCTACGTGGGCGCGCTTCCGGGGCGCGTGGCGCAGGCGCTCAAGCGCGCCGGCACCTCCAACCCGGTGGTGATGCTCGACGAGATCGACAAGCTCGGCGCGGGCGTGATGGGCGATCCCAGCGCGGCGCTGCTGGAAGTGCTCGACCCGGAGCAGAACCACGCCTTCGTCGATCACTACCTCGAGGTGCCCCTCGATCTCTCCAAGACGCTCTTCATCGCCACCGCCAATTCGCTGGAGACGATTCCGGCGCCGCTGCGCGACCGGATGGAGATCCTGGAGATCCCCAGCTACACGCTGGAGGAGAAGGCGGCCATCGCCCGGGCGCACCTGTTGCCCAAGCAGATCGAGGCGCACGGATTGTCTGGATCGAGCATACAAATGGACGAGGCGGCGCTCTCGCGCATCGTGACTGCGCACACGCGCGAGGCGGGCGTGCGCTCGCTGGAGAAGCGCCTGGCCGACGTGTGCCGGGCGCTGGCGGTGGAGAAGGCATCGGGAACGCTGCCGCAGCCGCGGGTCATCCAAGCGGCGGAGATCGAGACGCTCCTGGGGCCCGACCGCTTCCAGCCTGAGCTGCGAGAGGACGCGCAGTCGCCGGGCGTCGCGGCCGGACTGGCCTGGACGCCGGTGGGCGGCGAGGTGCTCTACGTCGAGGCGCTGCGCATGCCGGGGCGCGGGCAGCTCATCTTGAGCGGCCAGCTCGGCGACGTCATGAAGGAATCGGCGCGCGCGGCGCTCAGCTACCTGCAGGCCAACGCCGCGGCGCTCGGCGTCCCGGTGGAAGCGCTGCGCGATTCCGACGTCCACGTGCACGTGCCCGCGGGCGCCACGCCCAAGGACGGGCCGAGCGCCGGCGTGACGCTCTTCACCGCGCTGGCTTCGCTGCTCTCGGGGATTCCGGTCCGCGCCGACACGGCGATGACCGGCGAGGCTACGCTGCGCGGTCGGGTGCTGCCGGTGGGCGGCATCAAGGAGAAGGTCCTGGCCGCGCACCGCCTGGGCCTCAAGCGGGTGGTGCTTCCCGAGGCCTGCGCAGCAGAGCTGCGCGAGGTGCCCCAGCAAGTGCGCGACGAGCTGGAGATCGTGCTGGTGAAGCGCATGGACGAGGTGCTGGCGGCCGCGCTCGATCGGCCGCAGCCCTCGCTGCGCGTCGCAGCGTAATAATCAGAGCCGCGGCCGTTCCGTGGCAAACTGAAGGGTCATGGCCGAGCAGGCCCCCAAGCCGCGCTGGGGCAAGAAGCCCCTGCCCGTCGATCCGGAGATCACGGTTCCGGACGACAAGGCCGCGCCCGGTCCGGAAGCGGACGCCGCGGGCGAGGCGCTCGGCTCCGAACAGGCCGGCCACTACGTGATGAAGCGCGAGCTGGCGCGCGGCGGGCAGGCGGTGGTGTTCGTCGCGCACGACCGGCAGATGGGCCGCGACGTGGCCTTCAAGCAGCTCTTGCCCGGCGGACCCAAGGACGCCGAGGAGCGCTTCCTGCGCGAGGCGCGCGTCGCCGGGCAGCTCGAGCACCCGGGCGTGGTGCCAGTCTACGAGCTGGGCCGCCGCACCGAGAGCGGCGCGCTCTTCTGCGCCATGCGGCTGGTGCGCGGGCGCTCGCTGGCCGAGGCGCTCAAGGAAGACCGCGGCCGCGGCCGGCTGCGGCTGCTCTCCAGCTTCGTCCAGCTCTGCCAGACCATCGCCTACGCGCACGAGCGCGGCGTCATCCACCGCGACGTCAAGCCCGAGAACGTCATGCTGGGCGCGTTCGGCGAGACGGTGGTGCTGGACTGGGGCATCGCGAAACTGCGCGGCCACGCCGACGACGTGAGCGACAACCTGCGCGCGCCCGATCCCACCGAGCGCTTCGACGCCACGCAGGAGGGCGACGTGATCGGCACGCCTGCGTACATGAGCCCCGAGCAGGCGCTGGGCAACGTCAAGGAGATCGACGAGCAGAGCGACGTCTACAGCCTGGGCGCGGTGCTCTACGAGATCCTCACCGGCCGGCCGCCGTTCACCGAGAAGAACGCGGTGCAGCTGCTGATCAAGATCGCCAAGGACAAGATCGCGCCGGTGCTCTCGCTCGCGCCCGACACGCCGCGCGAGCTGGCTTTCATCTGCGAGCGCGCCCTGGAGAAGAGCAAGAAGCGGCGCTACCAGAGCGCGCTGGCGCTGGCGGCCGACATCGAGGCGTTCCGCGCCGGCGGGCGCATCTCGGGAATCGACTACACGGCGCTGCAGCTCTTGCGCAAATGGGTGGCGCGCAACGTGGCGCTCACCATCGCCATCGCGGTCGCGGTGCTGCTGCTCATCGGCGCGGGCGTGCGCATCTGGCTGGAGAACAAGCAGGCGCAGCGCTTCCTGGCGCAGGCGCTCTTGGAGAAGAGCGAGCAAGAGGCCGACCAGCAGCGGTGGGCACGGGCGGCGGCGTACGCGGCGGCCGCGCGGGTGCACGACGACACGGCGGAGGCGCGCTGGAGGGCGGCGCAGCGCGGGGCGGTGCTGGTCGATCCCCTCTTTCGCGTCGAGCTGACCGGCGGCATCGACGCGGTGGCCGTCTCGCCCAAGGGCGATCGCATCGCGGCCGCGCTCGGCGATCATTCGATCAAGCTGCTCGATCCCAAGGCCGCGGTGAAGGCCTCGCTCGAAGGCCACGAGGGCAAGGTGGTCGCGCTGGCCTTCTCTCCCGACGGCAGTACGCTGGTCTCGGCGGGCGAGGACCGCCAGCTGCTGGCGTGGAACGTGGAGAGCGGCGACCGGATCGCCAAGCTCGAATCAGACGCGCGCGTGCTCGACATCGCCTGGGCGCCCGACGGGAACCTGCTCGCCACCGCCGCCGCCGAGGGCTTCATCCGCCTCTGGACGGTGGACGGCTGGCAACCCGGAGCGCTGCTTTCGGGCCACGACGGCCCGGTCAGCTCGGTGAATTTCTCCGAAGAGGGAACGCGCCTGGTGTCCAGCGGCGAGGACGGCACGCTGCGGCTGTGGGACGGCCTCTTGAACGGCGCCCGCTCGCGCGCGCAGATGAAGTTGATCCGCGGCGAGGGGCACCAGCCCGCCAACCGCGTCGCCTTCGCCGGCGCGGGCACCGTGGTCTCCGCCAGCAACGACGGCACGGTGCGCTTCTTCACCCTCGGCGGCCAGCAGCAGGCGCGCATCAACATGTCGCACGGCGCGATCGTGAACCTGGCCGCGCCGCGCAGGGGACCGGTGGTGGCGCTGGGGCAGGACGCGGCGGTGGTGCTGGTCGATCCCGACTCGCGCCAGCAGATCGCGCGCCTGGAAGGCGACGACGCCTCCAATGCGGTGGCCATCTCCGCCGACGGCACCGCGCTGGTCAGCGCCAACCGCGACGGCCGCCTGCGTCTGTGGCGCGTGTCCTCCGGCGCGCGCGAAGTGCGGCTGCAAGGAGCGGCGGACTTCCCCGGCGGCACCGCCATCGCCGTCTCGGCCGTGGGCGGGCGGGTGGCGGTGGGCGACGCCGCCGGGCACGTCTCCATCTGGGACGTCGCCCGGGCGCGCGTCACTGACGGCATGGATCTGCTCAAGGGGCCGGTCACCGGGGTGGCCTTCTCGCGCGACGGGCGCTTCCTCGCCGTCTCCGGGCAGGAGGAGAACGGCTACCTCTTCGAGCTGGCGCACGGCGACCGCGCGGCGCTGCCAGGACACTCCGATCTGGTCGATTGCGTCGCCTTTTCCCCCGACGGAAACACGGTCGCCACCGGCAGCCTCGACGGGACGGTGCGACTCTTCAGCGTGCCCGGCGGCGCGCCCAAGCGCGTGGTCAGCGCCACCGGCATGGGCCCGGTGCTGACGGTGACGTACTCCGCCGACGGCGCGCTCCTGGCCGCGGCCGGAGAGGATCGCGCCATCCGTATCTGGGAGCTGAAGACCGGCCGGCTCCTGCACCGCATCGACGGCTCGCCCGAAGCGGTGCTGGCCATCGCCTTCTCGCCGCACGGGTCGATCCTCGCCTCGGCCGGCCGCGACCAGGCGGTGCGCACCTGGCGGGTTTCCAACGGCAAGTCGCGCAGCGTGTGGCTGGGGCACGGCGCGCGCGTCTGGTCCATCGCCTTCGCGCCCGACGGCGAGACGCTGGCCTCGGCGTCGATGGACGGCACCATCCGTTTCTGGGACGTGGCCACCGGCCGGCAGGTGGCGCAGCTCGAGCGCCAGCCCGAGGCGCGCGCCATCGCCTTCACGCCCGAAGGGCAGCTGCTCGTCTCCACCGGTCCCAAGCCCGCCATCCAGATCTCGGAGCTGGGCGACAAGACGCAGCTCCTCTCGCCAGGCGCCGAGCTGGCCCGGCAGCTCGAGCGCGACAAGCTTCGGCTCGACGGAATCCGCCTGGTCGACGACTTCGAGGCGCTCACGCCCGAGAAGCCCGCGCCGCGCCGGCGCCGCTCAGCGAAGTAGCAGGCCGCCTTCGGTTCCGATCCAGAGTCCGGCCCCCGTGCGCAAGAGCGCGTGGACGTGCGGATCCGGCAGATCCGCCACGCCCTCCAGACCCTGCTGAGTCCCGAAGAGCAGGCGGCCGCCGTCGTCGTAGAGCCGCAGGCCCCAGGCGTGGGGATCGGCCGAGAGCTCGCGCACGCTCCCGTCGCGGCGCAGGTGCACCGCGCCGTTGCGCAGCGTGGCCGCCCACACTCCGCCGTCGCTAGCCGGCGCGACGTCCACCGTCCAGCTCGAGGGCAGGCCGGAGGCCCGGTCGAAGGATTCGAAGGTTTCGCCTCGCATCCGGATCACGCCGCTGTCCTCGCTGGCCAGCCAGACATCCCTGCCGATCACCGCCACCGCCTGCAGCGCGGTGGAGCCGGCCGGGTGGCGGAAGCGCCGCACCACGTCGCGGCCGTCCAGGCGCAGCGCGTACAGCACGGCCGGCGTGGTGACGAAGAGCCAGCGCTTCGAGGCGGCGAGACGATTGGGGCCTCGCTCGCGGACGCGGCGCTCGCGGCGAAAGGTGCGGCCATCGCGGGTGACGAACAGTCCCTCGGCGGCGGCGACGTAGAGGCCGCGCGGCGTTCTGCGCAGGTCGTTGATCATCCGGAACGGCGCGGGCACGGCGCGGAACCGATCGCCCTCCAGCACGCAAAGACCTCCGTCGAACGCGCCCACCCAGAGGGCGCCTTTGAACTCGGCCAGCGCCTGGACGTGGTTGCCGCAGATCTGCCCCGCGGGCGTGAGCATTTGGTCATTTGACCAAATGCCCGCCCCGTCGGTGGCCACCACCGTCTTTCCCGCCACGGTCAGGCGCCCGGTCTCGCGCGCGCCGTGAAAGAGGGGCGCCACCGAGGGCACCGGAGCGGGCAGCGGTGGAGCGGCGGCACAGCGGAAAGCGCCGCCCTCGAGCACGCACTCCGCCGACTGCGTCCGCGCGTGCACGATTTGGTCAAATGACCAAATGCGCTGCACGGGCCCCATCTCGTAGAGGCGCACGCGGCGGCCGGTGGCCAGGTCATACTCCTCGACGCCGCCGCCGGTCGCGGCCCACAGTCGGGTACCGGCGGCGGCAAGGCCCGCGACCTGCGCAGTGCTGGTGAAGAGCGCAGCCCCCAGCAAGGCGAACAGCGCGGTCATCGCGGGTCCACCTCGCGCGCCGTCTCGTTGCGCGCCAGGTCCGAGACCACCACCCGCAGCCGGCCGGCGGCGGGCAGATCTCCCTCGAACACGCGCCCGTCTCCCTGCAGCTCCACGCGCTGCCGCGGATCGCCGGCCAGCGCGGCGATCACCCGCCGCGACGGCTCGGAGGCGATCACGCGCAGGTGCACGCCGCTCACCGTGCGCGTCGCCTCCACCTCGAAGTCGGGCGCGGTGCCGTCGATGACGTAGCTCGCCTTGGCCAGCTCGATGCTCCGGTCGCGCCGGACGATGAGCACCGTCGCTTCGTATTCTCCGTCGGCCACGCCCAGCGGAACCAGGAAGCGCAGCGTCCATCTTTCCAGCTTCTCGTCCCAGGCGAGATCCTTCACCAGGCCGAAGGGGAAGTAGGCGGTCACCTGCAGCGCGTCCTTGGGGGCCTTGACCGTGAGCAGCGGATCGCCCGGCGGCATGTTGCGCCGCGAGAGCGCGGCCGCGTCGCCGTTGGCCACCAGAACCTTCGCGCGCTGCTGGCGCATCTGCGCCAGCGTGGCCGCCTGCGCTCCGTTCAGCTCGCTCTCGGGCACCGCCAGGAACGAGGTGTAGGGGGTGACCAGGTTGTAGGCGATGCCCAGCTCCACCACCTCGTCGTGCAGCTCCGGCTTCGCGCCGGCGAGCGCCATCTCCTCCAGCGCGTCGTCGATGCGCGATCTGGCCCAGACGCGGCCGGCCCAGGGATGCGAGGCGACTTCGGGCAGCGCCACCGAAACGGGGTACGCGACCTCGCGGCCGCCGAGAGTGCCGTGCACCACCAGCTGCAGCGCCGAGCCGGGCGCGCCCATCACCCGGGTGGCGACGAGCAGGTCGTCGCCCGCGGAGAGATCGGGCAGCGAGCGCGGGTAGGTGCGCAAGAGCGTCGCGCCCCGCGCCTCGAGCGAAAGGCCGACCAGCGCCGGCGATTCGATCTGCTGGAAGAGGCGGCCGACGCGCGCTTCGATCACTTCCGCGCTCTCGATGAACGTGAAGCGGCCGCGCTTAATGGCGGCGAGCCGCGAGAGCAGCGCCTTCTCCACGCCCGGGCCGAGGCCGAGCGTGAACACGCGCGCGTCGCCGGCGTCGTCGCGCGCCACCCGCAGCGCCGACTGGCTGTCGGACTCGCCGTCGGTGAGGAAGAGCACCAGGTGCGGCTCGTGCCCGGAATTCTGCGCGCGCAGCGCGGTGTCGAGGGCGAGCGCGATGTCGGTCCCGCCGCCGGCGCGGATGCGCTGGATGAACTGCAGCGCCGTCTCGCGCGCGCTGGCGACCGGCTGCGGCCTGGCAAAGAGGGGATCGACCGCGTGATCGAAGGCGATGACGTTGACGCGGTCGCGCTCGCGCAGCCGCTTCACCACCAGCTCCGCCGCTGCGCACGCCGCCGCAATGGGCTCGCCGGTCATGCTGCCCGAGCGATCGATCACCACCGTCACGTCCTTGGCGCTCACCTCCGCCTGCTCGACGCGCTCGGGCGCCGCCATCTGCAGCACCAGATAGGGATCCTGTCCTTTGTCGCGGTGGACCACCACCGTCGGCTGCCAGGGATCGGCGTTCACCTCGAAGGCGAGCACCAGATCGCGCGCGCCCGACGGTGCGGCGAAGGCGCGGATGCGCGCGTGGCGCGCGTCGATGCGCTCGGTCTGCAGGCGGTGGCTCTGCGAGTCGATGCGCGAGAGCGGATGGTCGTCGGCGACTTCGGCGAGCACATCGCTCTCGCCGCCGGCCAGCGTGAGGCGATACTCCATGCGGCGGCCGGTTCGCAGAAGGCGCTGGCCGAAAGTGATCTGCACCCGCTTCTTCTCGTGCGGCGCGATGGGAAAGACGCGGAAAGCGAAGCTGCCGTCGCCGGTCTGCTCCAGAAGCCCCGGGTCGCGTCCGCGGCCCGACACCTCCTGATAGAGGCTGCGCGCCGATTCCTTTTCGAAGACCTCGCCGACGATCTTCTGCTCGCCGTTCCAGTAGGCGAATCCTTCCACCGACGCGCCGGCGGTGCGCAAGAGATAGCGGCCCTCGAGCTGCCGGTCGGTGAGGTTCTCGAACTCCTGCTCCAGCACGGTGAGCGCGTACTGGTGATCGATCTGCACGCGCACCCGTTCGGAGACGATCTGGAGATCGGGACTGGGCCCCGCAACGCCGCGTTCGAGGAGGAGGCCTTGGGCGAACGAAGGCGCGGCGGAGAGCAGCAGCAAGAGTGCGAGTCGGCGCATGAGGGCTCCTCTGGTTGGAGCCCGCTCTTTCAAGGACCGTGCCGCAGCCGCCCACTCTGAGCGCCGGCGCGCGCCGCTCTACGATCGATAGAATCCGTCACTGCTTCTTGCGCCGCGAGGGCTGGACGCGCGGCGGTTCGCCTTCCTGCTTGGCGTAGTTCGGCGGCCATGGCGCGTCGCCCTGCCCCTCCGACTTCTGCCGCGCCGACAGCTCGAGCAACGACTCCAGCGAGCCGGCGTGCGCGTCGACGGGCGCGTGCGGATCGCCCAGCCGCGCGAAGCGCTCGGGCACCGTGGCCAGCGTGAACGCCTGGGGCTCGACCGAGGGCACCTCGTCCCAGGTGAGCGGCGTCGAGACGCGCGCGTCCGGCGTGGGCCGCACCGAATACGCCGAGGCCACCGTGCGGTCCTTGGCGTTCTGGTTGTAGTCGAGGAAGACGCCGTGGCGCTCCTCCTTCCACCA
>Ga0307479_10000336_pt1 | contig 42383 bp, 78 predicted proteins | sample atmos_gasesECM4C_FD_203743 | JGI IMG/M metagenome (GOLD analysis project Ga0307479, IMG submission 203743) | Hardwood forest soil microbial communities from Morgan-Monroe State Forest, Indiana, United States - atmos_gasesECM4C_515 | ecosystem: Environmental > Terrestrial > Soil > Temperate...
TTTTTCGGGTACTGGGTTCGCGGTTGTTCGTTTATAACGATCAACACGAGCCTTAGCGATTTTATTGGACAATTCTTCTCCAACATAAGCCAAAAGATCATCCCCATCAAGAGTAGCCATTGTTGAACGATGAATTTCTTTTAAGTCTCGTGCAACATATGGAAGAACTTGTTCAACTGTATATTCTTTCTTTTCGGTCAGGCCTGCATCAATATACTGGGCAATAAGGGCCAAACTTAGTCTAGTTTTGGGTATCTTATTCGCATTAAGCGCAATCTCGCAGTCTTTCTCGAATTTCTGCGCCCACTCTTGCGTTTTGCGATTGGCTTCGGCAGCCTTTGCTTCAGCTTCTTGCTGTTCTTTGAGAGCTTTAGCTTCGGCTTCTCGTTCTTTGTATTCCTCTAGCTCGCGCTGTTCGGGCGTCATAGCCTGAAGTCGGAGCTGATTATAGAGAATTTCAGTAGCTAGCTTTTGAGCGTCTATTCCATTCTTTTTGCATTCTTTGTCAAATGCTATAGGATCAGACTGTAGCATCGTGAGAAGTTTATCTGCCATATCTACTTTCTGAGCAGACGTGCGAGCTTTCTCTTCGATGCCAAATACTTTCTGAAGATCGGCCTTTAACTTATCTTCGTTTGAGGCATCGTACTCAACTTCTTTACCGTTAACATTCAACTTAAATATTTTTTTCGGTGCTTCCCCAACGCCATTCTCGTCAACTTTTACAACCGGCGAGGTATCAACTTTCGGTGCAACTTTGGCATCGGCTTTAGAGGCTATCTGCGCCTCGCTAGATACTGCTGGTGCAACTACGGCTGGTGCGGCGTTGGTTTCTGGCATGGTTTATCTCCCCTAGAAATTCTCACCGAGGATAGTTCGTGCCCTTTCGGCCACGTTAGTGATATCTCGTGTGAGTACGGACATCTGTGCCTTGTGAGCCGCGAGCGTCGCCAACATATCGGCGATGTCCGCGTCTCGATTCTTACGCGCTAAAACGGTCTGCGCGGCCTGCACTCCCCATAACACAACCGCAGACACCGCGATTATCGGGGAGCGAAGATAAGCGGCTTCACCGAGCAGTGCGATTGTGAGCAAGTAAAGAGCTATGTAGTCTCTCATAGGTAGACGTTCCTGAAGTAATCCTCTGGCTTCTGCTCGATCTCGTTGAACGCCCACCCGTCCATCAGGTCGTCAGCCGCCCCGATGGCGTGGCCAAGCGTAGTGAACAAGCCATTACGTTTTCCTACTACTTTATCGTCCTTTATCATCAACATTTCGGCAGCAAACAATCCTTCCGCGTCTGGAATCACCCTGAACGCAAGAGAGACTACAGCCGCTTGCGGCTCCTTCTCTTCCCCGACTTGTGTTTTTGGCATCGCTTTCTCCTTTTTCATTAGGTGTAAAAAATGTAAAAGTATGAATTTTCTAGAGAAACTTGAAAAATAGTTGCCGTAGGATTAGCAGTGAGCCAAGTCTGTACTTCGACTGGATTTGTTATGTCATAGGTAAAAATTGTAGCGATTTTCATTTAGAGTTCCGTCCAAGTAAGCGTCATTGCCGCCTGCCTATTGCTAGAAGTGGGATTACCTGTAACAAGCAAACTATGTCCTGGATTCACATGAATAGAAAAATCCGGTAAAAAATTCAACGAATTTGAATTTTGCCCGTATATATAAGTGTCAAGCGGCGTACCGCCGCTCGAAACTACGGATAGTGTATACGCTAACATAGTAGAAGCAATACTACTCCCAACATTATTCGTGACCGGAGTGAAGACAGTACCATTAGCCGTGATAGTCGGATCGGCAAATAATCTAAAAGTAGTAGACACGTTTGCAGCAGTACAACTCAAGGCTACTTTATAAAGATAAAGAATCCTACCATTCCCCGCTGGATTCTTTATCAAAACAAGAGGATTGTCCGTGCCAGATGCTACCTGATTAAGTAATACAGAAATCGTATAGACCTGATCGGCAGTAACAAATTCCGAAATATGAGAACCAACTTCGCTCATGCGATCCTACATTTTTTACTCATAAGAAATAGTTAAATCCCACGCACCCGTAGAAACAATTGTCAAGCCTACGTTGAACGGTACGTTATATTTTAATGTCGTCAATTGCAAGCCACTAGAAGAAGTGATGATACCTATAACTGTTCCCGAACCTGCCGTGTTGTCATAAATCGTAATAGTGCTGGTTGCTACAGCGGTCGTGTTTACTGTAATAGAATGCAACTTTCCAGGCGTATTCTTAAGAATGGTAGTTGCAGCAGTTGTTATATGGCCGAACTTAGTTTCTGTGACAATATTTCCTAGCCGTAGTATAGACACCTCAAGTGCCTGCAAGGTGGTATTGGTAGCACCGCCTCCGGTATTATTGTTCTGCAGAGTCGACGGAAGGTCTAAAATTTGAGACTTTGGAAAAAGAAAAGGCGTTTCAACAGTGTCGATTTGGTGAACTAAAGAATTGTCAATATAAAAATCGATGGACGCGAACGAATACACAATTTCCCAAACATGATAGTTGCCGTCCAAAACAAAAGAATTGCTAACATTCCAACTAGTCTCGGCTACCGCCGTATCAGAAGAGGCGGCACGCGTAACGATATTTAGCGTTGTGCCAGTCAACTGGAAAAACATGCCATTGGTGGCGTTGAAGGCTCCCCAATTCCGCGTATTATTGGCGGTTCCCGTATCTCCTACCTTCAGAACAGCGTGGTAAACATTTTCGCAACCGGCAACAAATATGCCAACATCAACGCTTTGGTATTGCGCTGTAGAATTTGCCGTCGTACCCGTAGAGAGCTGAATGCGCCCAGCATTCTGCAAAACTGTAGCACTGCCTGTTACAGTCTCCGTCCAAAAGTTCGTGTCCTTTGCTCCAGCGAAAGAAGTACCCACAAGGCGCACGAGAGAGCTAGTACGTAGGCTATGGACCTTGCTTACCCAAGATTGAGAGTCCGTAAAAGGATCAGTCGGCACAATGTACAACGCGCCACTTTCGGCCACCGAACCAGTGTTAGAGGGAGTGACAGCATCGGTGAGAACTACTTGCGTCGCACCTTCATCCGAGCCTATGGGAGCATCAGCCATTTTTGTCCCCTATTAATGCGTAAAGAATGTTAGATATGTATCAAGAGCTGATGTGTCTCTATTTTTGAGCGTCACTTTAACAGAAGACCCCGAAGGAATCGTATAAGAGTCTTTCATATCAAACTCTGAATTCGGATTAGACACGCTCGTGAACCCATTCCAATAGACTACTTCGCTGCCCGTGACTCCGATGGCGACCGTCATTTTTAGTGTACCCGACATTGCAGCATGAATATGATCTAGCTTAACAGGACCGGCGACGGAATGAGTAACAGTTGCTCCCGAAGCCACAGCCGCATCGGTAAAATATGTGAGGACAGGCGTTACGCCACCTATCTGGACGTTGATGGGGGATTGGTCAGATGCAACGACGACTGGGACCGAATTTGCCATCGTGTTCTGCCCAAGGGAGATGGCCGAGCCCCCTACTTGCGTGAGATTTTCCGCCACCGTATTGGTAACGAAAGAATTTGTGCCGATAACATTGACCGCACCAGGCGATGTGCCATAAGCTGACGGCGCACCTAAAGCTGTGGTATCCCACTGAATAACGTTTACATTCTGCGTGCCGCTAGGAGTAATAGTAGCTGCGACACGTAAGTTTCCGTTCACATCTAATGAAAGAGGATTAGTTTGCCCCGTTGTATAAAGAGGGGCGGCAGTAGTAACCGCACCCTGAATCAATACACCATTTTGGCCGGAAGTCGTACTTCCTTGAGCATAATCTTCCGATGGATTAATCGTCGTTCCAACGGCGTTTGCCACCTCGGTGGTGAACTCAGAAGCGAGGGCCCGTACCGGTAGTTGTGAATCATTATCTGCCATATTATTTCTCCGTTAGAATTTTTTGAATTTCCGCGATGCGCTTGTTAGATGCCTCGACGTTCTCCGAAATCTTTGCTTTTTCGTCCTCGATCTCCATGACTCTCAGCTCAAGCCGCTTAAGGTTAAGTTGAAGGCCAAACATCTCCACTTCGAGTCGCTTGGAGTTCAGTCTCTTGCTTGGATCATGGTCTGACACGCTATTCCCCCATCAAATTAACACGAAATTGTCTTAGACCAGGCGCATACTGAAGCACTGTGACAGTAATGACATCGCCGCTAACCGCCGGTATGGGTGCGCCAGCATACGAGATATCCAAAGTTTGCGTGGCGGTTGACGTTCGTCCGCCCCCTATGATGGAGCCGTTCTTGCGAATCAAGAACTCGCCCACATACGTGCCCCACCCTACCATTTGCGTCACATGAAACGACGAGACAGGAACCGTGTAGGATAAGATTGTCGTCTCTATTCCGCTCGGCACCGTGTCGCTCGTGGCGAATAGGTTTACGCCGGTCGGATTCGGCACCTCCGCAACTATCCAAGGAACGGTACCTTGGGTAACGACTGTGGCCGTGTTTCCGTCAATATCCAACGGACGGCCCCAGTCTATAAGAAGGGCTTTCTCGCTTGAATTCTTGGCGAACTCCACCAAGTAGCCGAGACTGTCCAGGTATACGCGAAGATTGGACACGTCCTCGGCGGTGAACAACGAGCAGTCCACTGTCGTGTTGAACTCACCCGCCGCTGTGGCCGTGGTGATGGCTCCATTGACAAGAGCCAAAAGACCGAACGGGACGTTGAACGCGGTTTGGGCCGCCAACTGAGTGGCCAGATATGTAGGTACAGGACCAGCCATTATATAGTCACTCTAATAGAGTTTATTTCTAGACAGCGATTACTTCTTCGAGTATTAGCGTAGAAACTTCTCCATTATTAAGGTTCATGTAAAGATTGCCGCCGTTTCGAGCTTGAGCATATACTTCATAGACATGAGATGCAGTATCCGCAGGATGATGAACAATATCAATAGCAATTGATACCCCAAAATCTGCCGGAGTAGCAATGTTGACAGTTCCATTGTGTGACAAAGAAAAACCAAAAGTAGCGTCGCCAATATTAACTCCATCCTTAAATATTGTCCAATCGCCATTTAAGCAGTCTACGTCTAAAAAAGCATTGCCAGTAAATTTAATATGAACGAGATGGGCCGCGTCGCTCAGTGCAATTGCTTTAGATAAACCTGTAGTAACGAAAGTTGTTGAAGTAGTGTGAAACTGAGTATTTGATTGAGCATAAGCAATAGTCGGAGTATTACCTGCCCCGCTGGCCGCAGCTGTAATACGCCCGTTCGCATCTACCGTTATATTAGCCGATGTATAAGAACCAGGAGTAACGGCCGTGTTTATAAGATCGAGAGCAGGAGTAGTTCCGCCGGTGGAGGAGATATTACCAGCAGTACCAGATACGCTTATGACTTTACTATTGAGCTGAGTTTGAATTGCGGAAGTAACTCCAGAAAGATAATTTACTTCGGTTGCGCTCGCTCCACCGCCAACGATGAAGCCAGAACCGTCTGACACCATTACTGTATCGCTTGGCTGCGTAGCTAGTTTGGTAAACGCAATTGCGGCACTTGTGCTAATTTGCGTGTTTGTAATCGTACCAGAGGCAATTTTGGTCGCAGTAATCGCGCCCGTTGAGATAGTTGCCACTTGACTTCCAGTGCCTGGACCAGCTGCCACGTCGCCAGTAAGCCGATTTATACCTCCGTCAGCCACAAGGGTGAGCGGCGTCCATGCCGGACTTCCCCCTCCGAATCCTTCTAGTCCTTGGGTTACTTGGTTGTATCTTAGATTGTTTATACTTTTGTCATTGTCTGCCATTTTATTCTCCTTGGTTTATTTGGTACTAGCTATTCACTACACTTGGCGGAGGAACAACTGTCACGTCGTCGTAGTCCGCATTGTTTCTGGCATTCATGGTGACTGTAAGGTTCATTCCGAAACTAGAGGCCGTGTATAAAATCTTGTAGTAGCGACTGAACACGGGGTTAAGGTGCCAGATCGTCGTGCCCGCCATAGTGATGCTGACAGTCAGGCCCGAAACGGCCACGAAGTTCTGGCCGTCCACCGATTCGTAGACCGCGAGCGTTCCGGTCCCGCCGCCTACGGGCGCGTACGTGGCCGACAACGACAAGATATCGATGGTACTGAGGTCTAAGACGACGCCGGTCGTGGTCGTCTGGTTTAGGACGCTTATTACGGCTCTATTATCTGCGATTAGGGACATGTTTGGGCTCCTTGGTTATTTTTTGGGCGGCGCGGCGTTGCCCATCTGCGATGCGGCAGCCGTCACCATCGGTGGCGTTGCCTTGGGTAAAATCGGTGCTCGCGGCGGCTTTATGGCCCCCGCCGCCTGCGCCAACGGCGGTGCGGCATTCGTCACCGGCGCGGCCCCTGCTGGCATGGGATTCGCCACGGGTCCTGGCGTCGGCTGTTCCGGCATGGGTGCTCCTGGGGGCGGCCCCTGGACGTTATTGCCCATCAATGCCATCAAGCGCGGGTCGTCAAGGGACTGGATTCCTGGGAATAAAAATTGGGCATGGGTCATATTGTGCTGAATAACCGCCGCCATAACGGGATCGTTCTGCTTCTGTCGCAATGCGGGGTCCATCATAATCACAAAATGCTGCTGGATATGATTCGCGTGGTTGTCCCAAGGCGAGGCTATTTGCGGCAAGCCACGCCGAAGTTGCTCGTTCTCTTTTATGATGAGCATGTTCTCGGCCTCTGGTCCCTCCGTCATGGGATCGAGTTGGCCCGTCTCAAGCACCTCGAAATATTGGTTGGCGTCCTTTATGAGGCCCTTCGCCATCAAGTCCTGCGCGATCTGTAGCTTGCCCGCCTCCGAGCGCGTCGCTGGATTTCCAGCCGACACGATCACGCGGGAGATGTTGGACAGGTCCGCGCCGGAGAACTCACCCATGTACGGCGACTTGCTCGCGCCCGCTATAGTAATCATGCGCTTCGTGTTGGCGAAGCTCTTTAGCATGTTAAAAAGTCCTGTGGCCGAGCGTTCAAGAAAACTGATATATGCCTGTTGAATAGGTGAATTGAATACCAACGCTTGAGCCTGGAGAAAGGCCATGGCAGTACCAGATTCAACACCAGTTGGCGGTTGGCCGCGCAAAATTGAAGGAAGGCCACTTAATTTCTCCATTTGACTCTCTAGAATGTCAAGGAACTTAAAGACTTCGGCGGGTGTTTTGCATAACTCTAAACCAACTGGCACACCATTCTTCATGTTTGTCTTGATAAAATTCAAGCCCTCGATCACCTGCTCTGGTTTTGTCTGGGTAGACTCGTCGATTACGATGTTGGTGATGGCAAAGGCTTGCTGATTGGTCACGATAACGCTTAGCGTCTTGTCGTAGGCGTACTGTAGCTTGACCAGGGAGGTCATCACAGTGCTGCCAAAATTGTTGAAGAGCGTCTGGTCCGGCATCATCGGGTAAAGCGGAATCTCGTCGTATGGGAGCGCGGTGTCGAGAATCCACGTGTCCGCGTCTATGTACTGGGTGATGCGCCCCTCTGGGCAGGCGGCGGTCTTCCTGTGGATGAACGTATAAACTGGAATCAGGTCCGAGTTGGATGTCTGGGCGTCCACGATGTGACCGAAGCGGAAGCGTTGAAGGGTAGTGGGCATAGAGTAACCCTTAAGCTCGTCCAGCAAGTCTGGCCGCTGGGCGATTAGATCCCATTTGTTGAGATACTCGCGAACAATATACCAGTCGTTGTCCACATCCATGCGCGTGTAGTCTCGGATTACGTCCATGGGGCCTAGAATAGCGTATTGAAAGTCTCCCTCCTTTACTGGCACCTGCTTGCCGGAAGGGTCGGACATCACGTCCACGATCTGGCCGATGTCCGCGTTCCACTTCTCAAACATCCATCCCTCGCCCGTAACAAGCCCGTAGGTGAGGGCCATCTTGTAGGCGTCTTCCATGTGCTTAACTTTCAAGTAGTAGTTGCTTACGGAGTCAAAGATGATGTCCTGTGACATACTCTTATGGTCATCATTTATGGCCTCTGGTTGGAAGGAAGGCCGTTGATTCGCTATCGTGCTCACAAGGCCAGTGACGATAGAACGATAAATGTTGGATTCAATAAGCTTGTACTGCCCACGATCTCCGCCGAAGCGGATGCCGATTTTCATCTCGGAACGCATCCACATTTCCCAATTGGTGCGCCACGTGGTCAGCTTGCCGGTACGGAGGGCATAATCTTGGTAGTCGTTGACCCGCCGCTCACACTCCGGCAATAAGTCTTCAACGGGCAACGTGGCGAAATATTGATCCGGCTCGCCGCCGAACGTCTTCGAGTTCATTGAACCACTGGCCATTATTTCGCTCCGTTTTCTTTTTGTTTATATTCGATTAATATCCGGCTGTAGATTCTACGGCAACAATCCTTGCAACCGTCTAGGTGGTGAAGGAACGCTGCAAAATCGTCTGCCGTATGGTCCCCGCGTTTTACTTTTTCGCAATAAGGATTGTCGCTAGTCATAGCTTTCATCATGTTCTTCGCGGTTAAATTCCTGGCCCATTGCGGCGTCTAACCCCGCACTAATAATCTCTGCTGTCTGCGCTTTGTCGCCCTCCAGCAATTTCTTAGGGATGAACGTGTTCTCCTCATTGTGCCTAAAGCTTGGCGGAAGCGGATTAGTGAGGAGGTCAACGCTTCGCACAAGGTACATAAGCATTGCGAATCCGTCATAATGGCCAAATGTCTTGGAGCGGGAGAACTCCTTGCCACGGGCACCCCCCTTTGTCTTGGTCCACACGCCATTCTTCAGGCATCCGAGCGTCTGCACACACTTCGGGCTCACGATCACGCGCCCTTCCTTCACTAGCTCACGAACATCCGACACCATCACATCCAGATAGGTCTTGCTCTCCACGGGAGAGAAGTAGAGATGATGCCTTAGATTAAAATCCTGGAGAAGGGACGGCGTGTTATTGTCCGCGATCCTCTTCTTTATCTCCGCATCTGCGAACACTTCCTTTTCCTTAGCAATAATTCGCTCGGCTAAAAGGTCGGTGGTTTGTTCGGGTGACTTCATACAAACCTCGTCCCGAAGAACGATCGCAGATTTTCCGCCAGCCCATTCAACACTGGCAAACCCGCATACGGAGTTATCGGTCCATCCCTGGTCCAGCGCGTCATACTTAAACCAGAACTTGAAATTGTCATTCCTTGGAACTTCTCTCTCGTACTCCGGCCTCCACTCTGGGCAGAGCTGGAAGTCCGTATCGATAACGAACTCACAGAAGAACTCCCTCCGCACCTTGTGGGAGGTGATCCCGCCGAGGTCCTTTATGAACTTCTCCTGCCGCTCCAGCGGGTAGTGGCTATCGCGGATGGTGAGCTTCATGTAGGCCCCGTCTATCTCGGCCTGGTCGCAATAGCCCTTGAAGGCGTGGTCCGGCGTGACCGGCGGCGTTGAAAGCAGGAGCATGTTTCCGTTGCGTGGAATGAGCGTTGAAACCAGCGCACCATCGACAATTTCGTCTAGATTCGCCGAGAATCCTGCCTCATCGAGGATAATTAGGTCAAAAGCGAATGACCGTAAATTATTGTAGGAAGTACCAACGCCCTTCCCCACGCCACGGAAAAGAATCTTGGAGCCGTTCTGAAACTTTATCTGAGTCTTGTTTAGCCTAGGCTTAAGGTGCTCTGGGCACGTGGCGAACACCACATCGTAGAGCTGCCGCACGTACTCCTGCACGTCGTCCACGGTGGGGGCTATGAAGGCCACGAGGGCGTTCTTCTTGGCTATGCACGTCTCCGCGCAAAGGAACAGGCCGAGCACGCTCTTTCCGATCTTGCGGCTGCAGTTGACGACGAACTTGGAATTACGCCCCGTGCTCGCCTTGAAGGCATCGTATATCTTACGCTGGGACGGGTTGAGGTGTACGTACAGCCGCCCTATCTGCCAGGACGCTTCAATTGCCTTCTCGGCATCGGTCATATCAACAGATTACATGACCGCCGCATAGCGACTGACCACAATAGTAGCAAGGATGGTATATTGGATAGTACGGCCATCCAAGTTGGCCAGGCTGTAATTCTCTAGCTCTCGCTTGTGTGCACTCGTGGCAGTCGCAACGAGGATGGTTATCCATAGGGCTCCCCGTGCCGGTCGATGAGGAGACGCCCTCCACTAGGATTTCGGCGAATCCACCGACTCTATGGCCCCATGCTCGTCCGACAAAACGGCGTTCGTGGCGACCTTAGCCGCTTCGATGTCTACCACACTTGCAGCAGCCTTCGCCTCGTTCTCGATGACCTTCGCCAGGTTCTCCCCGCGCACCTTAAAGTCGTTGTACTGGAAGGCGAGGAAGTTCAGCACCTCTGCCACCTTCATTCCCAGGTGCCCTGGGTGGCTTGCCTGCGCGATGTAGTCGTGCGCCCGCGCGAACAGGTCGCGGATGGCCTCGATGTCTTTCAGTTGTGCGACTTTCGTCGGCTGTACCTGTTGCCCTGCTACTGCGTTGGTTGTGTCGCTCATGTTAGTTATCCCCCGATTATGTTTGATACTGTCACTATATGACAGCTTACTGTAAATCTATTGTTTACAGCGAACCCCAAACTATAAACTATTCCTGCGTGTACGGCTTGTCAAATCCTATGACAGGCTTGTCCGTGTGCTCCCACACGTCGCAGCACTGCCCGGGCTTCACCCTGCCGGTCCACAGCAGGCAATTGCCGTGCGAGTAGTGGTCGCACGTGCCACAGTTGACCAGGTCCGCCTCGACATACCCCGCCGTCTCCGGCGTGGAGCGCGAGGGCTTGATGTCTTCTGACTTATACTTCTCCGGCCCCTTCTCCCATAGCAGGCATGTGCCTCGCTTTAGGTCTATGTCCTGCCTGACGAGCAGGCACGTGTACTTGTCGCCAACGCGGATACGGTGCTCGCAGCCGCCGCACTTGTGGTCTGGCGGGTCCGTGTCGTCTACGAAGAACGGTATGTCGAACTGGCTGTTCTCTATCTGGTCGCTAGGCTTGCGTTCCATTTCCGAACCCCTCTGGCACGTCCCACACTGTGCCGTCTATCCCCTCGCTGAACCCGATCCCGTCGCGCGTGCACCAGTACAGCCCCTTCAGGCTGGGGTCCATGTCGTCGCGCAGCCAGTGGTCCATTATCTCGCCGCCGCACGTTATGCACTTGCGCCCCTGGAACCTCAGCACGCCCTTGGGGTTGAAGTCCCGAAGCATCATCGGCCCGCTCTCAAGCAGCAGCTGCGGGTCCGTGTTCGCGCTGGATCGTGTCTGCTCGCTCATAGTCTCTCCGATATATCCGCCCATCCCATTTGAATAGCGTCGCATTGTTCAGCCATTTCTATACAATGTAGACGACTATCGCGGTAGCTAGTTTCATACACCCAGCAAATACCTATGTGCCAATCGCTCATATGATCGTCTCGTCCCCCATTTTGATATGCGTCGTGTTCCTAAACTTATTACATTCGCATCGTGAACATTCGCCTACGTCGTTCTCGTGCCCGCGCTCCTTGTGCGAGCACTCGCAGATGAGCATGAAGTGCGCCCCTGGGTTCGCTCGGACCACGCCGACCCACTCATCCATACGTGTCATCCAGCAACTCGTCTAGGTGCGCCCGCGTGTCGTAGAAATAGTGTTCCGCCTCCCCGCATATCGGACAGGGGTCGTGCTCGTGCGGGTGCCTTCCGCACGTGTCACAATGCATGTCGTGGCAGCACGCCTCGTCTTTGTGGCAACGATACCCGCAAGTCTCGTCGGTCACTTGGCGACGCCTATCCACGGCCCTAGCGACGCGCCGTTCACGACGGCTTCCTGTCCAGCACGTGCTCTATGAATCGGTTCTGTATGACCAGGCGGATGTTCCGTCGCGGTATCCCTCCGACCATCCGGCGCACGCTCTCGTTGTCCTTGGGCTCGCACGCGCCCACGCGGAACGTGTTCGCTCCCATCGGGGCCATGAAGTCGTGCAATAGGTCCAGCGCGCCAGGCTCGTCGCCCAACGAAAGAGAGCCTAAATCTAGCGGGAAGCTGTCTAGTGAGCATCCTACCATCCTATACGATCCCACGCCCGCGAACGTGCCGTACATGTACAGCTCGCCCACGTGGCGGCCGTTGGCGTCGCGGTAGCGGCGCACTATGGCGAGGTGCACCGGCGAGCGGTCGAATAAGCCGCAGAACCATGTGTAAAGTTTGGTTAACAAATCTATCTCCCCTCCATCGCTTCCAAGGCCAGCTTTGCCGCCCTGCTCGCCTTGCCCGTCCATTTGCGGACGCGGGTCTTGTTGGTGGTGGTTATCAGGTACGGCAACAGCCGCATCCACATGCGTATGCGCTCGCGCCGGTTGTGCCTGATGGCGTCCGCGAAGTCGGCGGCCCAGTCTAGGCCAGCCTTGGCGAACCGCTTGGCTATCGAGCTAGGGTGCTTGGCGTGGAGGTTCCTAGAACCGACCGGCCTGCCGCCCTTGTTGAGCTTCGCCAAGCTTTGCGGACTGACCGCCAAAGGGCTACTGGCCAGGTCCTCTGCCGCGCCAACGTCCTTGGGCTTCCGCTCGTCCATGGTCCCCCCGATGTGAACTATTGTTAAGGCGTAGGTACGCGCTTAACGCTTCTTTGCATTGTTACGGAATTACCACATATAATAAATACGAAACACTTGTAACGGATGCGCGTACGACAGGCGCGCAAGGTACCGCATAGGTAGTATACTATCCGCATTGTGGCCTAGCGAGCTAGTAAATAAACCCACTACGTTAGTTTGTTTGAACAACGTGGTGAGCTTGCGTGCTAGTTCTTTGCGTTTGAAGGCTTCCAATTTCTTAGTACAAAATCCGCTCGTATTTTATAGGCTTTTTCACTAGTGAACTTATTGTAAGCGTAGTGGCCGACTAGTATTTTACGTTTCCTACTTTGCAAGTCACTTTTTCTTAGCCGGTATAGTGTCCTTAGCATTAGTTCCCTCATTATGTTTGTTCGTTAAAGCACAAAACAAGACCACCACCCTATAGGTGGCGTTACTTAAGTTACCAGGCTCGTAGCCTGTGGCCTATCCGGCGTGTCAGCCGCCAGTCTCGCCCTATCCTCTTCGCTATCGCAATGATGAAATAAAGAAAGGAAAGCCTTTGGGCCTTCCCGATATACCCACAGATGCCCGTAAACGTAGGACAGGCATATATGGGTCCTTTAGATAAATCGGATGTCGACTTTGCTTATTTAGCGACATGTTTTGATTTAAGGGACTTGCGAAAATAATGTCTTCGTGATAGGCTTGTATTGGAGGATAAAAACCATGAACAGTCCTATTGAACGTCGTGAGTCAGAGTACAAGTTGCACAACGAGTTTCGAGACGCGCAAGGCCAAGCCCATTTCCCGCCAAGGACTTTAAGTGAAGGGCAAATAGACGTAGTGCGCTTGGGCAAAGCGGGCGGCTATTATCCGCTTATGGGCGCGAAAAAATCTAAAAATAAGCCTTGATAAATTGGTGTTCTGGGGTTAGACTAAAGCAGAAGTGAGAACGATGAAAAGGAGATATCATAATGAACCTTAACCCAATCAAAGCGAACATGACCGAGCTACAACTCAACGATTGGTTTGTGCTTTTCAGCTACAAAACGCCCGTAGCGGCTATCGATAGAAGCACCGGCAAGGCGTTCAAGACCGCGAAGCATTGGAGTCGCACGACCTCTAAACACATTAACCAGTATTTCCTTGACGTGTTGCACGCGCCGAATGGGGCGACTATCGAGGAGAAGCCGCAAGAGTGGTTTGATAGCATCACTGTGGGGGTGAAATAACATGAGAATTCAAGAAACGAAAGTCTATAAATTTGATGAGCTATCCGACGATGCAAAAGATAAAGCGCGTGCATGGTATCTAGAAGGCGCATTCGATTATGATTGGTATCAGTATATTTATGAAGATGCTAGTCGCATTGGTCTACGTATAACTGAATTCGACGTAGATCGAAACACTATCGTCGGTGAGCTGGAAACTACAGTTAACGAAATAGCAGCAAACATTCGCCAAGAGCATGGAAAAAGCTGCGATACCTATAAGCTTGCCCTATCTGTCGATAGACGCAAGCCTAACGATAGCGATGAGGTAGTTAGCGAATTCAAACACGCATTGCTTGAGGAATACCTTGTAATGCTTCGCAAAGAAGCGGAATACATTCAGAGCAATGAGGCAGTAGACGAGAATATTAAAGCGAATGAGTATGAATTCACAGAAAGTGGTGAACGCGCATGAAAACCATTAATACAGGACTACGGGCATTGACCACGAGCAAGGAACGGGCCGAGATTCGAGCAATTGGCGTCAAGCGGCAAGTCAGACTAGTGTACAAGGGCCAGATGAAGTGGTCCAGGAAGTACGGGATAGACTCCCGCATGTGGGACGTAGTGCTGCCCATCCTGCCTAGGTACGACTACTCGTCCGGCGGCTATCCGACGTTCACCATTGAAGGGCTAAAGGAAAGGAAGCTAATCTAATGTTCTACTCTCAAAGACTAACGAAGCAACAAACGGAAAACTTGTGCGTGCGGTGCGAAACGAAGTTCGACCGGTGGTCTACGTACCACCAACATGTGCTAAGCAACGATTGCAAGTTGGCCATAAAGCCTTTGAACACGAGCGGTCGGAGCAAAGAGGAAATAGTAAAGAGCTGGGAATCCCAGCAGAAACAAGGAGCTATAATCCGATGAAAAAAGCGATAATTATTAGCGTCGTTTTGTTCGCCATTCCCGCCTTGGGGCTGGCGACTAACGAAGGAAACGGAAATGGCAACGGAGGACCGGAAGGCAATGAAGGAATCATAGGACCGCAAGGACCTACGGGCCCGCAAGGACAGCCAGGGCCAAACGGTAGCAACGGAGCTAACGGCGTGAACGGACCTATCGGCGTCAACGGAAAAGACGGAAAGAACGGAATCGACGCGAGCACGCAATTCAAGGGCACGGACTTGGCTCTCGACGCGGCGGTGAGAATCATCGACGTGAAGTATCTGCAGGTGCAAGCGTTCGACACATACGTGTTCGGCTCTACGCCAGGTTCGGACGTGTTTGGGCAAGGGCACAACTCGACGATAGGTGCGAGGATAGTAATAAAGCTAGGGAAGAGTTACGAGGAACGTTTGCTTGAAAAGCAGGCCTTAGAACTGAAAGCTCTTGAGGCTCGCCTATCATTGTTGGGAATGAAATAGTCTTTCGCTTGCCCTTGGGGTACGAGGTTTAACCACTTCTCCGTATCGAGCGAGGGCAAGCATGAGGACTAAACCATGAAAATACTTGTAGCCTGTGAGGAATCACAAAAAGTTACCGAAGCGTTTCGTCTACGAGGTCACGAAGCATACTCGTGCGATATAGAACCATGCGGGGGTAGTCATCCCGAATGGCATTTGAGGCAGGATGTCACGCCATTGCTAGCTTCTCAATGGGATATGATTTTAGCTTTTCCGCCGTGCACGCATTTAGCCGTAAGCGGAGCTGCTTGGTTTGCCCAAAAACGCGCGGATGGTCGTCAACGGCAAGGCATAGAATTTTTTATGCAATTTGCAAATGCGACATGTCCACGGATTGCTATTGAAAACCCAGTAGGTATAATGTCGAAAGAATGGCGAAAACCAGACCAGATAATTCAGCCTTATCAATTTGGTGATCCATTCAGTAAAAAAACATGTTTATGGCTAAAGGGCCTTCCTAAGCTTAGGCCTACAACTATTGTAGGCAGTGGCGAACGCATCACATTCGCTAGCGGTAAGTCTATGCCAAAATGGTATGCTGATGCGTTTCACTTGCCACCAAAGGAAAGAGCGAAAGTTAGAAGCCGCACGTTCGACGGAATAGCTAATGCAATGGCGGATCAGTGGGGTAGCCAAGAATTTGCTGGAGAAGGCAGAATTGAAAATGCTTAGGGTATAGGAACATTCATTGAAAGGGGTAAGCTGATATGGAATGGGTTTGTCATTGGTCAACCTCGCCAGACGGAGAGCATCGACTAGAGTTTCAAGAGGATGCCCATGGGATAGTAACATGGCGTTGTCTTAATTGCGGTGAAACAATCCATCAATATTCTGATACACAAGGAGGATAAATCTATGAATTCACATTTGTGTCCTAGTTGTCGTGGAACAGGCTTGGATGGTCCTACATACGAGGATACATGGAATCCCTGCCATGAATGCGAAGGCGCGGGCGAAATATTCGAGGGTGAAAATGAGTAGGGAGCGAGATATAGCTTTCGGGCTTCATTCCAATATCCCACGTTGTTGTATTGATTTTTTCGTCAATGAATGGGACTGCACACGCGAGACTTTACACTCACGCGCAATCGATATAGCATGTCCACGGTGGAATTATGTTCCATGCCCTATTTGCCTAAAGAAAAATAACAAAGTCCGCATACGCGAATGTATAATAGAATGCGGGCGAGAGTGTTGGAAGTATTTTGACGAAAGGGGGCACTATGATAGCGGAACTTCTACTTTTGGGAACGCTCCAAGCAACGGCATATCGAGCAACGCCAGAGCAAACAAAGCCCACATGCAAAAATCGTCATGCATGTGAGACAAGTATCGGCGAAAATGTTTCAGAGCTTGGCGTTGCTGTTAGCCCCGATCTTTTGGCTAGTGGTAGAGTGCATTATCGTGATTGTCTCTATATTTCTGGGATTGGTTTTAGGATTGTTAACGATACCACCAATAAGCGTTTACATAACGCTGTTGATGTATTCGTATATGAAAAGGGCGAAGAGAGACGATTCGGAATACGACATTTGAAAGTGTGGCTGATAAAGCCGCCAGACAAAACAAAAATCGCCGAGGAGGAAAAATGAGAATAGAAATTGGAGAATTAGTTCATGTTCTAGGAAAAGAGTTAGCCCATTCAACGGATGAATTACAAAGTCGTTTCTTAAACAACTTTGCCGCTGAACTAAAGATGATAAGTGAATCACGCCGAGAGACACAACTTTGCTATTTGTCAGATAAGCTTTCTAAAGATGGTTGTGAATTAATTATCGCACTTGCTGATTTTGTGAAAATTCGACAGGAGAACAAAACTCATGCAGTATAAAGCTTATGGAAATCGAAAATCGACGCCCTCGCGGATGGCGCGAAAGCATGCAAGGCGCGAAGTGTTTGTGGCGAACAAAAAGATGGCTAAAGCGGCACGAAAAGCGGCCCGATTAAAACGGAAATCGCTCGAAGTGTCTTACGAATGAGGGGCCGTGTGGGTATATCGGGAAAGACAAATATGAATGACCGACACTTTGTAAAAAAGCAGAAGTTAAAAGAAATTAGCGGCTCAAGCGGGGCATATGAGCAATGGATGGAGGGGCACAAAGGTTCCCGTTCCAAAGGATATAGACGCAAAGACGGGCTAGACGAGCGTTTTGGACGCATTACCGAGGACGTACTAGCCAATCCCGATAGCCTACAAGAGAGCGAGGCGATGTACGCCAATGACCAGCCCTCCAATCCGCACTTCATCTTGGGGGAAGCGGTGGAGCATTTGCAAGGACGACAACGAGAGGTCTATTTGTTGACTATGCGGGAGGAGAAGTCGCTTGCAGAGGCCGCCCAAGTGCTCGGAATCGCGAAAGGCACCGCGCAAAAGTACCAGGAACGGGCCATAAAATTTATCGAGAGCTATTGTAAGCAAGCAATAAATCGGGGGCGTGTATAATGGGCGACAAAATAAAGCAGATTTGGTCGTATATTCAAGACCTTGCGGATGTACGAGGGGATACCATAATGGCAGCTATGTCGGCTGTTTTCATAGTGCGCGTGGCAGCATCCGCATTCGCAAAATTTCCGCCGTTGACAGCGAGCGAGGCGGCGTTCTACGCATCAGCCATCGGTTCCTTCGCCTATAGCAATCGAGGGCCAAAAGCGTGATAACTATGTTCGCTATGATCGCCGGAGCACTTACCTCGGCGGCATGGGTTGCACCACAGCCACAATGTTATATCTACGCGGTAATCGCTAGTGTATTCTTTGTCATAGTGCGGAGGGCACAATGACATTCTCGGATCATTTCAAGCATTTCCTAACGGCCATTTGCACGGCCATTGTTTTCCTTGTGGCTGGATGGTTTGGCCTACGCCATATCGTCGCCGGTCAGCCACAAGGCGTTGTTCTCAGGCCCCAGGACAAGGAGCGCGTGTCCTACAATTCGACCTCCCATATCCTTACCGTCACTACCGACAAGGGCACGACAAGATCATACACGCGCAATCTCAACATCCTCGTCGAGAAGAATGGGACGGTCATAATCAAGAAGCGTCTTGTAGGCTTCGAGCGGGCTCCGTTCATGGCCATAGGGGCATCATTCGATGGCTTGTCACTGAAGAGGAATGGCTACCTAGGATTAAACTTAGTGGAACTTTGGCGATTCGATATCGGTCCCGCTCTTGCAATAGGCGAGATCGGCGTTAGGCCGTTGGCGCAAATTCAATACAATTTCTACTCCAACACGAGCATCATGGTTGGTTGGTGGTTTGGTGCTTACCATGCTGCCATAGGCGTTAAGTTCTAGAAAGGATGGCTATATATGCAAATTGATCGGCAATGGCTAGAACGCCAATGTGCATGTCCTGAAGGTAAAGAATTCTTCTTGGCGGAGGGGATTCTTCTTTTAGATGCTGGCACGCGTAATTTAATAAAAAAAGAAAAGCTTGAGTGGGCAAATTGGCTTGTAACACGCGCAATGAACCATACGCAAAAAGTGCTTTATGGAGTGTACGCTGCAAAACAAGTTTTACGACTATATGAGAATATCTATCCAAAAGATCATCGCCCCCGTAATGCGATTCAAGCTGCTTTACGATTCGTAAAAAATCCAACTAAAGAAAATGAAGAGACGGCTTACGCGGCTTACGCGGCGGCTAACGCGGCGGCTAACGCGGCGGCTTACGCGGCTAACGCGGCGGCTTACGCGGCGGCTTACGCGGCTTACGCGGCGGCTAACGCGGCGGCTTACGCGGCTTACGCGGCGGCTAACGCGGCGGCTAACGCGGCTTACGCGGCGGCTAACGCGGCGGCTAACGCGGCTTACGCGGCTTACGCGGCGGCTTACGCGGCTAACGCGGCGATGAAAACGAAGATCATTTTGTATGGACTTCGATTAATTAAAAAGGAGAATAAATCATATGTCAAGAGTGATTGCTGACGAGAATGGTGGTGGAGAATTCAATCCCACCGCATTCCTGCGTGAAGAGGGCGCGATGCTTAAGGGAATCGTGCTAGGCAAGCGGGAAGTGAAAACGGAGTACGGACCAAGGCCCGTGTACAGCTTCAAAGTTTTGGATGCCACGTGCAAGTTTAAAGCGGGCAAAGTTGAAGTACAGCCAGAGGAAGGCGCAACGGTGGATGCATTCGCGCCTACACGTTTGGCACGGCAGCTCGCGCATGTTGAGAATGGTGAAACTGTTACAATTACTTATGCAGGCAAGAAGAAGGTGGGACGTGGGCAGCCAGCTCATGTGTTTCGCGTCGAAGTAGAGTAATATGTTTGATGAAAAAGCCTATAAACGAGCGTACTATCTAGCTCATAAAAGAAAGATTTGTGCGCGAAGTAAAGCGCGTTATTTTGCTTTTAAGGAGATCGATAGAACACGTCGTTTAGTAGCGGCTAATCGCTATATTCAACGAAATAAAGAGTATTGGTCTTATCAACACATGATGCAACGTTGTTATAACTCAAAAGATAAAGACTACTCACTTTATGGTGGACGAGGGATTAAAGTGTGTATTCGTTGGCGAGGCTCATTTGTAAACTTTAGGAAAGATATGGGTATTCGACCTGTAGGTTTTTCTATTGATCGAATCAATAATAATGGAAACTATTCCCCAACAAACTGCCGATGGGCTAGTCCAATAGTTCAGGCAAATAATAGGAGGCTACCTTGCCACTCATGAAACGCCAAAATGGAAGCACTGCTACGGCGACCCCCCCGACGGTCGAAACAACAAAGAACAATATTGATGCTACGCATCATGCACCAACAGTAACCGAAATACCGAAAGCGACGAAACACACACGCGAGACGCCGATGACGAAGGACGACTACTGGCGCAGACGCGAGGAGCGCGACATCGAGACGGGCGTGCGCATTCGCCGAAGCGGCGTTATACAAGCCGCCGCCATGTCCGTGGGCACGAGCCAGTACAATACGGGCAGCACAATTGAGTCCTATGCCGATGTCGTCGAAAAGCTTGCCGAGCGGATGCTCGCGTGGGTTAACCGATGATAGAGTTCGAGTTTTATGCTCCGGCGCACAACGTCGATCCTTACGGGGCGTCGGCGAGCATCGAATACACGACGGGTGAAGAGCTGGACTTCTTGGAGATCGACGAGCAGATTCATGCCATGTTTCTAGGATACCTATAAATGCCGCATACTGAATGCTATGTAAACGGAGTGTGGTACCCGAGTGTCAGCACTATAATTAGTGCGGAATCGAAGCCTTGGCTTCAAACATGGCGTGAAAAGTGGGGATCGCTTGCCGAGCGGAAAGTGAAAGCCGCCAATGAGATAGGCACGGAATTTCATCGTTGCGTCGAACAGTATCTTGAAACTGGCGGTTATCAGTTGAGCATGACATTGTCCACGGCTTATTATCCACGCCTGCGCGGAATGATGGGATCGTTTGTTGATTGGGCAACAAGTGTAAATGGCGAGATTCATTCTACAGAATTAAAAGTAATAAGCCATACGCATACCTATTCGGGAACGCTAGATGCCGTAGGGACATTTGACGGAAATCCTATGCTCTATGATTGGAAAACAAGTAGCCGTATTTATCCCGACATGGATATTCAACTTGTCGCATACGCGGAAGCGTATAAGGAGCAAACGGGCCAAGAAATCAAGCAAGGAATGATCGTACACGTGTCAAAAGACAAGCCGCATTTTAAACTCACGACCAAGACTTTCAAACTTGGAAAGCGCGTGTTCAACAAGTTTCTTAAACTTAGAAGCATGTTCGATGAAATATACGATCAATCATCCGCATCGATTCAAACGCTGGATTTTGAGGAGTAACTATGCCAAAAGCAACCATGACATTCAACTTGCCGGAAGAACGATACGAGTACGCTTGCGCTATTCATGGGGCGGATTGGAAGTCCATCGTGTACGAAGTCTCCATGTTCCTGCGGAACAAGCTCAAGCACGGGCACGAGTATAAGACGGCGGACGAGGCCCTCGAAGCGGTGAAGGCGGAGCTTTGGGAAGAGTGCAACGCAAGCGGTCTTGATCCTTGGAGCGAATGATGAAAAAATCTAGGAGAGAAAAACAACTAGAGTCCATTATACTGGACATATCTTGGATGGCCCGCCGCTACGCGGATGGACGGCAAACATACGCGCCGCATATGTACAACGACGCTATAGAGTTGGCCGTTAAACTCGGGTTGCCGATCCAAAAAGACATCATCGTTAAGCCACCGTCGTACTTTGCCCAGGACGGCGACCCGAGAATTGCACCGCGAAAGGAGCCAATCGATGAAAAAAGTACCATCAATGAAGAGACAGGCTGTTAAAGAGCTTAAAGTCTGTATACGCGAGTCCCGTAAAGTGGCGCGCCAGATAAACCGCAAGCTTGAGTCGTTGGCGCAGTGGAATAAGGCGAAGCAGAAGGCCAAGGAGAAGCTAGTAGAACTTTGTGGGCTCAAATGAACTTATCGGTAGTCGCTGGACCGCACGGAGGTTGGTGGGTAAAGGATGGCGACAAAGTGTTGATGTGGTCCTATTCCAAGGAACACGCGGAGCAATACAAGGAGGAATTGGTAAAACTATGTGGTCCACGCTAGAAAATATGTTTGATGCGGTTGTGGAAAGGATTCTCTTATGGGTCATAAAGTAAAGCCAAAATATGATTGTGATGAAGAAGGCCACGCGAATGATGGAAGTTGCTTGTGCTTTCGGAAGTGTGAGTGTAAATATTGCCAAGAGCGTGAAGCGTGGACGGACCTTGGTAAATGATGATGCAAACTGCTCTTAGGTATGCCGCCGATGGCTTCGCCGTGTTTCCTTGCAGACCCAAAGGCAAGGAACCGCTTGGCTCACTTGTGCCGAACGGTTGCCTTGATGCCACGACTGACACCGATACGATCAAAGGATGGTGGACGAAATGCCCAGACGCGAACATAGGAATCGCCACAGGACTGAAGTCAGGGATAGCTGTTGTAGATGTGGATGGGGCGGAAGGTGCGATTTCCGCGAATCGATTGCGGCTACAGTCGAACATTACTGCCCTGACGGGAAATGGAAGACAGCTTTTCTACGCCGATACCGAAGGGAAACTGCGAAACTCCGTCAAGAAGATTGCGCCAGGCGTGGACACGCGTGGGACGGGGGGATATGTAGTTGTCCCGCCAAGCCTGCATCCAAACGGAAAAAGATACATTTGGGTTGGGCAGCCGCTAAACCGTGGATCACTTTCACCTCTCCCGGCCATGTTTCAGCAACAGATGGGCGGACCTTTATCACAAACTGTGAGTGCGGCTCCGATTTCAACCATCCGCAAGCCTGATAGTTGGATCGCTACCGCTCTTGAGGAGATGAAGAAGGGCCATGTGCATAATACGCTTATAAGCGTGCTTGGCAAGTTTCGAATACATAACTTTAGCGAGGACGATACGTTTAAGTTACTCCAACCATATGCTCTCGTAGACGGTAGGCCGTTCGAGGGCCTACGCGACAAGATCGCAGAGATATGGAAGCGGTACCCAGCGGGGACGCCGCAAGGACTGGAACATTCCGAGAGTGTCGACACATTCCTAGAGGACATAAAAGAGGTGGACTGGCTATGCAAACCATTCGTGGCAAAAAAATCGATAGGCTTCGTGGCTGGCTTGCCCGAAACACTAAAAACCTGGTTATGTATCGACTTCGCTGTGGAGTGTGCACGGGGTGGCGGCCTGTGGATAGGGTTGTTTCCAGTGAACGGTTGCAAAGTTTTGTTTGTGGACCAAGAACGCTGGAAAGGGGAGACTCAGCGACGATTCAGCTCTGTACTTGCCGCCAAAAGCATAGCACACGCAGACTTGAAGGAGAGTCTATTTCTCAAGTCTGGTACGACGATACGTCTGAATTTGGACCAATCCTACCAAGCCTTTCGGACAGAGCTTTTGTCTATGCGACCCGACTTGGTGATCGTGGACAGCTTCGCCACTTTCCACACGTTGCCGGAGAACGATAGGACGGAGATACAGAAGGTGCTTGAGCGCATAAAGGAGCTTCGCAACGAGATCGGATGCACGTTCATGTTCATCAACCACGAGAACAAGTTCGCGTATTCGACCGAGGAGAAGGGCGAGCCAAACCTCGGCACGATGGCCGGTAGCGTGGCGATAGGTGCATCGGCGGAGTTCGCGCTGATCGTGCGGAAGGTGCAAGACAACACGTCCATCGTATGGCACGTCAAGAGCACGATGGCCCAAAAGGCCAAGGCGTTCTATGCATCGGTCCTCGACGTGCCGAACGGTATAGTCGTGCGCGGCTTGAATGACTGATGGGTCGTATTTTCTATTGTTTCTGGTGTGGCCGACGAAACAAGCAAGGTTGTTGTCAGATTTGCTGGTTGGAGTTCACGAAGTGGATGAACGGAGGTAAGGCATGAAACGAGAACTTGACGAGGAACTTTGCAGGATCGCCCCCCATTTGTTCGGCGACAGGCACGCCGACATGCGAACCACGGCCCTTTGCTGGGGCTTCGAGTGTGGCGACGGATGGTATGGGTTGCTAAGGGAAGCCGCCCTAAAGTTGGAGCCGTTGTGCAAGGCGGAGCATGACAAGTATGCTCATTTGGAGAAGAAGTGGTACAAATACGTTCGTACGGTTCTCTATTGGTCCAACAAGGTTCCAGGACTTTTTAAGCCCCTTTATTGGCTTGTTAATAAGCTCATTCCTGGTTTGAATAATCCCTTCCATTGGTATGGCGGTGGTCCACGCGCCTCCCAAATCAAGGAGAAGTATGGCACGCTCCGCTTTTACATAACCCACGGCACCGAGGAGATGTACAAGATCATTGATAACGCGGAAAGACAAAGCTCGAAGACATGCGAGGAGTGCGGTAAGCCTGGAAAGCTGAGAGGACGAGGATGGTATTATACTCGATGTGCCCCTTGCTGGAAGCGGATGCGGAAGGAGATAGAATGATTTTCACCGACGATGATCTAGAACGGCTGAAGTTTAGCTTAGGAACACTATACATTCCTACAATTAATCCAAAAATATTGGACGCGATGATCGTTCGCTTAGAAGCGGCGGAAAGAATTATAAAAGCCATTGATCCCGAGGAAGTCGCACAAGTACATGAAAATTTCGTTGCTTGGCTCAAGGCGTCGGGGAAATGATTCTTAAAAAGTATCGTCTAAAAGACGGAAGTATATACTTTCATAAACTTTATTTTTCTTTGGTCCCCAAGTGGATGACTAAATATTCGCCGCCGTTCGGTGACTACAATTATGCGGCCTATCTCTATCAGCCGCACAAATACTTCATCGCTCTTTATGACCAAGCGAAGTGGTTCATTCAACGTGGTTACAGAGGCTACGCCGAGTGCGACGTGTGGAGTATCGATTGGTATCTCACGAAGTGGATGCCAGAGGCACTGAGAATCCTTCACAAGACAAAGCACGGAACGCCCGTGGGCATGACGGTGAAGGGATGGGACACGCGGCTCCTAGGGATTATCGACGGCTTTGTAGCCGCCCGCGAGATTCAAGAGATGAGGCATAGGTATAGGGGCGCGGAAAACCGCGCCGCGTGGCGGCGGTTCAACAAAGGGATGAGGCTCTTTCACGAGTGCTTCTTCAATCTTTGGGATTAGGAGTGACATTATGACCCGTAATTGCCCCATATGCGACTATGAATTCAAGGACGGTGACGACGTTGTGGCCGTAATGGTGGCCAAATTCAAACTCATCGACAGCGACACTAGTTACGCTATAGACCATCCGACCAAGTGCGTCGAGCTTGTGCACTCGGACTGCTTCGATTGGGAGGACTATGAGGACGATGATAAGGTGGATTCGCAATCATGAGAGATTATACTATAAAAGTTCTATGAGCGAGAACAGAATGCGAGAGATTGCTGATGATATTTGTTTAAAGATTCGTAATGGCGGTTCACACATGCCCAAAGATTGTTTGATTTTAAAAGCCCTCGAAGCGGAGCGGAAGGCGGGAATTGGCGAAGGCAATGAAAGAACTTGTTGACGAAAACCGAGATCGACAATTTGTTATTGACGCGCTCGCCGCCTACCAAACGGCGCGGGGAGACAAATGACCATCGATCAACTGGTTCGCGAGGCGCACGGCACCGCCATAGACAAGGGATGGTGGATTTTCCCTCGCACCTCTCTCGAAATTCACGCCCTCATCCACTCGGAGATATCCGAGGCGACTGAGGCTGTGCGGAACATGCGCGAGGCCAATCAACTAGAAGAGTTCGCCGACGCTATAATCCGAATAGCGGACTTCTGCGGGTACAAGGGGTGGGACTTGTCGCAGGCCATCGAGGTCAAGATGGCGTACAACAAAAAGCGGCCTTTTCGACATGGGGGCAAAACGGCATGATCGCCATTGGTTTACCAAGTGAAGATTTAGAAATAGAACCATTTGTTTCTGGGACTTACTTTGAGATGTCAGCGACGCGAGAAGATGCCGCTTATATAGAAGAAATTCGTGAACAACTTTTTGCAAGGATGATGCAATGGGCGTAAAAAGTCTAAAGTATGATTGTTACCTTGCGGGAGCTATGCATAAGCGTCTCGGCAGAGATGTCCTGACCGAGCGCGAGAACGCCAAGGCCATCTGCCGCCAGCTCGGGCTCAAATACTACGATCCGGCGGAGGACGAGCTTATAAAGCCGCACTTGGTCATCGACGCGAAGCCGAGTATGAAGCGCATGAGATGGTACGTTAAAAAGGATTTTTCTCATCTAGACAGATGTAAAACGGTTGTAGTATTGACGGGCGATCATTCAAGTTCTGGAACAAACTGGGAGATGGCACGAATGCATTTTATTCATAAACGGCCTATTCTTCTTATTGCCCCGCGAATGTACGATAGGCAATTCGTGAACTTTACAACGGTATTGGCTACGAAGATATTCGGAACGCCGATGGCTGCTTTTCGTTATCTTAAAAGGAGAATCAAATGAGTATAGAAAAAACTAGTGAAGAGTTGGAGCAATTAGTCAAGGATTTACAGGAGTTCAAGGAAACGGGAATAATAGCTCGAATCCACAAGGCGCATAGTAAAGGAGATAAAAAATGAAAGTATTTCAAGTCGTCGATGATTGCGTAGTAAGCGGTGTGTTTTCTAGCCGTGAAAAAGCGGCTATGTGTATTCTAGAGATAGTTGAAAAAACAAAGAATCAACATCTGCAGGATTTATTACGCGTCGATATCCTTGAGGTCGAGTAATATGCCATATATTGACCAAGCAATTCGTGCTAGTTTAGAAGATGGTCGGGGGCCCACTAAGGTCGGCGAGTTGAATTATCTCGTCACGAGACTACTAGACTCCTACCTCATGACGAATGGGCTAAGCTACACGCAGATCAACGCCGTCATAGGCGTGCTGGAATGCGCCAAGATGGAACTATACAGGCGGATCGCCGCGCCCTACGAGGACAAGAAGAGCCGCGAGGCTGGGGATGTGTATGTCAGCATCAACAACCTATAGGCTGTCGTTCGCGCTGGCCGCCATTGACTTGTGGATCGCCACGATTTGCGCCATCGACGGCGACACGTACTTTGTGGCGTTCATGGTTCTGGCGGGCTTGATGTGGGCGCATGGGATATACTTTAAGAACAAAGCGGAAAAAGAAGGAGAATAGCATGGAAAAGAATCAAATGTACGGGCCGACGAAGTGTTGCGATAATGGAAACTTCTTCGATGGTCATATTTGTCAAAAACAGCCTGGATTTATGATTAAAGATAGCGGTAAACGGGAAGAGTTTAAAAGCGGAATGGTTCGAGACACGGGCGATAAACCGCGCTATCTCCGCATTTTTACCGGCCCAATGGCTCAACGATGGGCGGAGCATCTCCACAAGGGCGCGAAGAAATATCCCGATGTTGCCCCAGGGGTGCCAAACTGGACGCTTGCGGATGGAGAAGCTGAGCTTCAACGCTTCAAAGAATCGGCCCTAGACCACATGGTGAAATGGCTACGCGGTGAGATGGATGAGGACCATGCTGCTGCTGTGCTTTTCAATATCAACGGAGCAGAATTTGTGAAGCAGAAGCTCCAAAAAGGATCACTAGCATTTTAAAACAAAATCCAAACGGCAAGTCCCTTGTAATGACAGTTTGTCATCCGAAGCGAAAGCATTATGCAAAAGGTCAATGTGTTCGATGCTGGCGACGAGATTATTATGGAACGCCGGAATGGCAACAGAAGAAAGCACAGTGGCAAAGTAGTTCTTATAGAGCCCATAGAACTTTTCATCTCGAAAAAAGTAAACTCTATCATGTCTGGAAAGCCTATGGAATAGACTTAGGCGACTATTTTGCCTTACTAGCCGAGGGTTGTCAAATTTGTGGCAATCAAGCAATGGTTATTGACCATAGCCATAAAACAGGTAAAGTAAGAGGCGGTCTTTGTAAGCAATGTAATACAGGTTTAGGGATGTTTCGGGATAATCCAAAATTACTAAAAAGAGCAGGAGCGTATCTTGGATTATAAAGATAAACGAATTGTTATTATCGATTTTGAAACATTCTATAATAGAAAGAGTTCTTACGATTTAGAAAGTTTATCCGTTACCGAGTATGTCAGAGATTCACGGTTTTGGCCGCATGGTTTAGCGTATAGGTTTCTCGACGAGGAGAAGACTCATTGGCTCGCCGGAATCCACGTGATCGAGGGATGGGTGGCGTCTGTTGACTGGAAAAATACGGTGGTGGTAGCCCACAACGTGCGATTCGATGGCTCGATCCTATCTTGGCGGTTCAAGGCCAAGCCGTTCGCTTGGATGGACACGGTGGGACTAGCGAAAGCCATCCTAGGCGAGAATGTTTCTGGATATTCACTCAAGCGGCTAGCCGAATATTTGGGGATGACGCCTAAAGGAGAAATCTCTTGCGAAGGCCTCCTACATCCGTCGCCCGAACAATTAGCCGCCTTGGGAGAATACTGTAAGAACGATGTTGAAATTTGCAAAGGAATCTATGAGAAACTTATTCCGCAGTTCCCAGAAAACCAGCTCGGACCCATGGACTGGACTATCCGTGCTTTTGTCGAACCAAGCCTTGTGCTTGACACCGCAGTTTTGGAAAAAGGAGTCAAAGATGAAAAAGCGAGACGCGAAGAAATCATCAAAAAGAGTGGGGTCTCTAAAGCAACGCTCTCTAGCAATAAACAGTTTAGTGAATATCTCATCTCCAAAGGAATTGCCGTTCCAACCAAGCAATCCGCCCGAACTGGACAGCTTATACCGGCATTCGCCCGAACAGACGATGGACTGGCTACGTTACGCGGACTCGCGCCAGAACTCTACGCCGCCCGAATCGCCAGCAAGTCCAATCTCCTGGAGACTAGAGGCGAGAGCCTATTGGCGGTTGCAAAAACTGGCACATTTCCTTTTGATGTCGGCTTTTCGGGAGCGGTTCAGACGCATCGGTACTCTGGGGGCTCTGGCGCGGGTGGCAATCCTCAGAACTTCACTCGCAATTCTTTTCTTCGGGACGCTATATGCGCTCCTGCGGGCCATAAACTCATCGTGGGGGATTTTGCCGCCATTGAACTGAGGCTTCTCGCGTGGCTCGCCAAGGAGCCTAAGCTCATGGGCAAAATCATCAATAATGAAGATGTCTATGCGGATTTCGCCTCGACGAAGTATGGGCGTAAAATCACGAAGGCCGATAAGGTCGAGCGACAATATGGTAAGGAGTCCATTCTTGGACTTGGTTATCAGATGGGGGCCGAGAAGTTTAAGACCCGCATTAAGACAGTGATGGGCGTTGACATCACAAAGGATGAAGCATGGAAAACAGTAGACCTGTATCGAACAACATACTTCAATGTCCCTCGGCTATGGGAAAACGCGGACAATCTTTTACCGCTTATCGCGTCTGGAAAGGTTGGGTGTCTTTGGTTTGCTCCTTTCATAAAGGTAAAAAAAGCCGCGCTTGTATTGCCATCCGGTTTGGAGATCAAGTATCCGAACCTATGCTTCGGGATGTTCTTTGACAATCGGCGTAAGGAAATGACCGAGGGATGGCATTATACCATTTTTTTCAAGACATATGAAAGCGAAGAGACGGGATTGTATGGCGGCAAGATCATCGAGAACATATGCCAAGCCCTCGCGGGGGAGCTATGCAAGGAAGCCATTGAGCGGGCCGAGGCGGATGGCATAAATTGCGTCGGTCAAGTGCACGATGAAATTTTAGCTCTCTCACGAGAGGGATGTAGCGATCATGATGTCCAAATAGATGCACACTTTCTTCGACTCCATATGGAGAAAGCACCGACATGGATGCCGAATTTAAAATTACGAGCGGAGGTTGGCTATGGCGATAATTGGAACTCAGCTAAAGTCTAGAAAGCAGCAACGATTGGACGCGGAACTTGGCGTGATTATAGATGAGATGGAAAGGGCCATGTGGGCGGCCAACAAAAAATATTTGGCGGAACGCCATATTGCTCTTACCTCCCATATGCAGGAAACGCTTGGACTATTTTTAGCTTTTTGCGAGAAAAATTATGGAAAATAGCGTTGGCCGTGCCATATATAAGCGTGGCAAGTTATATTTTAACGACGTTAGTTGGACGATGGTAAAAGCCGTCGCACGACGAACGAAAAAATCGCCAAAGATAGTTGTTATAGCTGCGTTAAAACGACACGCACGACTTATAGGAAAAAAGAGGTTTATTTGAAAAAACAAAGATGGAGTAGTCGCTTTTTCGAGAAAGAACGTGCAACTTTAGCTAAACAACAAGATGGAAAATGTGCTATTTGTAAAAAACCAGAGTCTATGTTTAAGCGTAGACTGAACCTAGATCACAACCATAAAACAGGTCAAATCAGGGGTTTACTTTGCTATCGCTGTAATAAATTTGTAGTTGGTCGGCATGATCTTGAGTCCGCTACAAAACTACTAAATTACTTGAAAGTGGAGGCTATAAAATGATTATTTTTGGTTTTGACATAGAAACGCATAATTCGGACGGGTCTTTAAAGCCTCGTCCAGTCTATTGGATTGGCGATACCTCAGTTACAGGTGCGGACGAAGAACATACCGATGAAATCTACGAGCAACTGGACGCTGAACAGGTATTTTCCGCATGAAAGAGCCCTCTGAGCTTGATATCGCTCAATTGAGGTTTGAGATGCGCCAAATGTACGGTCATCTTGGACTTGAGGGCTCATTGCAGGTGCTATACGAGATGATGGTAGGAGCAAAAGTTCTCGCCGAAGTCATAACGGAAGAGAGGAGTAAAAATGACCAAGCAAACTAAAGACAGGATTCGTAAGAAAAAAGATAAGGCTTGGCATTGGCCATATCAACGCATGAGCGATGGTCCCGAATACTCTTGTCGTCATGGGGTTGGCCATAGTCGGGGAGTCCACGGTTGCGATGGATGTTGCTCTGATCCAAACTTTCCAAAGGAGAGGTGCTAAATTGGCTAAAATTCGTTTTCTCGACATAGAAAGTCATGGATCGTACTTTAAGGCCGACTCAGGCTTCATATTCTGCATGAGCTACAAGGACCTCGGCGAGAAGAAGGTGCACACGGTCGTCAGAAACAACGTTCTTCCCGATCCCTACGACGACAAGGCCCTTTGCAAGCAGATATACGATATCATAGGCGATGCGGACATGATCGTGACGCACAATGGGAAACGGTTTGACATTCCGTTCATAAACACACGCCTACTTATCCACGATCTGCCACCATTGCCCAACGTTCCGCACTTCGACACCTGCGAGATTATATTCAAGAAGCTAAAGATGTCGGGACGGCTCGACAACACGTCGGCCACCTTCGGCTGGAAGTTAAAGAAGCATGGCGTAGAGGTGCAAAAGTGGTTTAGGGCGGCAGCTGGCAACAAGGCGATGCTCAAAGAGATTGTGAAGCATTGCGAAATAGATGTGAAGTTGCTTGAAAAAGTGTATCTCAAGTTACGCCCGTTAGGGTTCAAACACCCGAACATCGCCCTCATTAACGAGGATGGTCGGCAATGCCCAATCTGCGGCAAAAAAGGGACACTGCAATCGCGGGGATGGCTTCCGGCCCAAGTGAATAAGGCCAAGCGATACCAATGTACCTCATGTGGCGGATGGTCTCATGCGCGATATGAGAAGGTAAAAGGCGTGGATATCAGGCTATGAGCGAGGGGTTCATTATCGATCCTTGGGTGGGGTTGCTGTTCTTTCGTTTTTGTCGCCGCTATGGCGTGCAAAGGCGGGAGGACCGCGTTCTTCTCATGCGAGAACTTGCCCGTCGTAAGAAAGCCCAGTATGTGCGGGACGTGAAGCCGCTCCTTGCGGGAAAGAATGTGTTGCAAATAATGTTCAAACCACCTTATAATCCTGGGCCTGAGCACATATGTCCTGAATGTAGACCATGGAGGAATGAAGTATGAACTTATTGGTGCTTGTTGGGGTAGTTTGCGTCGTTGTTGGAGTCGTGAAAGGCTTGGGTTGGCTAGGCGGTGGACTAGCATTGCTTGTGTTGGGTACTATGATTGAGTTCTGGTAAAAAGGAGAGAAAAATGAGACGCCTTATCCGCACACTCGCTACTTTAGGCCTATTGAGCCTCGGAATTTGGGGTTGGAAAAGAGAGGAAGGATTTAAACCACGGGTTAAAGTTCCTGTGACCCGCTATCACGGCTATGAATTAAATCGTGAAGCCATCAATCGCGCCAAAGCCTTCACTGTTCTCATTAGCAACGAAGGATTTGGTAGTGTAGGCCGAGGGACCGGCGTTCTTATTGATCCTACCCACGTTCTTACGTGCGCTCATATGGTGGAAAGTTCGCAAGACGACATGTGGATTTATCCCTATCCAATAGGTATAGTAGTAAAAGGAAAACCAATACTTGTCAATAGCGGCGTTGATCTTGCCGTTCTTGAGCTTAGTAGCGCGGTTGTGATCGCGCATTACGCCGTATTTCAGGACATGCACTATGACGGCGAGCCCATAACCATAGTGGGAAATATTCTAGGCTCAATGAAATGGTTTGTCAGTTTTGGAATCATAAGCGGAGACTTTCAAGGCTATCTTTTGACGGATGGTTTAATCCATGGAGGAAATAGCGGCGGCCCTTGGATCAACGAGCGAGGGGAAGTAGTGGCTATAACTTCATGGGGCTTGCAGAACCGAAAGGACGAGGAGTTGGGAGTTAGCGGAGGAGTGTCAGCGAGCACTATTCATGAGTTTTTGAGGACATGGAAGTCTCCTTCAATCGGCCAAATATTGCGGATGATCTTGGGCGGTAACAGCATCAAAAAGGGGGACAAATGAAACACTATATTTCCGCCGGTCTGTTGACCGCGTTGATCTTGTTCCCATTGTTTGACTATACCTACGTGAAAGGTTGCCAGGACGGAGTAGCGCGCTACAAGCGTAGTAAGAACTTCATGCTCACACTATACAGCATGTACATGTTCGGCGTACGCGATGGATATGACGCCTGCAAGGGAGGAAAGAGATAATGCCGCCTATAATTATGCTAGTGGCATGGGTTGCGTGGATGGCGGTCGTACTAGCGGGAATGAAGCAATGAACACGTTGGCGACTCTAATAGCCATAGCGGCGTGGTGCGGCCAGCCTAATGCCGGTCTCTATGGGTCCGGATGGTCACCACGCGCAGTACAACAGTGCCGACAAGCCATATGGGCTTGCCTGCAGAAGCATCCTCATGACGCCCAATGCTTTTTAGACGAGAAGCTCGACGCGGAGGAAATAAAATGAATTTATGGAAGGCATTTGCGATTTGGTTGCTCGTGGCGGTAGGTAGTTATTTAGGCGTGTGCTTATTGTTCGTGTTGTTAGGCGGGTATTGATTCTACTTTTACGGTAAATTCATCTGGAAGAATTGTCATCATCCTATCGAAAGCAGCACGACTATTGTCCAGACTGTCATTGTCGATGGTTGTACCTATGGCAATGCAGCCCTCTAGTTGTGCTGGATAATTGGCCGGATGGATTTCGATGTAGGTGCGGCTTGGCACTTGAAGATGCGGAGTCGCAAATCCGAAATGCGGCGAAATCTCCTTACAAGAACGGTATATGCCCTCTGGTATTGCTACCTCTATCCTCTCCATTGTAAATCCGAGCGGTTTTCCTTCATAATCCATAGTTCCAAAATGAGCGTCTGTCGTTTTCATCTTTGGGTCCCGTGTTACGCGGAGCAGGTTTGTCGCATTCGTCGAGGTCGATGTTGAAGCCGCATCGCTCGCGGGAGCACTTTGTGATGCGGTACCATTGTTTAGTGCGCTTGGACTGCTCGAAGATGCGAATAGGGATGACAGAGAGGTGGCAACCTGGGCAAACAATCGCATCCATACGGGTCCCTCCATTTCTATCTCCCCGCTAGATGTACGTGGTGCAGAGTCTCTATCAAGATCGGCGATCCGAGGATGAACCAAATGGACTTCTTCAGCCACTTAAGGTCCCCCCGTATCTCCCCCGATTCTATGAGGTGCTTCTCCAGGGCCTCTTCGAGCCTGGAGATGCGCTTTTCAAGGCTGGGCATCGTTGTTCTCCTTTTGGTTCCTTAAAAATTCCTTTAGCTTATCCGCCATGTCCGAATTGAACGGCTGGTGGAACTTCTGTGTGCTGTTCGCCGGTAGGTCTTCCATCGGGACCGGCTTCTTCTCGTGCGTCGGATTCTTGAGCTGCGAGGCGAGGCCCTCCAGCGTGCTTCCAAGCTCGGGGATCGGCTCGGTGAGGCCGCCTTCCGCCATTTTGGCGGGATTCTGGCGGGATTCAGGTGTCTCGTTTTGTAGATGGTTGTCTTGGTTCGTAGCCACGGGATTGTCGGACATCTTCTGCTTCGCCGCCGCGTAGGCGGGATCGCGCTGGCTTAGGATGAAGTCCGTCACCGCCTGCGACTTCTGAAGCTCGCCCGCGTCCTTGGCCATCGCGGCGTTCCTGTCGAACACTGGCTTCCACGGGGCCAACGCGGGATGACTGACGTTTATAGTGGTGGGGGCCGCACTCTTTGGTGCGGAACCCGCGATCTGCGCTCCGGCCACGGGCAGCATGCCCGCTATGTTGGGTATGGCGGCTGCCGCGCTCTGCGCCATTCCGGCCATAGCCCTGGGGTTTTGCAGCGTAGCCGTGGCCGCGCCTATGGCCCAAAGTGGGTGCCCCGCACCGAGCAAGCCTAGCGATGTCAAGACATTTATGGCGGGTGTTTTCTGGCCTGGCAACTGGCCGACTAGCTTCCCGATCATCCCAAATCCTTTTGCGGGCATGTTTCCGGCCCTCTCGCGGCCCAACACGTCCTGCAAGCCGTCAACCACGGGATAAAGCTTCGAGTATCCGGCCATCGCGTCTTTCAACTGAACGGGAAGGTTCGGATTGTCAGCCGCCTTGTTGACTATGCTTTTCTGCGCCGTGCTAAGTTGCCCGTACACGTCCGCTGCGGCGGCGTTTTTTACCGCCCCATTCTCGAACGCCGAGTTTCCGTACGATTTCTTTAGCTGCTGAAGTTGGTCGAACGTGATGAAGCTGGCTGGCTGCGCGGTCGTTATGTCTGGAGCCACGCGCTCCGCCCCGTTGCGGTTCGCCATTGCTATGATGTCGGCCATGCCGCGCTTGTAGAACAGGGCCGCCTTAGCTTCGTCTGGATTTGCAAGCTGGCTCGCGCTACTATACTTTTCTTCCAGTGCATCCAATAGCGGCTTGGTGTCCGTTGTGAGCCCCATTTCGGTGGCCTGCTTCCCGATTTGGCCTATCTGGTCGCCATACCGCTCGTGTATGGCTTTCGCGGTATCGAACATTTCCTGCGTGGATGCCCCTGGGCGCACTATGTTCTTGTCCATGAGCATCTTTCCCGTGTCGAGAAGCTCCTGTTGGCTCATGTTGCCCAGCTCGTCCGAGCCCATGCCCACGCTCTGCGCCGCCTTCTTTGATGCAAATTCCTCTAGGCCTGGGACGGCCTTCTCAGCTAATCCAGCTAGCTTCTGCCCCGCCGCGCCCCCCACCGCACCCAATCCGGCCCCCAAAGCGACTTCTCCCGCCGCCTTTGCCCCCGAACCCCCGCTGGCGAGCGTGTCTATGGCGTTTCCCGCCCCGAATCCGGCCCCAATCGCCGCCCCTTGGCCTGCGGCCTCACCAACGGTCATTGGGACGCTAGAACCCCCCGTAGCGATAACTGGAGCCACCACTCCGGCGGCCTGCCCAGCCATCCTGGCCACCGGATGGGATGCGATATCGGCCTGAATCTCCTTCTCAATCTCCTGGCGTTCTTGCAAATATGGTTTATTTTCAACCGCCCCTGATAATGCGGCTGTGGCTTGGGTTCCTAGTGGGATCATGCCGACCGCCCCGCGTCCCGCCGCTCCCAAAGCCGTTGTTTCGTCCGTCGGCTCTTCTGTGCCCACCGCTGGTATTGCCCCTAGGGCGGTAAAGTCCACCTTGCCCGTATGGGCCGGTGCGGCATCCAATTGAGAAAAGTCTATAGCCATGTTATCGTCCTTTACGGCTGAACCTGTAAGTTGGGGTCTAGTTGTTTGGCTTTTGACAGGTTGCCCGCCGGAATCCAGAGCGTCTGACCGTCCGAAGACTTTATGAGCACGTTGCCCTTGGCTCTGTTGAAGTAATTGTCTGCTAATTTTGATCCGCTGGCCTGTAGTTGTGCCGCGCTGGGCTTGATGCTGAGCACGGATGCGTTCTTTACTGCGTTGTCCACGTCAGTTGAGGCCTGCGCGTGCGCCTTCATATAGAGGTCCGCATCCTTCTCTTGCTTGGCCACCTGGGCCGACATCAGCTGGAAGTACGTGGGTAAGTCCTTCTTCATCGTGCCCTTGGGTGCCCCTATCATCTTGTTGAGGGTGTCATCAACGCCGTATGCGTCCGCAGCGGCAGCCTGCTTAAGGGCGTTATCACCCATTTGCGTCTGCAGTTGCAGCTTTTGAATTCTGTCCTGGCGAGCCTTGTCGAAGTTGGCTAGAGCCTCGTCCCGCTGAGTCTTTTCCATGGTGAATATGTTCTGCAGCGAATGCTGCTCCTTTCCGCCCTTGGCGGCGAGCGCGTCCCCGAGCCCAGAGACGGCCTGCGCGATGACCGCGCCTAGCCCGTGTTGCTGCTCCTGTAACTTGTCGGCCAGGGCTTGCCGGTCCTCGGGATTGACCCCCTCGGTAAGCTTGGACGTGTCCTGGTTGAATATAGTGCCTAGATTTGGCATACCTGCGGTAGAGGCGACCGGCGTGGCCGCCGGAGCGGCTGGCTTTGGTAGCGGGGCCGCCGGAGGTACGACTGGCGGCATGGGTGGTGCCGCAACTAGAGCTGGAGGCGTTGCCGTCGCTCCAGGCAGATTGGTACCCAACGCCGCATTGACGGCTGGCGCGATTCCTGGGGTCGCCGCTACGTTTGCCGCGCCTTCCGCGACGGCTGGCATCGTGGGCAAAGTTTTTCCAAGCGTGGTGCCGACTTGCGACAAAGCTGCCTTGATCTGGTCCCAGTATGTGGGGTCACTAGGGCTTGGCGAAGCCATACCGCCAGTGGTCACAGTACCATCGCTTGGTGTAACTCCACCGTCCGCGTACTGCTTAATTCCCATGGCTTTGTATATCGCACGCAGTTTCTCGTCACTAGGGGCCGCTAGCTTTGGCTTTTCTGGTTCCGCGTTGCGTCCCTCGGCCTTCTTCAGCGTTCCGCCTTCGGCCATAGTGATGGGCATCGTCGCCCCATCTTTCTGGACTTCCGCATCCCCGTGAGTCTTCACCCTTTCCATATCCCCTTCTTTCGATGTGACCGTGGCTGGAAGGGCGACTTTGACGGTGTCGCCAACGTCGTCCTTGGCCATCTCGTCCGGCGTGCGTTTCAAGTGAAATTCGGTGTCCTTGGACACGATGGGCACGGACATGTGCGACTCGCGGTTGACGTGAACATCCCCGCCTGGCGCGTGCGGGACGGCTCCGCCCTTGGCCATATGTTTAGGATTCTCTTTTTCGCCCGTTTCCGTCATGTCTTTCTTTACGGATGGGTCCATTCCTTGTACATGTGTAACCTCTTTCACTTTACTTAGTGGTTCATTTTCTAGGAATGTAACGTGTGGATAGCCACCTTCTGCATAATTTTCATTTCGCCCAGTAGCGGCATTTCCTAGAGTTTTAGATGCTTCTTTTGTAAGATGAACATCTTTTTTAACTCCTGGAAATTTTTCGTTTTCTAGAAGGGTAACATGAGGATAGCCACCCATAGCCATTGCACGAGCCATCATACCGTTTGGGACAGGATGGGCCAAAGAAGAGCGTTCCACTTTACCGCCCTCGGCAAATGGTTGAGGTTGAGTATTACTTGGTTCACGTTGTGTGGCTTCGGGAGACGTATAGCCGCCTTCAGCATAGGCATTAGGCGCAACCTGGCTAGGAACATTAATTTGCGCTGGTAGAATTCCTTTAGCTCTAAGGATATGCTCAGGAACAGAACCAGGAGCTGCATCGCCAAATTCAGACTTCAAAAGCTCTGGCGGTCCTTTAACACCCCAAATTTTAACATCTCCGCTTGGGCTTTTTTGAATGCCCTTAAGAAAGGCTTCGATCTTTGGGGCAGCTGCTTCTGTCACCCCTTCCATTTTTGGAGCCGCTTTATTAAAAGCGGTTTTAATGGCAGGAGATACTTTATAAGAGGCTTTTTTTGCCATTTCTAAAGCTTGCGCTGCTGTTTCATCTTCAGGTCCTAAAGTCATAGCACCTGTTTCACCTAAGCCTTCAAGAGTCATAGGCAAACTTTCGGCCAAACTTTTGGTAGCTGGGCCCAAAAGATAAGGGGCTAAAAAGTCTGAAACAGTTGTATCTTGTATACCTGGTTCATCCTGTATGCTCCCTCCCTCCGCCATATTCTTTCCGCCGCGCGGATGCGCGTTATGCAAAGCTGCGGCAACAGCTTGATCGTGAGGATGACCGCTTGCTTGCATCTCTTTTATATTATGGGCTATAATGTCAGGACTTTTGCCGGATTTAAGAGGCATGATTTTTCTCCAAGTAGGAAATAGCAGACGATAGAAATATCTTAGAGTCTCTAAAGCACCCAATTCCTTGATTACATTTATCGCATAATAACCCTCTAACTTTATTAGTTCGATGGTCATGATCTACAGCAAGAGCCTTATTGCCATTTACTTTGTAGCATATAGCGCATAATCCTTTTTGACTTTCGAGAAGCCTATCATAGTCTGCCCTCGTTAAACCGTAAAATAGTTTTATTTTTGCGTACCGATCCACTTCATATAATTTTTCAGGGTTATTCTTTTTCCATTGATTAGCACGAATCCCTGTGCACACCTTACAAGCACGGCTAGACAAAAAACGACCACCTATAAAAGTATCGTGGCCTTGTATACAGAATTGTTTTCGTTCTCCAAGAATAGGCATTATTTTGACCTTTTATAGTTTTTTGTAAAGGAAGTTAAATCAACGCGATGATTTGGATCGCCACCAATGGGGGCATTTCTAGCAAAACGTTCCATGCTTTCTCCATCTTTCGGCACCGAACGCGGGATGACAAGCTCCCCTGGACTCAGCTTTGCGTTCACCGTGTCGTTTTCCTCGCTATCGCCCTCCACCTTGGCGTTGCCAGGGATAAGCGCGCCAAGCTTGGCACAGATCGCGTGGTCGTGCGTCACTCCACCCTCTGCATAACAGACGTAACCCCCTTTTGCAAATGGCTGATTTGCGGCAGCATTTTGTTGATAGCCTGGATAAACAGACGGATTTGTAGCACCACCTGGAATTGTAGAGGCTGTAGCGGGTCGCCCTATAGCTTTGCCTGCTTGGCTTCCTATCGCTGCTCCTACTGGTCCGCCCAATGCGGCTCCGCCGATGGTTCCTGCCGCTCCTAAGAGAGAGCCAGCGAATCCAAGACCCGCATTTTGCGCCGCTTGAGCCGCGCCAGCTTGTTGTTGGCTAACGCCGGATATTCCCGCCGCCTTGTTCAGCTCATTGTTGAATTGTTGTTGAGGAAGGGCCGCGTTGTAATACACACGGTTCTGCCCCGCCGCCGTGTTCGCCGCGTTGACGCCCTGAGCAGTGTTCGTGTTGAATTCGCCCGCCTGAATTTGATTGGCCACGTTGCCGGTGTTTGCGGCGTTCGTATACCCTTGGTTTACCGCGTTGATCTGGTTCTGCGCCGCCGCTTTCTGTGCCGCTTGCGCGTAATCGGAGGCGTTGATACCTCCGCCAATGTTCGCCATTTGGTTCAGTGCGGCTTGCCGGTTGGCTTCCGCCATGGCGGCAGCTTGTAAGCCTTGAGTTGCGCCCGTGTCTGATGCGCCTTGCGCCTCAATAGCGCGTTGTGTCAAGGCAAAGTCTCCCCCGCCCTGGCCCTCCGCTTGCGCCGAGCGCATGATGGCCTCTTGCGCGCCCCTGTTCTGGGCGTTTGCCGCGTCGATGGTCTGTTGCAAGGCGAGCTTGGCCGCCGGATCAAGCCCACCGGCGTTGGCGATGTCCGTGTATTGGCTGAGGGCCGCCATTTGCGCCGCCCTGGTGGCGGGATCAAGGGCGATGTTGTTGTAGGCCGACGGGGCTTGGGTGGCCACTTGGATCGCCGCCGGATTTACGGTTCCCTGCACCGTCTCCATGGGTAGCTGGCCCACCGTCTCCGACGCGATGGTCGGAACAGCCGCATTTTGATAGGCGGCTAGTGCTTGTTTTAAGTAATCTTGCGCGGATGAATCGGACGATCCGAATAAACTGTCGAAGAGGGCCATATTATCTTACTCCTATTTTTTTAAGTTCTTTAGGCACTACCAAAAGCGGATTAGCGGCATATTGCACTATGGGATTGCTAACAAACTGATCAAAGAATCCGCCTTTTTTAGATGCGTCATAGTTTGCTTGATTTTGAGCCCCTAGTTTATTGGCTAGAGCTTGTGCTGCACTTGTTTCATCAGAACTTGCAGCGTTCGCAGCATTAAGCGCGGCATTATAATCAAAAGTATTGAGATTTGTCGGTGCTGTTCCAGCCTGTGTTGCCGTCGCAGGATTAATAGCCATTGTAGGTGTCTGCAAATTCATTCCTTGTAAAAGTGTTTGAAATGCCTGTGCTTTTGCATAGTCTTCTGGCGTGGCAACATTCGCAGAAGTGATAGCGTTAGGAGAGGTTTGTTGCAAAAAAGGCGTCCAATCAATGTTCTGTGTTTGGGATAGGGCCCCCCCATGACTTGGACCCGTAACCCACTTCGGAAGATTAGCTTGGTTAGATGCTTGCCACAGTGCCGTGGCTTGATCCGGTGTAATTCCCAGAGCTTGGGCATCAACAGGAGAAATAGCTTTATTTTGAACGTCCGCTAGTAATCGAGCATTTTGCTGGGCTGCATTCTGTTGTGCGGCTGTTAGTTTTCCTGTTATGCCAGTGTTTAGGCCAGTTATCTGGCCGCTTATGGCGTCCTGAGCCGCTTTGGCCGATGCCGCCGCGTCTTGCTGCTCCTTGACGATCTGTTTGTTTACGTCAGCCGCGCCTGATTGTAATCCAGTGACTAAATTCTTGAACGGATCATAGGCCTTTTGGATGGATGCCAACGCGTTGGGGTCCTGGGATAGAATCGCCTCGTTCAAGGCTGTGACGCCACTTGTAGGCGTTGCTTCGTTTTGGGATATGAGGTTTTCACGTCCCGCTTCTGTTCCTGTTTGGGACTGGCCCGTGGCAATGGCTTGGTTGATGGCGGCCTGCTGGTTCGCATACTCCGGCGTGCCCTCAACCGAAGTGGGCCCTCCGTATGCGTTCTGCAAAAGGCTTTGGAATTGCTTTATATTTCCTTGGTCGCCAGTGAATGACACTGGATTTGCCGCTTCTTTCGCCAGAAGATCGGGGTTGCTTGGCGTATAGCCAGGAGCATTCTGCACCTGCTTGTTGATGTCGGCTATAGTCGCGTTTGACTGGTTCTGCAGGTTGCTATATTGTTGGTTGATGCCAGGCGTAATCTTGGCCGCCAACGGAGCCGCTTGGCCTTGGTTCGCGCTCAAATAGTTCTGCAGGGAGGCGAACTGCCCGCCAGCTACCGGTGTCGGTGTTGCGCCGGTGCTCGCTCCGCTTGTCCCACCTCCGCCAACCGTGGGGACGGCAGAGGATGGAGAAAGGCGAACGGGCGCAGCACCGCCACCCGAAGGTGACACCGCACCTTGTGGCGCGTTCGGATTCTGCTGCTCCTCATCCATATTTGAAACATACGGCATTTTTGTTGCTCCTTAGTTTGTGATTGGCGGCCATCGCACTTCGACAGTCACAGAATATGGCACACTATCAGTTAGACCGCAAATACCCAAAATGTTCAGTTTTCCATCTGTGAAATTCCAGCTGACGAATGGAGCCGTGGCAAAGACGAGGCTCGACCCATCCGTGGGCACTATCTTTCCGAGCGTTAGACGGCTTGGTTGGTACGAAAATAAGGCCACGAAACTGAACGTGTTGTTTGCGGCCACTGATGAGCCGACGATACTGAACGTCTTCACCTGGCAGATGTCGTTTTCCTCCGGCGTCAGCTGATTTTGTAAGCCGTAGTAGAGCTGCTGGAAAAAAAGATTTATAGCGTAGAGGAGCTTGCTTTTCCAACTTCCTTTCGGCGCATCGTTCAGGTCTTCTTCTGTCAGCCTTCTGTAAGTCAGGTTCTTCATTAAATACTGCCTAAATATCTTTCTATTTTTTCTTTGTGATTTTCGTAGTGACCAACCGCAACATTACAACCTACGCATAAAAGACCTCGAACTTTTTTAGTTTTATGACAGTGGTCAATAACTAGTGGCTTTCGTTCATAACACATTGCGCAATAGCCATCTTGTTTTACTAGTAAAGTCTGATACTCTTCAACCGTCAAAGCATATTTTCTTTTAAGATCAGACTTTAAATTGATTTCTTGAACTTTTTCCTTGTGAATTTGTCGGTATTTTCTTTGAATCAAAGCTTTGCATTCCTTGCAAAAATACTGTAGACGATCTTTACTATAGTTGCTTCGAGAAAAAGCTTCTATAGGCTTTTCTTTTTTACAGCCTTTACAAAGTTTAAGTGATACTGTAATCATATCTACTTGCTCCGAGTCGTAGTGTCGGCATAGACCACAACACACCCACCGTAGGTGAAGCCAACCATCGCTTGGCTTAAGCTTAATGAGATATTTAACCAGTGAGCCCGTCGAGCTGGCAATGGAATGTACGTACGTATGGACGATACGGCGAATGGGTCCACGCCACCCCAATACGCCTGCCCCCACTG
>Ga0307479_10000338_pt1 | contig 42200 bp, 33 predicted proteins | sample atmos_gasesECM4C_FD_203743 | JGI IMG/M metagenome (GOLD analysis project Ga0307479, IMG submission 203743) | Hardwood forest soil microbial communities from Morgan-Monroe State Forest, Indiana, United States - atmos_gasesECM4C_515 | ecosystem: Environmental > Terrestrial > Soil > Temperate...
TTTCAGGAGCGTAGTCTTGCCGGCGCCGTTGCGGCCGATGAGGCCGAGGACTTCGCCCTCGCGAACTTCGAGAGAGACGTCCTTGAGCGCCCAGAAAGCCTCTTCGCCAGAGCGGCGGAACGCGGAAAGCGGCGAGCGCACGAAACGGCTGAGCGAATCGCGCAAGAGGCCTCGCTCGGCGTGCAAGCCGCGATGGTAGCGCTTGCCGAGGCCGTGACCTTCGATAATGGTTTGCGCCGTAGTCATCGGTTATTGAAGCTCAGCCATGGCCGGCTCAAGATCCAATGAGTTCCGAGCTCGGGGAATGTCGTATTTTACCCGGTGACCCAGCTGAACAAGCGGCTTTTCAAAGTACACCCAAGAAAAACGGCAAACCAGCAGTGTGATGAACAACGCGAGAACCGAAACCCACAGATCCGAAAATTTGTTCGTCAGAAGGGGCTTGGGCCAGAACGGGTGGCTGATGAGGATGAGGATGCCCGCATGAAAAAGATATACGCCGTAGGCGATGGCCCCAAGCCAAGTTAGCCATTTGCTGCGCAGCAGCAGGTTCACCATACTGTTTTTTTGGGTGAGGGCGTAGAGGAGCAGCGAGAAATAGAACACCGCCATCCAAGTCAATCCCCCGGCAAGCATGGTGAAGCCGTCGATATCCGAAACCTTGAGAGTGAGATAAGCAACGCCGGATAGCAGGACATAGAGAAAGAGTCGCTGCAATGAGCCGTGGCTCTCGAGCCAGCTTCGACATTCGTTCTTTCGAAAGATGATAGCGCCGAGAACACCAAAAAAAAGCGCGTCCGCGCGGCACGGCATGAGCACGAACCAGCAGGTCAATTTTTCCGGCCAAAGCAAGTGAAGTGCGATCCGTAGAAGCGGCGCGCCGACGATTCCACCGACTACCACGGAAAGAAGTCGGCGAGGGTCCAGAACCCGAACGAGAAGAGGAAGAGTCAGGTAAAACTGCTCCTCAATCGCAAGCGACCAAGTGAGGCCGAGGGAGGCTACCCCCATCGTGTTTCTGCCCGCCATCCAGAAATTCTGAAGAAACAATGCATAAGGAGCCCAGGGTAACTCATCTCTAAGCAGCCAGGAAAAAGCGGGTGCTTTTCCCGCGTGGATGGCAACGAGAAAGGAAAAATTTGCAAGCAGGAAAAGGCCATAAATGGGGACAATTCGAAAGAAGCGCCGAGTATAGAAAACCCGAAAGTAGCTGGAGGAGTCTCGTGCGTCGATGAGGATGCCGCCGATGAGAAAACCCGACAAGACGAAGAAAAGGTCAACTCCTGTCCAGCCGAGTCGGCCCATGGCAAGCAGATGTGCGACGGGAGAACCGAATGGAGCGCTATAGATAAGAAGCAGATAATGAGTGACGAGTATCATCGCGATAGCGAGGCCGCGCAGGCCGTCGAGCTCGGGGATGCGTCCGCCGAGGTCGGGGAGGGAGCTAATGGGCTTCCATGCGGTGGCCGAGACGACAGGCTTGCTTGCTGTCAGCTGCATTGTCCGCTCGCATTGAGATCCGGCCCGAAAACAGGCGTCTGCGACGAAGAAAGGCGGGCGCCGGACGCCGCATGACGCGCGGCAAGGCGCGGGAAAAAACAGGGAAATTTCAACGTAATCATCAAGAGATGGCAGACCCCGAATATGAAGATAACAGAGAAGGAAGTTGAGAAGAGCGAAGGAGCGGAGAGGTAGTAAACAGGGAGAGGGAAGGGGCGGGAGGAACGGTTATCAATAGGACCACGGAGGAAGGGTCGCAGGACAATCCGCGATACTATCTTGAAAAGATTTCTTTCCGAGGGGACTTGATGACACAGGAACAAAGACGCTCGCCCAGGTATCCGTTTTTTGCTTCCGCGGAGCTTATCGAGGATAAATCGGACGTGCGGATAACGACGCGCCTGAGCGAACTGGGACTCTACGGGTGCTACCTGGACATGATGAATCCCTTCCCCACTGGAACCTCGGTGCTGATCAAAATCTCCGAAGGAGACGCGAAATTCGAGTCGCGCGCGAAGGTCATCTACTCACAACCCAACATGGGTATGGGAGTGGAATTCCAGAACGTGGAAGAGCGCCACTTGGAGGTGCTGCAAAAATGGATGGCAAAGGTACGGCCGTGAGAGTGAGCGATCCTGTGAGCTGAGTGGACAATGTCTAGACAGGCCTCAGTCGAAATCCGACGGAAACCCCACGATTTCCGGTTCCTCTGAAAGCCAGGCGTAAGCGTAGTGAGCAGGGCTGGAGTCGAACCTGCAACCCTCAGGTAAAGAGGCCGCCCGAGGAGAACTAGGATTGCATGCAATGCTCTGCAATGGCGTTGATTGTCCGCGCTGATGCAAGTGATTTTCTTCCTCCTCCAATTTATACGAAGTGCGACGGTTGTTGATGCAGGGGGCACAAAATGGCGCACAGCCTGGAAAACGAATAACCCACCCAGGACTCGCATTCTCTTCAGCTATTGTGGTATTTATCCGGTGATCCCATTACGCATCCAAGTGAAGATAGACAGGCCCGCCGCTACTTTATCGAGGGTGTTTCGAACGGGCTCTCCCTAGTCTTCATCGTCGGCGAGTAGGCAGGTCAGGAGCGGAAATCATGAAACAGAAAGAATTACCGATGAGATCAGATTCTGGTTCACCTCCGACCAGTTCGTGAGATACCTCGGCTTGTAACCACTGTTACTTCTAACAGTTAGCCGCGCGGCTTTTTCTGCTTACCATCACTGAGGGCGGAACAGAGGTGCGCAATAACGATCATCATCTCTATCTTTCGAACGACAGGGTGGCAATGCGCAGATGCAGAGCTTGCCTCCCTGTTTTCGGGGTGAGGCGTTTTGACCTGCTCGGTCAACACACCTTTTGCATACCATTTGTCTTGATGTTTACGTCTTTTCTTTGTCCGACCAGGCCTCCTGCCAGAGCAATGCTTGGAAACGGGAAGTGAGTTCTTGCTCCGGCGACCTGGAATGATGCTTGAAAGGAGTCAGGGAGATGCCGATTCCCACTCGTCGAACGCCAACAATCATTTGGTGGGTCGTAAGTGCCCTCCTGATTCTGGCCCCCTCGGCGCACGCCCAGCGCCGCGATATCGTGGTGATGAAAAATGGTGACCAGCTCACGGGCAAAATCAGAAAGCTGGAGCATGGCCAATTGTTCATTGAGACGCCGTACGCCGCGGAGCCAATTCCTCTGGATTGGCTGCAAGTTGAACGGATGGAGAGCACTGCTCGCTATCAGCTCGAGACGGCAACTGGAAAGAGGTTTACCGGCACGATTACCAAGACCTCGACCATAGAAACTCCTAACCAGGATTTCCGAATTCAGGATGCCGACGTCGAAACACTCCTCCGGGCCTCCGATGTAGTGGCTATCGAATCCAAGAAGAGCAATTTTTGGCGGCAGATGAAAGGCTCGGTTGATTTTGGCTTCAGCTATGCGAGCGGCAGCGGGGAAACCGTGACTGACCTCGCCGCATCGACTTCGTACACCTCAACAAAGTATCAGATCGGCGGAAGCCTGAATTCCACGGTCACCGGCAAAGGGAATTCGGGCCGGACCAATCGCCAGGACATTTCGATCAATTCCTCCATCTTTCTTTCGCGGCACGCGTTTGTCGGCAGTCTCGTGGACTTCCTTAGAAGCGACCAGCAGAGTCTCAATCTCCGGACGACTCTAGGAGGTGGCTATGGCCGCTACTTTATTCGCACCAATCGGACCCAGCTTTCCTGGTTGGGAGGCGTTGTGTACACGAAGGAATCATACGCCCCGAGTTCCGGGCTGAATCCGGATCACCAGAGCGCTGAAGCCTTGCTTGCACTGAACTACGACTGGTTTCGTTTCAATCTCGCTGAATTTCAGACGAGTATCCAAACTTTCCCAGGCCTCTCCGACACGGGGCGTTTCCGGTCGAACCTGAACAGCAGCTTCGCGATCAAAATTACGCGCGACCTGTTTTGGAAATTCAGTATATGGGACACCCTCGACAGCAAGCCCCCGGTCAACGCTCGTAAGAATGAACTCGGCGTGAGTGCGGCTCTTGGACTCAAATTTTGAACCTGCACGCTCAGGGGAGGTGCTACAACTCGAATAGCAAATGGGGCAATTATCGGCGAAGATTCATCCGGAGAACGAAAAAACTGGACAGCGCCTCACCGCCATCCGCATGGAAGTAAAGCGCCACGCTAGCGAGCTGGATCACTGCTTCATTTTTGCTGACGCCGGGTTCATCAACCCAGCTCTAATTCGTTGTTCGGGAAACCAAGAGGAGACTGCTGCCTAGTACAGAGACGAAGCGGACGAGCCGACGGCTTCCAGAACGGCTGCAAACTCAGATTGGGCAATACGGGCGAAACTCTGCACGACGGTCGAGTCAAACTGTGTGCCGCTGGATTCGTGCAGCCGGCGCAGCGCTTCTTCCAAAGGCAAGCCATTGCGGTATGGGCGAGAAGAAACCATCGCGTCAAACGCATCAATCACGGAAACGATTCTGGCGCCAATCGGAATTTCCGAGCCGCGAAGCTTGGCGGGATAACCTGTCCCATCGAAGTTTTCATGGTGATGCAGAACAAAGAGACTCGTCCGTTCAAATCCCGGCAGGTTCCGCAGCACGGTCCACCCGAATTCCGGATGACGCTTCACGATCCCAAACTCCTCCTCGGTCAACCGGCCCGGTTTGTTGAGAATGCCGTCCGGAACGCCGACCTTGCCGATATCGTGGAGAAGTGCGGCGACTTCGAGGTCTTGAAGCACCGATTCTTCCAGGCCAAGCTCCTGCCCAACGCGCAGGCCCCATTCCGCAAGGCGCGTGCTATGCACACCGGTGTTGAGATCCTTCAAATCCAGAAGCTGGTTGAAAGCGCAGATTACGGAATTGCGAAGCGCGGAAACCTCCTCTTCGACCTGCTTGATGCGAAGAGACTCCGGCACCCGCAAAGTGGGAGGGGCCAGGGTAGATGCCGGAATTTGATGGGCCGACACGGTGATTACAAACACAAAAGGAAGCACGATCCCGATGATGTTGATCCCGATGATGTTGTTGAGCTGGAACCATTCACCAAAGCAGAAACAGCCTGATAGACATCGAGGCGGCCGTGGTTCAGATCAGGCGTGAGTTGGATCGCGTGAGATAGCGCGCTGGCGGCCTTCGTTTGGTTCAGGGATGGCTTTGCATTTAGAAGCAAAGCCGCGGTGCCCGCCACGAGAGGAGAACTGAAGGACGTGCCAGAAGCGCTGGCATAGGTTCCGCCAGGAAATGTGCTGATGACGTATTCGCCCGGCGCAGCTATCCACACGTCTGCTGTGCCGTAATTGGAAAAGGAAGAGCGAGTGTCCCAATCCGTCGTCGAAGCAACACCCACCACATGACCGGTGAAGGCGGCAGGGTAGACGCGCGCGCTGGTGCTTTCGTTACCTGCCGCGGCCACGAGAATGACGCCCGCCTGGTTGGCATAGGAAACTGCCTGGGAAAGCGCCTGCGAAGGACCGGACAGGTCGAAACTCATGTTCACGACGGTCGCACCGTGTTGAGCAGCGTAGTAAATCGCATGGATAATATCCGCAAGATTTCCGGTGCCATTCGGCCGGAACGCTTTAAGCGGCAGAATCTTGGCGTTAGGAGCAACCAGGTGCAGCATACCAGCAACCATTGTTCCGTGGCCGAAGGCCTCAAAGCCCGGCTGATCCACCATGGCGATGCTGTGCTGGTCCACCATAGCGATGGAATGTTGTGTCACTACGCCGGTTGTGCAATTCGCGCAGGACGATTCCGTAGTTGACGTTCCTCCCGGAAGATCGTTCATTTCCGAACCGCCTGGTTGGTTCCGAGTAAAGTCATAACCCGGAAGCAGAATCGGGCGGAGAACGGGGTGGTTCGGGTCGACGCCCGTGTCAATGTCGGCCACGATCCCTGCGCCGCTGATGTTAAAGCCCCTCTGGGCGTCCGTGAGGCGGATAATGTGCGCTGCGGGCTGGGCCGCGTAACCATGCCAGACTACAGTTCCGTAGTAATTCACTGGGGCCGTGTCGTAAAGTCCCGAAGGAACGTAGCTGATCGGTGTTTGGGGGATCGGCAGAATCTGATCAGGCTCGATGCTTTGGATACCCAGAACGGCTTCTAGTAGATTCCCTACGAAATTTAAGAGGTTGGTGATCAAGTCGCCGGCAGAAGTCACAAGATAGGTCTGGCCGACCGGGCCGTCCAACGAGCCCTGCACCTGACATCCCGCAGATAAACAAAGATTCAGAACGGAGGACAAGCCCCCCGTTGTTCGAACGATATAGCGGTTGTCCGCGGATACCGGCGTTGCGGCAAGAAATGCCAACAGGAGTGTAATCGAAAGCGTTGCGCGTTTCATCGTTGGGGCCTCATCTCTATGATTTCTAATGCCTTACGGCCATTTCGAAACGAAGGCACTGGCTGCCGCCCACAGGTGTCCATGTCTAGCTTCGGTTTCACTCCGAAATCGTACAATGGTACCCGGGTCTAACTCGACCAGCACTTTCGTTTGCCCCCGTGCCTTTCTCCCTCCTGCTTAACTTCAGCTTCGTTCCCCTCGCCCTTGGAAAACCGCCAAAAACTTGGACTTGGCCGGTTCGCCTACTCCCTGGATCCTCCGGCAAACTGCTTCCTCTACTGGAGGAACCCAAAATCATTTTCCAGGCAAAATCATCACTCCAGTTCCGTCCAGTGAAATGGACAAATCTTTCTTATTCTCGACCGCGAAGAAAATTCGCAAGCCTGTTTCCGGCACGAAACTGAGCTGAAACTCGCCAAATTGATTCGTTCGCGCCTCCGTTACTTTTCTCTTGCTGCTGTTAACCAGGACCGAAATCCCCGCCAAACCCTCGCCTTTTAGCGCACCATTGGAAATCTGCCCGGTAACATTAATCAGTTCTGAATTCGGCAACGGCTCCAGCCGCATCTCAATGGCAATTGCGCCCGCACTATAAAGAACCTGCCTCGGTGCGCTCGGCGCCGAACGCACACCAACGGCGGCCGGTTGCCAAAGACTGTCGAAGACAAGCCGTGGAATTTCAAATCTGCGCTTGCTCTTCTGCGGCTCGGTCATGAGCGCGAAGGCATTGCGAACGTGATGCACGGCCGATTCCGGCACTTCGAATTTTGACTCGCGGTTAGCAAGTTGGCGCACGCGCGTCCAAACTTCAAGAACTTTGGAGCATTTGCCGCATCCCGCGCCGAGGTGCCTTTGCATCATCTGCGTTTGCTCCGACGAGAATCTTCCATTCACAAAGTCAATCCACTGCTCTGCGGTGAAATGCTTTTTATCCTTCCCCGTCATCTTATTATTTCCCCCCACTCCCGGAAGTCCATCAGGTCTACTCCCGGAAGTCCATCAGGTCTTCACCCTAATAATAGGAGTATCGAAGGAACCAAAAAATTGCACAAACTACGAGGAGTTCTACGTGCTGCCCAGATTGCCGCTAAGTGCTTTACCTACAAGCACAAAGGGCGCCCAGAAGTAGGGATGAGGGTATCGTTCTCGAAGCTCTTTGGCTGCTTCCCCCAGGGCTGTCGCATTGTTCTTCGATTGGCCCAATCGCCGGTAAAACAAACTCATGAACTCCGCTGTGCTGCGGTCGTTTACGTCCCACAAGGAAAGCATCAAGGATCGGGCACCGGCATAGAGCGCCCCTCTGATCAATCCCAGGAGTTCATCTCCCGCAGCGACGACGTTCAGGCCCGTTGCACATCCGCTGAGCGCAACAAGTTCCGCGGAAAGTTGCATGTGATAGAACTCATAAAGATACAGATACCCATCGCTCAAGCGTATTCCCGAAAACATGGGATTGTCTGGGCGAAAACTCCCGTGCGTGGCGATATGAATGATCCGTTTTTCGGAAGCCATTCGAAACAGCAGATTGTGATTGGCGGATTCACCCAAGAACAACTCAGAACCCGGCAAGGCACGATGAACAGCCTCCACTTCCTGCTGAATCGACGGCGCCTGGGCATCCGGCACTCCCAAGATCAGCGAACCATTTCCCTGCTTCCGGGTTTGCAAATGGCAGAGGGCATAGACGGCGGCACTCGGAGCGTAGGACACCGTGTAGGAGTCAATCAGAAACCTTTCTCCGTCGTGCAGAGCATGAAAAGGAAGGTAGTGCAGGATCCCATGAGGAACGAAGACAAGGTGGCGCGCGTCCAGTTGCTTCCTTATCGGAGCAATCAACTCGTTGTACAACTCTCCGAGGTGCCCGACGGTCGCGCGGTACAGATTACCTCCCGAGGATGAGTCCATGCCGCCGGGCCGCAATTGGAATTTCCCCAACTGGAAGCGCAACAATCGCAGTGCTTCCGAAACGCGCGAGACCGTGGTTATAGGCAGAATTTCTAAAGAATGTTTGGTCAAAACCGCTGCCAGGATACTTTCACCCATGAAGAAAAACTCGACGACTGACTCGTCGTCGCACAGCACCGATCGTATTTTTTTGAGTGGGATTTGGCCCTGCAAAGACAATGCGGTGGCTCCGGCCTCACTTTCGGGCAGTTCCCTCAACACGCTGAGAAGTTCCTTCTCTCGCGCTTGGGCCTCGGTGTGTAGCTGCGCAACCCTCTTCTCAGAAAACCCGCCCGCCCGGAGTTGCTCCAGCTCGATTCTGTGTTGATACCAGTTCAGCTCTTCTCGCAGGTCCCGTATCTTGTGCACTAGTTCGCTCTGACCAGGCATCGCTTCGGGCAACGTGTGATTCCGCTGGAAAATGAGCTCTGTTAGGCTCCGCGATTTGGCACGTTCGATATAGTCGAACGCCTCTACGTGGGATGCTCCTGCCAGCTGTCCTCCCAGGCACAATTCGACTAGGCGTTCGTAGAGCTCCGTCCTGTTCTTCATGAAGGATATTTTCAGTTCGTCCCTGCCAAGACTGCTTCGAAGGCTTTCGAGCTCGGTTCGTGCTTTCTGGTATGACCCATAGGCGGCCTGGAAGTTGCCTCGTGCCTGCTCGATTTGTCCAAGAAGAAATTCACCTTGATAGCGTAGTATCGGTGAGTCCAGAGTCGACAACATTTCGAGAGCGTGCGAGCATTCGGCCGCTGCTTCCCGAGCGTCCCCTGTGCGCATAGCCACTTGCGCAAGCAAAAGGTGGCACGATGCAGCCTTGTTCGTCAGACAAGAGCTGTCAAAGTACTGTGCGGCGCCGAGTGCGAGCCGGCGGGCTTCGTAATGTCTTCCCTGATGGAACAGCACGATCGCTTGGTATAGGTCAATCAGCCAGGGCCACACTTCGTTTTTTTCCTGGACGAAAAGTGGCCTGGCCTCCGCAAATAATTCCAAGGCACGTCGCGTTTTGCCTTCTTGTCCAAGCGCAATCGCCTGGTTCGCCAGCGTCTTGGCGGCTTCGTATACAATCTCAAGTTTTCGAAACAACAGGTACCCTTCTTCCGCGACGTCCTGCGCCTCGACGCTCAGATTCAGCTCGACGTAAATGTCGGATAGGTCGAGGTAACACAAGGCGACAAGATAGGTGTATCCGATCTCCTCGCCCGCCAATCTCGCGCTCTTGAGCATTTCGATCGCCCGCCGGTAGTCTCCCCGCATGTAATAGAGATAGGCGATGTTGTAATCAGCGATCAGCCGGATGAGCGGCAAATCCCTGGTCTTCAGCAAGTCTTTCGCGCGATCGTACGTTGCCAGGGCTCGTGCGAAATCGTTCATGGTGATCAGGCACATGGACATGTTGTTGAGGGAAATTGCCAGTTCCTCCGAGTCGCCATGCGGCAACAGCCGCTGGTAGGCGAGTTCGTAATGGGTTAACGCCTCTTCAAAGCGATCCTGACGATGATAGATATTGCCGATGTTGTTCTCGAGCCGGGCAAGCCTTCTCTCGTCACCCAATATCCCGAAAACCTTTTGGGCTCTTTCCGCTGCCTGGAAAGCACTGTCGTAGTCCCCGAGCATGATGTGAGGTTGAATCACAGCTGTGAGCGTGCGCGCAATACCCTCTGCGTTCTTAGCCTTCTCAAACAGCGACAGAGCTGCGTTATAGAGTTCAATGGAGGGCTGGTACTCCCCTATGGCGGTGAGAACGTTTGCCTTCACCCGATAGCTCTGCGCCAAGAGTTCGTTTTTGCGTATGCCCCGCGCCACGAAAATGGCTGCTTCCGCAAGAGACAGCGCGGTGGTTGTGTTGACCCGAAATTCCTTCAAAGTCGCCGCATTCAGTTCGTGTATTACCTCCGCATTAAGCAGTTTCCGCCTCTGCAAGAAAGCTTTTCGCTTTCCTTGGTCGGTGATCTGCGACAGCGTGGCGAGGACTTCGGGGGAAAGTCTGGGCTTCTTCGTTTTTCCGCTCACGAGAAACCCAGGGCGTCGAGGCGCTTCTTCAGTTGATCGAGACACTTCTGCCGGAGCAGCCCGATCGATCCCGTCGCAAGTCCCAGACTCGACGCCACCTGCTGATAGGGTCTTTTGGGCTCTTCATAGAAGAGCATGTGAATCAATTCCCGGCACCTCGGAGATAGCGCTGCCAACGCTTCCCGCAGCATCTGCTCTTCTTCGACTTCGCGAATATCTAATTCTGCTTGCGCCGGAATGCGCGTCTCCGGAATTTCGGTAGCTTCATCATCCTGCGAAACCGTTCGGCTATTTTGACGCCTCGTGTGAAAACACTTGTGGGCTGTTACCTGCATCAGCCATTTCGGCAGGGCCTTGGGCTCGCGCAATTTAGGTAATTCTTGGATGAGTTCCAGGAAGACTGCCTGAAAAATATCTGCGGCTTCTTCTCGCGAGAAGCCATACCGGATAGGAATTGAGAAAATAAGATTCTTGTATTTATCGATTAAGAAGTTCCATGCATCCTGGCTTCCTCTTAAACAACTATGTACGAGTTCGCGATCGGATTTCCATTCTGCAGAAGTCTTGGACTCCTTCCGAAGCTGCTCCCTTAGGGGCATCTCGCTGCTCCCGACGCTCGAATAAAGAGCTGGTCTGCATTCCACAATCCATAGGGTTCCAAGATCTCCGGCCGAAAATTTCCAACTGTGGATTGCGCGCCGACGAGAATATTCGGACTTACAAGAAAGATGAACGGCAGGTTCTGCGCGACGATCTCCTGGACCCGGTCATACAGTTTTTTACGAGCTGTATACTCTGCTGTCGTCATTTGCGCTTCCATCAGATGGTCCAGTTCTGCCTCCCACGCAGTCGCAGGTTTTGTCTCGCCCAAATCCCAGAGATGTGTCTCGCCACTGGAGAGCCAAAGATTCATTTCCGGTGTTGGATCCACGTCTCCATTCACCAGATTCATCAGGACCGCTTCATAATCCTTCGTGTTGAGGACGCGATCCACCAGCGCGCGAAATTCCATCGGCACCACCTGCACGTCCATGCCGAGTTGCCGCAAATCGTCCTGCGCGATTGTCGCCAGCTTGCTACGTTGCGCGCTTGAGGAGCTGACTAAAACCGTAAACGCCACGGGACGTTTTTGCGCATCCAACAGGGCTCCACTGCTGTCCCAAGAGAAGCCAGCCGATTGCAGCAATTTCCTGGCATCGTCCAGTGATCCTTCCGGGTGAGGCAGATTGGCGTTCAGCCACAACCTGTTTCCAGGGGTCACATTTCCCCAGATCGGAGTCGCCCTGCCGCCGTACACAAGCCGGATCATCCCCTTGCGGTCCATGGCCAGCGACACCGCTTGCCGGAACCGCAGATCACGGAACCACGCCTGTTTTGCCACAACGTCCGGGGCCTTTCCTGGATCAAGCCGGTTCATGTTGAAAAATAGGAAGACAAATTCCAGTCCCGGACCGAGATCGGACAAGCATTGTCCCTTGGTCTTCGCTTCTTTCTGAAGCAGCCCAAAGTTGTCAGCACTTATCCGCTCAAGTACTTGTGTTTCGCCGCTTTGAAATTTGATCACCTGAGCATCTTCATTCGGCACGAACTCGAACGTAAGCTCCGCCAGATAAGGCAGTCGATTCCCGTTCCCATCCGTTTTCCAATAGTTGGGATTGCGCTCCAGGATCATCCGCTGGCCGGGTACATATTCTTTCATTCGAAACGCACCTAGTCCGACCATCTCCCCGGGCTTCGAATTCGTTCCCCACATCTGGGCGAGCTTCCCTTCGTGATATGGCTGTTCGAGCAGATGCCGCGGCATCATCTCCAATCCATCGAAAAGGCGTTCCGCCGGCGCGTATTGCTTTGGCAGATCGAATTCCAGCGTGTAAGCATCCATCTTCTTCACCTCGATCGGTTTGTCGTCCAGCAAAAGCAGATCGCGTTGCGGCGAATGGAGCTTTTCGTCAAGATAGAGCTGAAACGAAAACACCACGTCATCGGCCGTAAAGGGCGCTCCGTCGGAAAACTTCACTCCATGCCGCAACTCGAGGGTGTACTTCATTCCATCCGCCGAAATGCTCCAGGACTTTGCCAGCGCTGGTTCAGTGCGTTGTGTTTCACGATTGATGTGGACGAGGTCCGAATTCATTGCACCGATGATCTCGCGTGAGGTCGCGTCCACGGAGAGGATCGGATTGAGTGTCTTAGGTTCCGATCGAAGGGCGACCACCAGCCGGCCACCTTGTCGGCCGACTTCCCCCTGTGCCGCTACGTATTCTTGCGGTATTGCCCGGATCTGTGCCTGCATCCCGGCCATCGCAAGGGCTGCCACCGCCAAAGCTCTTGCGTAAGTGTCCGACGCCATCCTACGTCTCATAGGTTCACCATCACCGTCCGTTCTTGCAGCGCCACTGAAGTCATGTGATAAGCGAGGAACAGGGCAACCAGCGCTATCGCCGGCAGATACATCCACCAGTATGAGGTCAGAACACTGTACCTCTGCAATTCCGCAAGCAAATTGCCCCAGCTAGGAATCGGCTCACCCACACCCAGCCCCAAAAACGACAGCGTGACTTCCGCGAGAATGAATTGCGGTATAAGAAGCGCAGCCATCGTCAGCATTGTACTGATTGTTTGTGGAACTACGTGCCGGCGCAGAATGTGCAGATCGGATGCGCCCATCGCGCGCGCCGCAAGCACGAAATTTCTCTCTCTTACACTGAGCACGATTCCCCGCACGATTCGCGCTGGTCGCGCCCAACCTACCAATCCCATGACGCCTACCAGCAAGAGAAATACGTCCGTCGTCTTGATTCGCAGCGGGAGCACCGCTCGCACAGCAAACAACAGGTAGAGCCACGGCAGAGCGAGAAATAGTTCAAGCACACGCATCACTGTTGCATCAACCCATTTCCCATAGAAACCGGAAATGATCCCCAATAATCCGCCCACGAAAAGAGCGATGCAGGCGCCCAACAGTCCCGCAAGCAGCGAAATGCGTCCTCCGTAGAGCATGCGAGAGAATTCGTCTCTTCCGAAATCGTCCGTGCCAAATAGAAATATTCGCCCCGGCTCATCTACCCCGAACAAATGCAAGTTCCCTCTCCATCCCCAGATAATCGAGTACGGTGAGCCGCTCTTCAAGAAACGCACTGGATACATTCGTGTGTGATCCTCTTCGTACGCCCCTCCGGGGTTGCCCATGGACTCTCTCCAGTCATATACAAAAGGTCTGGGATGGAACGTGCCGGCAACGTCCAGGAAATGCAGGCGGCTCGGAGGTGCGAACGGGAGATGTCTGTTTTGTCCAGAGAAGTCGTACGGAGAGAAAAATCCGGGGAAAATTAAGAACAAATGCAACGCCAGGAGGAAGATCATCAGAAATAAGATTCGCCGGTGCCCATTCATCACTAGACAGCTCGAATCCGCGGATCGTTCCAATACAGCAGCGCGTCCGCAATCAAGTTGCCCGCAACCAAAAAGACAGACGAGAGCGTCACTCCCGCCAAAACGACATAGACGTCCCGGGCGAGCATCGCCTCGAGGGTCAACGGTCCCAAGCCCGGCCAGCCCAGCACCACTTCCATGAGTAGCGACATGCTCAGCAGCGCGCCAATCGAGAATCCCAGCAGCGATATCAACGAATTCATCGCCGCCGGCAGAGCGTGTCTGTAAACCAGCCGCCACTTGTGAATTCCATGACCTCGGGCGGCCTCGATAAAGGGAGACTCCAGCGCTGCGACCATGGCCGCTCGCACATGCCTCACCAGAACAGGAATCATCCCCAGTACCAAAGCCAACACCGGCAAAAACAGATGAAGCGCCACATCTTGGAGCTTCGCTGGAAACGCCGCACTTGCCGCATTAACGGACGCCATCCCTCCCGTCGGGAACCATCCCGTGCGCGAGGCAAATAGCAAAAATAACAATCCGAGAAGAACATCGGGGATCGCAAGCAGCACTGCGGTTAGAGCTCCACCGGTTCGGTCAATCCACCTCCCCCGATGCAGTGCTTCGAGCGTTCCCCACGGAACTGCCACCATCCACGCAAGGAGTGTCGCCAGCCCAGTCAGCAACAGCGTATTCCGCGCACGGGGCCACAGCAGCGACCCCACGCTGCAGTGATAGGAAAGTGAATACCCGAAATCGCCCTTCGCTACGGATTCCACCCATCGCAGATATCTCACAGGCAACGGCCGGTCCATCCCATACTCAAGCTTCAGCGCGGCCACGGTCTCGGGGGAAATCTGCGGATTCAACTTCAATTCATCGTAGAAATTTCCCGGCGCAAGAGAAAGAAGCGCAAACGAAAGGAGCGAAACCCCCGCGAGGAGGAACATTCCGTGAAGGGTTCGGCGTCCGGCTCGCAACATCTGTCATTTGCCCAGTGGAATCAGGGGGCCAGGAACAGTCTCTCCTGAAGCAGAATCCAGCGGCAATGATCTCCCGCCGGACTGTAGATTGGCAGTAAACCCTTCTGCGGGGGAACCTCGCCGGACGATGCGGCCTGCGGCCATCTCTGCAACCTCTTCCGCAAGGAGGCTCGCCATGGCCAGATCGTGCGTAATATATAGGTACGCCATCGAATACTTATCCCGTAGATCCAACAGCAAATTTGCGATCTGCCCCTGGGTAGAAACATCCAGCGCGGACAGGGCTTCGTCCAGAATCAGGATCTTCGGCCGCAATGTTAGAGATCTTGCTATCGCCACTCGTTGCCGTTGGCCTCCGCTCAACTCCAGCGGCTTTCTCCGCAGCAGTTTTGCCGGGAGTTCAACTTGCTGCATCACCTCGTGGATGCGTGTCTGCCTTTCCGTTGAAGTTCCAGCCCATTTTTGAATTACAAAAGGCTCGGCAAGGACCTCCTCAACCGTGAATCCAGGGTTTAATGCGGAGGCCGAATCTTGAAAAATGAGTTGAATCTCTCGCAGCACAGGCCTTCTCTCCCTTGGCCGGAGCGAAAGGAGATCTCTGCCCCCGTACAAAATGCGACCTGCATCAGGTTTCTCGAGCAGAAGCACGCATCTCGCCAGGCTCGATTTCCCCGAACCTGACGGGCCAATGAGCGCGAGTGTTCTCCCGACATCAAGTTCCAGGGAGACATCCTGCAGCGCGGTCACCCCGGCACAATCCCTTCGGAGGACACGCCTCTGCGCGTATCGTAAGGTCAGGCCACAAACTGCCAGGAGAGGCTGTTTAGCTATCTCCGAGGAACTGGCTTCAATTGCCATAGAGAAAACACTCCACCTGCCGGACGTCCTCTGTTAGGACAGGAACAGGGCGCTGCAGTTCGCATTTCTGCATACGTTGTGCGCAGCGCGGCGCAAACGAGCAACCAGTTGGCACTGCCTCGGAATCGGGGCTGCTTCCTTCAATCGTGGGCAGGCGCATCCCAGGTATAAGCATGCGTTCTCCGGGAGCGGGCGGTACACAAGCGAGCAGCGCCTTTGTGTAAGGGTGTTGCGGTTCTTGGAAAACGCGATTGAGGGTGCCTTCTTCAACGACGCGGCCGCCATACATGACCGCTACGCGACTCGCCAATCCGCGTAGAATTGTGGGATTGTGCGTAATCATCAGCAAGGACATGTTCTGCTCGGTCTTCAGTTCCCCAAGCAGCAGCATAATCTCTCTCTCGATTGACGAATCGAGGGAAGCGGTAGGCTCGTCGGCGATCACCAGCGCTGGCTGACAGCTCACCGCCTGCGCAATTGCCACGCGCTGTTGCTGCCCACCACTCAGCTGGTGCGGATACGCATCATACATTCGCCTATCGGGATCGTTCAAGCGCACGCGCTCCAGCAGGGCTTCGGCTTCCTTTTGACAGCGCCGCCAATTCCAGTCGCGGTGCGCTCGTAAGACTTCCGCGACCTGGTCTCCCACCTTCCTCACCGGGTTTAACGCCAACCCAGGATCCTGTGAAATCATGGCGATTCTCGCCCCGCGAACCTTTTCTAGTTTGATTTCTGTAAGCGCGAGAAGGTCCAACCCCTCAAACTCAATTGAGCGTGCTGTTGCCTGTGCGCTCTTCGGTAACAGGCGAAGCAGTGTCCTAGCTACGGTCGATTTTCCACTTCCGGATTCGCCAAGCAGGCCAACCACTTCTCCGCGCTGCATCTCCAAATTCACTCCATTCACAGCATGAACCCACTTTCCCTGGGATCCACTGAATTGAACTTGAAGGTCTAGAATCCTCAGCAGGGGCGGCATAGCGTTTCGCAGAATGACCTCTCTGTAAGGCTAACTTCGCTGGTGGTTTACGTCCATACAATGATCGTTGTCTTTTGGGCACCCTGTGATGCCATGAGGTTCTATTACGCCCACTGCTCTTATTGCGCAAACCCAGCAGCAGGCGCGACTTCCCTCTAATCGAGGACGTAGTTGTGGCTGAATTGTCGCGAATTCGGAAACTGTCCACAAGCGCGGCTCTGGGAAGGTAGCAGAACAACGACGATTCGCTGGGCCGATCCTGGTCGTTCGAACGTGCCGTGGTGCTGCCGAGTGGAACAGCTGAAATTCACAACCTCGGGGTTCACACGTGGTGAGGACTCAGCAAGGAAGACGGCAGCGGCGTCCGTTCGAGCGAACCGCCCCGCCGTGAGGATTGAAGCTGTTCTACAGCTATGGTTGTTCCGGAAATTCTGGTTGTTGCGATGGCGGCGGATTGGGCGCCGGAGATTGAGTCTGAACAGAATCCGGCGTTTTTGCTGAGACCGGCGTGACACTGGGCGAGGTTGTCGTTGAACCAACCGTAGACAACTCAGATGCCTTGTACTTAGGAGCGCTCACGTAGCCGTGGACGAGGTTTTTCTCGATGCGGTTCACGACGATTTGGACGGGTTGCGAATCGTTGTCGGTGTGAATCCAAATGGGCTCGTAGAGATTCACCTTTTTCTTGCCGAAATGATTGTCGTCCACGATCATTTCGAGGTCGTAATTCTTGTGCTTGGTGTCGGCCTTGCGGAGCGACATAGTGAGCGGGCCGAAGCGCTGGAACTGTTTTGACTTGGTGAGGTCAAATTCGAAATAGTTGCGCTCGCCGCGCTTGGCGAGAGCGACCACCTCTTCATGTGTACGGGCGATCGAACCATTGAGGTCGTCGCGCGTAGAATTGAGGCTGCCCTCGAGGTCCGAGCGATTCTTTGCGACAAGGTCTTGTGTTTCGTTCAGTTGCTTCTGCTGTTCGGCGAGTTGCGCCTGGAGTTGTTTGTAGCGCTTGTCGCCCGGCGCGGCAGCGCGCTTGGCGCCAGGTTTTGCCGCAGCGTTATGTGCAGCGGCGTCTTGCGCTGCGGCTTGCGCCGCGGTCATCTCGTTCAGTTTCGAGGCCAATGTATTGACCTGCGCCTGCATATCGCTCAGGCTGGCATTGGCTATTTTCCCCTGTGCTGTGAGCTGGCCGACCAGGATTTGCTGGCGGTAGCCATAGCCAAAGGCGATGCCGGCCACCGCAAGCAGCACAATAGCGGCGACCACGAGCCAACGACTTGCGCCAGAAAGTGCGGATACCCCTTGGTGTTCTCTTTGTTGCGATTCCTGATGCTGCTCCATAAACAACCTCCTGGATTTCTCGCCTTTGTGAGGCAGAATCGGTGCGCGCTAGCGCTCAAAAGTACGGTTCGAGAGCTCTAAAACGAATCCCCCCGATGGGGGTTTGAGCAAACCAGGGACCTATCGAGCGTGAAAACGTATCGAATGTAAAGCCTGAGTTTACAGCGTATAAGAGTCAGAGATCCGCGCGGAGAGTTTGCGAGTCCGGTACTAGAACTGGAAAATAATCCCCAGGCGCGCATTCTTTATTCGCTCGGCAATAGGCTGGCCGCCTGGGAAGGAAAAATCCGCGCGGCTTAACTCTGTTTTTTGACATCGAGACTCTGAGGCTCGAACTCCGATGGAGCCCCCAGACTCCGGTAATCGAGGAATAACAGTGCGGGATATACGCGCTTTCAAAAAACGCGCCGGTTCTGGGGAACTACGGTGGCCGCCTATTTCAGGTATATTCCGTTCGCATTTTTAAATGGATTGCTAAGATGGCAACCGGACAGAGCCTCTGCTTGTTCTTCCTCTGAGAAGTTCATGTAAAATTGAAAGCTAGGGAATGTTGTGCTGGCTGTTGTGAACGAATAAGCTCGGCCAGAGCGCAAACTCGGTCTTGGTCACAGCGAGCGCCACGCCCCGCCCTTGGAAAGCGGAGAGCCGTACATGGTCCGTTCGCGATTTCTAAGAGATGTTGCCTTTCTAGCGACCCTGGGCTGTGCCTACTTCGTCGCCGGGAAACTTGGACTAAAACTCGCCTCTGTACACGCAAGTGCGACCGCGGTATGGCCTTGCACCGGGATCGCACTTGCAGCGTTCCTAGTTTTCGGTTACCGCGTCTGGCCCGCCATCCTGGCAGGGGCATTCCTGGTGAATTTAACCACGGCAGGAAGCGTCGCGACGTCGGTCGGCATCGCGGCGGGAAACACCCTGGAAGGGGTGGTCGGCTGCTACTTGGTAAGCCGCTTTGCCGGCGGTCTGCATGCATTCGGGAGATCGCCGGATATTTTCAAATTTGCTTTCCTCGCGGGAATGGTCAGCACGACAGTGAGCGCAACGGTCGGCGTCACGACCCTGGCTTTGGGAGGATTTGCTAACTGGGCCATGTACGGGACCATCTGGTCTACGTGGTGGCTGGGGGACGCCGTCGGAGCGCTAGTTTTCACTCCCCTCCTGCTCCTTTGGAGGGAGAATCCCCGCCTGAACTGGACCCGCAAGCAGTCTATTGAAGTCGTTTTCTTGTTTTCAGGACTATTTTTCACAGCCTGGATTGTATTCAGCGGCCGTTTTCACTCCGCGTTGAAGAATTATCCGTTGGAATACCTTTGCATTCCATTTCTGATCTGGGCGGCGTTCCGGTTTGGCCGCCGAAAAGCTGCTACCGCAATTTGCGTGCTGGCGGGGGTTGCCACCTGGGGTACTCTGCACGGGTTTGGCCCATTTTCGAGAGAGTCTCAAAACACGTCTCTACTATTACTGCAATCGTTCATGGGCATTATGGCTATTACGACCATGGTTCTTGCTGCCGAGATTTCCCAGCACAAGCGCGCGGAGGAATACGTCGGGCAATTGGCTGTCACGGATCCGCTCACCGGAGTTGCCAACTACCGGCGGCTTCTCGACGCTCTCGACTCTGAGATCAAAAGGTATGGGCGCAGCGCGCGTTCCTTTGCTGTCTTGCTGCTCGATTTGGACGGACTGAAAAAGATCAACGACACCTACGGTCACCTTGTCGGGAGCGACGCGCTCTGCCGACTTGCAAACATTCTCCGGATTCATTGCCGCGAAGTGGATACCGCGGGGCGCTATGGAGGAGACGAATTCGTCCTCGTTCTTCCGGAAACGGAGATTGCATCGGCCCGACGAGTTGCTGATCGAATTTCCGAACGACTGAAAACCGACGGCGACGAGCCACCCGTCTCCGTCAGCATTGGTGTTGCCGTTTATCCGCAGGATGGAAGAACGATCGATGAGCTGCTGGCCGCGGCGGACCGTGCTCTGTACCGTGAGAAGGGCTCTTCCAGAAAGAAATTACAGCTGCCGACATGATGGAACGACTCGCGGTCACGCAAGCAGTACTAGCAGGGTACCATTGAGGCCCTCCAGACGATGGTGATATTCTGAAGCCTCCACCACCCGCCCTCAGGCCCCTCTAGATGTCTCTAAAAAGGCAGCGAACCATGGATGCCGAAAAACTCCGCGTCGCCCGCGACAAGCTCACACGCGTGTTCCGCTATCTGGAAGCACTGAACCAGCACCGCAATCCCGCAAAACGTCAGGTTCACGAGCAGCCCTGGAGTTTCTGGCTGAGTGATCTTCCGGAGCATCCTTCCATTCAACGAGGCGCCACAAAGGCCAGCTATTCGAAGACAAAGAACGGGAACAGCCAGAGTACAGGAGATGGCACGAGCTACGTTCTGAAGGTGCAGCGTCCGCGGTTGACTCGCGGGCCAGAGCCGCCGGAGGAAATTGCCGCATGGCTGGAAGACGGGTGGGACGATCCTTCAAATGCCTTAACCTTCAAGCAAACTCCGGGGGAATCCGAGAATAATGCAGGGCCGAGGATTGTGAAATTGGCAGAGGATCCAGTCCGGACCGCGAGCCTGGAGCGTTGGAAATTTCTCCGCGACGAGTGGATAAAAACTGAAAAGCCCGCACGCGCGGCGATGAAAATCTTCGAATCACTGTACGCCCTCTACGGCCGCATCGATCGCGAGGCGGAACGCGTGGAGCTCGTGCTGGGAGATGGCATCCTGAGCTGGCGCCGCGCGGACGGAGGCATCTATCACCCGATCCTGCTCCAGCGTCTCCAATTGCAATTCGACGCATCCGTGCCCGAATTCACGCTTTCGGAAGCGGACCATCCCGTTGAGCTCTACTCTGCTTTGTTCCAATCAATGAACGATGTTGATGGACGTGCGATCGGCCGATGCCGCGAGGAATTGGAACAACAAGGCTTCCATCCACTTTTAAATGGTTCCACCTCCGGCTTTCTGAAGCGGCTGGTCGTGCAGCTATCCCCGCGCGGGGAGTTCCACGAAGACCGCGCGCCGGATGCGGAAGCCAACGACCCGTGCATTGGCCGCGAGCCAATCCTCTTCCTGCGGGCGCGCACCTTGGGATTTGCCGCCGCGATTGAGGGCATCCTCGCAGACCTCCGCACACGCGAAGATCTGCCTTGGTCACTCCTGAATATCGTTGGAGAAGAATCGCCGATTTCCGGCGCGGGGGATGCGAATCCAACCGCGAGCGGTTCCGCTCAAGCGGATGGCGAAGTGCTGCTGAGTAAACCTGCCAATCCCGAGCAGATCCGAATCGCCCAGCAACTCGAGGAACATGGAGGGGTTTTGGTGCAAGGCCCTCCTGGCACTGGAAAAACTCACACGATCGGCAATCTTGTCGGCCATTTACTCGCCCAAGGCAAGAGCGTTCTGGTCACAAGCCACACGACAAAGGCACTGCGCATGGTGCGCCATCACATCGTTCCCGAACTGCGTCCCTTGTGTGTCAGCGTGCTCGAAAGTGACTTGGACAGCCGCAAACAGCTCGAGAGCGCCGTGGGGTCGATTGCGGAAAGGTTGTCGCGGGCCGACGCCGGCTCGCTCGAAATGCAGGCGAAGAAATTGGAGTCTGAGCGCCTCGACCTGCTGAAGAAGCTCGACGAAATCCGAAACCAGCTGACGGAGGCTCGCGCCGACGAGTATCGAGATATTGCTATTGCGGGAAAGTCTTGGGCTCCCGCCGATGCCGCTCGCCAAGTCATGCAGGAAAAGGAAACGCACGGTTGGATCCCCGGCCCCGTCGCTGCGGTGGCACCGTTGCCTCTTTCTCCTGGTGAGCTGGCCGACCTCTACCGTACTGGGGTTTCGATTTCCCGCGAAGACGAGAATGAACTCTCGGGCCATCTTCCGGAGCTTCACGATCTTCCAAGGGCGGAAGACTTTGAAGCTGCTGTGAGCGAGCGCAATCGTCTCGGCCTGGAAAAACTCGATTTGCGCTCTGACCTGTGGGAGGCTGGCGGTGCTCAAAGTTCGCCCGAAGAAATAGAAGGACTGGCTTCCGCTCTGGCTCAGGCGGTCGAGCCTCTTTCCGGCAAAGACAAGTGGAAACTTGCCGCGGTTTACGCAGGCAGATACGGCGACCTCCACCGGCAGCCCTGGGACCAGCTCATCAGCTTTGTGCGGCTGGTTCATCGTGAAGCCGCAAATGCCCAAGAACCGTTCGTCAAGTACGGCCCGGAGGCCTCCTACGATTCTGGACCCAAAGAGCAGGAACGCATTGCCGGGGAAATCCTCGCGCATTTTGAGGGCGGCGGCAAGCTAGGCTCCTTCACTTTGTTCACACACAAGTCTTGGAGCCAATTCCTGGAACAGACGAAAGTGAACAACGCGCGCCCGCGCCTTCCCGAGCATTTTCGCGCCTTGCGCCAACTTTTCCGGCTCAGGGGCCTTCGCGAGGATCTCGGCGCGCGGTGGAATCGTCAAATGGCAACTCTTGGCACTCCCCATTCGAGCGAAATGGGCGAGGAGGTCGAGAAAACACTGATGCAATATTGCGACTCAATCGAGAACTGCCTGGCCTGGCAGGAGCATACCTGGCTTCCACTGCAGCGGCAGCTTGAAGACATCGGCTTCCGGTGGGATAAATTCCTCGCCGAACAGCCCGCGGTGGTTGGTTCAGATGGCGAGTTGGCACGCATCCGCATCGCGGTGACGGATGCTCTGCTACTCATCTTGGATTCCCGCTTCAAGAAGCTGAAGCTGCTCCAACTCGACGAAGAATTCCGCGACCTCAAAAGCCGGCTCAAACTTGCTGCTCGCGTAGCGAAAGCATCCAAAGTGATCGGCCAGCTCTTGGCGGCGGTGAACGACGAAAATTCCAATCTGTACCGCGAAGCGTACGAGCGCTTGCTGGAATTAAAGAGCAAACAAGCGGACCTCGACCTGCGCCGCTCCTTGCTTGCAAAGCTCGAGACCGCTGCTCCCGCTTGGGCCGGCGCGATTCGCAATCGTTCCGGTGTGCATGGACGGGGCGAGCCGCCGCGCGACGCAGCCTCCGCCTGGACCTGGCGCCACCTAAACGACGAGCTCGATCGCCGCGCCAGCGTCTCGTTCGAAGTCCTTCAAGCCAAGAGCGAAAAACTGCGCGAGCAGCTGCGTCGAGTGACCGTCGAACTCATCGACAAACGCTCTTGGGCCTCGCAAGCGCGCCGCACCTCTTCTCGGCAGCGCCAAGCGCTCGTCGGCTGGCTCGACACCATCCGTCGCATCGGTAAAGGTCATGGAATCCGCGTTTCGATTTTGCGCGCCGAAGCGGCCAGAAAAATGAGCGAATGCCGTGGGGCCGTTCCCGTCTGGGTCATGCCGCTTTCGCGTGTCGTCGAAAACTTCGACCCGCGCGCCACCCGCTTCGACGTTGTCATCATCGATGAAGCCAGCCAGAGCGACGTGATGGCGCTGGTCGCCCTGTACCTGGGCAAGACGGTGCTCGTCGTCGGCGACCATGAGCAAGTCAGCCCGTCGGCGGTCGGGCAGGATTTGGGCGTGATTCAGAACCTCATCTTCCAGTACCTTCGGGGAATCCCGAACTCCGATCTCTACGATGGGCAAATCTCTATCTACGATCTCGCACGCCAGTCTTTCGGCGGCACGACCTGCCTCGTCGAGCATTTCCGGTGTGTCCCGGAGATCATCCAATTCAGCAATATGGTTTCCTACGACGGCCGCATCAAGCCCTTGCGCGACGCGAGCCGCGTCCATCTGCGGCCGCACACCATCGCGCATCAAGTCTCCGGATCCAGCCGCGACGGTAAGATCAATCGCCAGGAAGCGCTGACGATCGCCTCGCTCCTTGCGGCCGCAATCGAGCAACCCGAATACAAGAAGAATGATGTAGGCCAGCCGCTGAGCTTCGGAGTGGTTTCTCTGGTCGGCGACGAGCAAGCCATCGAAATCGACAACCTCGTCCGGGCGCACGTCTCGCCCGACCGCTACGAGCTCCATCGCGTACTCTGCGGAAACGCTGCGCAATTCCAGGGTGACGAGCGCGACGTGGTGTTCATCTCCCTGGTCGACACCGCCGAGCGCGGTTCTCTCTCTTTGCGGGATCAGGAACTCTTCAAACAGCGTTTTAATGTCGCCGCCAGCCGCGCCCGAGACCAGATGTGGATCGTTCATTCGCTCACCCCGCACAACGACTTGAAACCGGACGACCTTCGCCGGCAATTGATTGAGCATGCGGAAGACCCCGCGCGTCTCATGCGCGCGTTGGAAGAGAAGGAAAAGCGCACGCAATCGAACTTCGAACGAGAAGTCATGAAACGTCTGACGGCGGCGGGGTATCGAGTCACCCCTCACTGGAAGATTGGAACGTTCCGGATAGATCTGGTCGTCGAAGGCGACGGCAAGCGCCTGGCCATCGAGTGCGATGGAGACCGCTATCGCCCGCTCGAAAAGCTTCCTGAAGACATGGACCGCCAGTCCGTGCTTGAACGGATGGGTTGGATCTTCACCCACATCCGCTGCTCGGAATTTCTTCGCAACCCTGATCGCGCCATGAAACCCGTCTTCGAAAAGCTTCAGATGCTGGAGATTCCGCCCTCTGGTGACCCCACAGACGCCTTGAGTGCTAGCCAAACTTACCATGATGCGATCGACCGCATCATGCGTCGCGCCGAAGAGCTTCGAAGGAATTGGTCGAAAGCCAATGGAGCTGGCGCTCGTTCGTCTTCTCGGACCTCGGCGGCTTCGGTCTAACCAGGGCATACAAGTAGACAAGTCCGAGCGCCGTGGGAGGAGTCTTACCAAACTAAGGCGACGAGCCGGAAGCGGGGGTAGAGGCAGTATTCTAGGTAGCCGGGCACGTCTCCCGCGCCATGATGGAGCGGTACTCGCACATCCGAATGGAAGCGAAGCGGCGGGCCTTGGAGGATCTCAGCGGCACCAATTTTGAGCCAGGTGTGGCACAGAATTCGGCACTTTTTTTTATTTCTGAAAAGTCAGATGAAACTAACCTATTGAAAACAGGTGGTGAGCCGGGCAGGACTCGAACCTGCAACCCGCTGATTAAGAGACCGTCCAAAGATAATTGATATGGAGTGCGATGGTCCGCTATCGTGTTGAATTACCGCGCCATTAGCGGCGATTCTCGCTCCCGCCTCTCTACTACCATTTGCGATGGTTTTCGATGGAGGGTGGGCACAAAATAGGGCACAGTTTTGAGAACGGCCAAGACCCCCCAGTGGCTTGGCATGTTTCAACAAATGACACTTGTCCGGTAAGCGCTGCCGGCTCAGACGGTCGACGCAACACCATCTAGTCTTTTGATCCGACAGCACTTCCCCATGGAGAACCGCTTTGTCCGGCTGTACTCAATCAGACCCTAGCCAGGATGGTGTTCTGTTTGAATCAACGCGGGCGAACGACTCTTAGCTATCGAGGCCCCTGCAAGCGGATTTCGGCCAAGTGTTGCGTCGACCCATTGAGATCACCGGGATTTTCAGATCGCCTGTCAATTTTGTGAGGAAGATCTCACTTGTCCAGTAAGCGCGTTAATCAGCATGTGGTGTAGTGTCCCCACTAAAGTAGACAGGCAAGGCTCCGTTGTTTAGTACATGGATGGGACTCAATAAAGCCTTATGCGAGGTGCGATTCCCGACGCCGCGATGAGGCCTGTCGAGATTGTACCCCTCGCCTCAATGCGCGATGCGCGCATGCTTGTTTACAGCGATTGCTATGGCTTAGGCTTCGACTGGAAAGCTTCGGGTGGCTCCAGATAACAGTGCTTCCAGAAATTATCCTGGGAAAGCGAGCCGCTTGCCAACTGCTGCACGTTGAGAAGTGTACTGCCGATGATACCACCGTCGGCCGCGTCGAAGATCACGACGATCCCGTCCAATGCCGGAGAGGAAGCGGTGGTTTCTGCCGCATATTTCCGGAGCAATCCGCCTGCGAATGCGAGTTTGGCTCGCGCGTCTGTTTCCTTAGGGTCCTGCGAGACGGGTTGCACGGTATAAATCTTGACCGTCTTTCCCTTTAACGGCTCCCAATCGCCTGGGAAAGAGCTGTTCTCTTCGCGCTCTATGCGGAAAGGGTCGAGCTTCTCATTTGCAGCGTTCCCATTGGGCGATTTTAGCCGCGTGGCGATAAATTCCGGCAAGTCCAGGCTGCTCCGGCGGATGTACCCACGCGACACACCAGAAATCTGCACATGAATCCACTCTCCCTCGGCATCGAGAAATTCGAACTCGTCATTTGCTGAGGCCATGAAGAGAGGATGGGACCCTATCGCCGGCCGTGGCAGCACCGGTGTACCATTCGTCCTCACCACGACAAGATTCAAAGGATGCGCTTGGTTGCGCTGAAGTTCCTGCAAGGTTTGCAACTCCACGTTGAGCTGCTGCATGCGTTTCTCTTCGGCTTCGCGCTTTATCCGCAGTGTGGCCACTTCATCATCCGCTGGCACACCCGAGGTTGTTCCGGCCGACCCCGCCGCGGCCGGGACGGAAGGCCTGTCTGACGGAAGAGAACTTCCGGGCGAACCAGTTGAGAGGTCTAGTTTCGGCTTGGGTGCCTGCAATGCGGATCGGGCACTGGAAGGAGTTGATTTTCCCCCGATCTTTTCTCTAAGCCGATCCAGTAGGTCTAGCTCGAGCCGTCCATTCGACGGCAGCACTTGATAGCCTGATTTCGAAGGGTCTGGATCGGCGTACCATGCAGTGATTTTTGCGGTAACCCGCACGATGGTGCCACCGGACGTGGCAGGCAAAAGATCGATTGAAAACTGGTAGAACGCGCGCTCGAGGTGGTCGACCGGTTGATCTCCAGTGGCGATGAAACCATCCACAATCGGTAGCTTTTGACCTGCGTATGCTTGTATTTCCTTCAATGCTTTTTCGACTTCCTCTTTCGACTTAGCAAAAGTGGCAGCGTAAGGAACGGCTTGGGCGGTGGCCAGACGCGGGATCGAAATGCTCAGGAAGAGAAACACCCATGAGATGAGGACCTGCGGCTTTCGGAAACAGTATCTTGTTCTCTTCACGGAAGAATTTCCATTTGGTCCAAAGGAAGCCATCCGCGCAAGCCGCTGGGCGTTTCGACACCGTACCAATGGGGTGTGACAATAACGATGACAACCTCGGTATAGGCAGACAGATTGGCAACGTTGGCAGCGGAGCCAAATGGCGCCGCTTTCAAGCTGGCCCCCGGCGCCTTAACCCGTCTCTCGATTTCGTGCCGCATAGAATTGACGCGCTGCTCGAGATCTTGTACGGAAGACTGCGCTGCGGCCAGGAGAGCTGCCTCATCTTCGCGCTGGCGGATAAAGGTCTGTCTAGCAAGATCCACACTCTCGCGACGTCGCTGTGCGTCGGCCGCCTCCTGTTCAGCAAATTGAATCGCTTGGAGACGCTCCTGAATCACCTTGCATTCGCTCGATTCAACAGTACCGTCGGACGCGTGCACAGCGCGATGTGCCGTTTCCACGAAAATCGCGTCAATGCGCAAGCGGGTGCGCTCTGGACTGACACTTGTGACCACATAACGAACCGCGATCGTTCCTTGGTCTGCGCTTTCCAGGAAATGCCGTGGAGCAATCGCACTCGTGCGAATTTTATAGAAAACCTTGCCTTCACCTTTCCAAGGCTCGAAAAGCGAAGTCGACTTCACCGCAATCGCACCTGTAAGCGTTGGTTCCCTATCGAACATCTGTGTCCCATGGATAGTTTGATCCTGCAAGACTTCTTGTAGAGCCTGAAGAACGTCTTCAATTGACGCTGCGAACTCAGCGACAAAGCCCGGACTGGGCGCTGCATGATCCTTTGAGGCGTAAAGGTGAAGAGCAGAGGAGAAAAGCCAAAGCATTGTGGAAATCAACCCTGCGGCCAATCTTGAGTGGAAGAATTGACGCCTGGTTGGCAAGAATTTCTGTTTCATATCTCGAAAGCAGATATGCATGTTCCCTTCAGGCCAAAGGGCCTGTCAGAGGTACAACGACGTCACAGCCAAACGCCTAAGTCCGCGAGCAAGATTCCTTCGTACTCTGTATGGCCGAAGGATGTCAACCCCGAGGCTGCCCAGTATCGGAATGCCCTCTATTGGTAGTCCAAAGAACTGTGGAGTGAGGCCCGGAAGAACATGGCGCACAGGAAACGCAAAACTCGCACTCGCGCAGTACGACATTTATAAAGATTAGATATAGCAAATATAAAATTAACAAAACTCTTGCAATCCATTTCCTGCGGGAGTACAGTCCCCCCCGATTCAGGGGCTTGAGGGGATCAGACTTCCCATGTCGTCGATAAGGGATGGGTCGGATTCTTTATGGGCGTGTATTCTCCTGCACGTTTTGTAAAGCCGCACGGTTCTCGGGTAGCTCCGCGTGCATGGTGTTCTGGTGTCTCCGCCCGTCCCTATCCGAAAACCCCCCCAGATGTTCTCCCTCGATTGATATGAATCGAAACGTAGAGGAGGCGGTATGCACGAACGGGCGCCGCAGTTAGCACAGAAAAGGATCTCGTGGGCAGCATCCACTCTTTGGCTTGTGTTTCTCTTGCTGGCGATTGTCCTCGCGGATAGTCGCCCCGCCACCGCGATACCTGCTTTCGCGAGAAAATATGGTATGCCGTGTTCTGCTTGCCATGAGGCGTGGCCAAAGCTGAGCCCGTTCGGGCAATCGTTTAAGGACAACGGCTATCAGTTGATGAATGATCGTGACGCTCCCATCTTCCAGCAACCTGCCTATTGGCCGATAACGTTCCGCATGACGCCCATCTGGCATCGCGAAAGCAGCAATCGCGTCGCCGTGGATGGTGCAACTCCCGGATCCACGACTGAGGCCCAAGTCACCACTCACGGCTTTGACTGGAGCGGTCTGGATTTTCATACCGGTGGTACGCTAGCGAAGAATTTCTCGTTTTACCTCCTGCCGTCATCCGATGGTACTGGTGCTTTCCACTTTGAGACCGTCTACGCCCGACTCGATAACCTTCTTGGCAGCAGCTGGCTGAATATCAAGTTTGGTAAGTTCGAGCTTGACAACCTGCACTCCGAAAAGCGAATTCTGACTATTTCCGCGCTGGGTGGTTCGTACCAGAATTATCACTTCCAGCCGCCGGGCGAGGCGCTCTACAAGTTTGGCATTGGTGACAACCAGGCCGGTGTGGAGTGGATGGGTCATTCGAAAGATGACCGTACGCGCCTCTCTGCTTCGTTGCTCAGTGCCAGCGACGGTCAGCCGGGCCTCCCCACAAGCCGTGGGTACGAAACCTTCCTGGCAGGAAGCCGGGCGTTCGAAGTTGGCGGTCTCGGCTTGCAGCGCGTAGGTGCGTTTGCCTATATCGGCCAGGCGCCCACTTTCTTTCAGCACACGGTAACAACCCCCCCGACGCCTATCGGAACTGATAGCACTGGTGGACCAGTAATGAGCCTTCCTAGCACAGCCAACGTGCCTGGAACTGGAATCGGGAATAAGGGTTACTATCGAGCCGGCCTAATCGGCATGTGGTACGTCAAGAAGCTGGACGTAACTACGATGTACTTCCACGGTTGGGATAGCGCGTTCCTTGGGACCAACACGCCTGCCAACTCACCGCTTCCCACCGGTGCACAAGCGCCGACGTGGAATGGCGGCTTATTCGAAACACACTACACGCTTAACCCACAATTCATCCTGATCAACCGTTACGAGCTGATCCGGATGTCCCGTCAGGCGTTTGCAACGAATCCAGATGACCTCGGCAACGTCGACGCGCTTACGTTCGGGTATCGCTACTATCCTTTCATTTCCACGCGCGCCGGTTTTGCCTTCCACACCGAATATGCCATCGTGCGTACGCGAAAGACCGCACCAATTTCTGGGCTGGACTTGACCAGCAGTAGCTTGCTGTTTGGTTTTGACTTTGACTACTGAGGGGGATGATCATGCGCACACTCAGATTCTTCAAGTATTTCCTCGTGGTTGTGGCTGTTCTGTCCTTACCGTCGCCCTCGCCCGCGCAGCAAATGGAATCTCACATCGGGAAACTAACCGGACACTCCGAGAGCGGCAAGCAACTGTTTTATCGCTACTGCTGGGGTTGCCATGGCTTCCGCGGCGACGGGAACGGCGAGAATTGGCTCCCTACCGGCTCCTATCCCTATATGCCGTACCTAAACATCCAGCCGCGCAATTTCGTTGCGGGAACTTTTAAGTGCCGCTCTACACAAACGGGGAGTTTGCCGACTGACCAGGACCTGTACAACACCCTGGTGCGTGGGGTGGTCAATTCAAACATGCCTTCGTGGATCACTTTGACCGCCCAGAATCGCGCCGATTTGATCGCCTTCATCAAGACATTCTCTGCTCGGTGGAAGAATGACAAGCCGGGCGATCCGATCAATGTTCCAGCGGAGCCGAAGCTCACCGCGGAGAGCATCAAGCATGGACAGGAACTCTTCCAGAAACTGGAATGCTGGAAGTGCCACGGCCAAGAAGGCTTCGGCGACGGCCCATCGGCTTCGACGCTCACGGACAGCAACGATCAGCCTATCCGCCCGTACAACTTTGCAGTGGGCTCGCGCTTTAAGTGCGGAGCGACCAATCAAGACCTCTACAAGATTTTTATGACTGGCCTGGACGGTACGCCGATGCCTTCCTTTGCCGACGTCATCAAGCCTGACGATGCCTGGGACCTTGTGCACTTCCTGCGCACGTTGCAGGTCACGCACAAGAGCCCGGAATTGACATTGTGGGGATCCACGAAGGAAGGTGCGGCGCAAATCGCGTCCCGGAAGGTCTCCGGCACCCCAACGGGTTCCGGAATTAAGCAGTAACATGGCTCTGAAGCGATGAATCTCAGGAAGGAGTAGAGATGAAAACGAAACCAGGTTATGCAGCAGTGCTGGCCGTGCTCGCTGCTTCGACCATTGCCTTCGCCGGGCCGAGCGGCGGCAGCATCAGCGGCAAAGTGACTTACGAAGGCACACCGGCAAGACAGAAGCCGATTGATATGTCGAAGGAGCCGGGTTGCGCCGCGCAACATGCGACTCCGATCACGACGGAAACGGTTGTTGTGGGTCCGGGGAATGCCCTGGTGAATGTGGTCGTTTATATTTCGGCCGGTGCTCCGGATGAGTCAACGCCGCCAGCCCAGGCGGTCACCATCGTTCAGAAAGGGTGCCAGTATTTGCCGCACGTCGTTCCGATGGTCGTCAACCAGGAACTTAAGGTCGTGAACGACGATGCTAATTCTCACAACATTCATCCACTGGCTAAAATCAATAACGAATGGAATAAGTCGCAACCGCCTGGAACTCCGCCTTTTTCCGAAAAATTCGGCAAGCCGGAGTTCATCCCGGTGAAGTGCAACATCCATCCTTGGATGCATAGCAGCTTCGCGGTGCTTAAGAATTCCCACTATGCCGTTTCCGGCGGGGATGGCGGCTTCACTCTTCCGAATCTGCCGCCGGGAAAGTACACGGTAACCGCATGGCATGAATCGTACGGTGACCAAACACAAGATGTGACCATTTCGGGCAACGAGACTAAGACCATCAGCTTTGTCTTCAAAGCCAAACCCTATTAATGTTGCGAGGCACGGGCAGCAGGAGTTAGCGGCGGGTCCCAGCGAAGTGTAGTTCACTGGCGGGGCGTACGGACTGGAATCGAGCGGAGGCGAAGTATCGTGGCAAAATTCTTTGCACTGACCATCATCGTGATCGCAATTGCTTCGGCGGTTCCCGTTGTGATGCATACATGGGTGGCACCGGCAGACATCTCGACTCATGGACACTTGATTGATGAGCAGATGTCGGAGACCATGATCGAAGCAGGAGTGTCGTTCCTTGCCGCGCAGATCATTTTGGCCATTTTCATCTGGCAGTTTTCAAACCGTGGCCCGGATGCAAAGACTAAGACTTTTCCCGGCGGCGCCAAGGGTTTGGTAATTGCTGCCTTGCTGCTCGTAGGCGCAGAAGTCCTGGCCCTCGGAGTCTTCGGAGTGAAGGCATGGGCTGACGTATATCTCACGCCGCCGTCGGCCACCGCCCTCCCCATTCAAGTCCAAGCCGGTCAGTTCGCTTTCTATTTCCGCTACCCCGGCCCGGATAAAAGGTTCGGTCCGCTTCACCCGGAGCTGATCAATGAACCCAACCAGAATTATTTCGGCCTCGATCCAGAGCACGACCTGGATTCCAGGGACGACATCGTAGCAGCGGAGATGGCTATCCCCGTGAACAAGGAGATCCATCTGCTCATGCATGCGAAAGATGTTGGACATTCCTTTTTTGTGCGGGAGTTGCGAGTGCAACAGGATTTTGTTCCCGGCTTGGATGTTTCTCTGCACTTCACCGCAACTAAGGTCGGCAAGTACGAAATTGTTTGTACCCAGCTTTGCGGCCTGGGACATTACAACATGAAGGCATACCTCTACGTTCTGTCCGAGGCCGACTTCGATGGTTGGCTGAAGAAGGAAGCGGCAATGCAGTAGCTCTTCACGTTCGCGCTCACGCGCGGGTGGATGGAGACATCTCTTTTGAGGTGACGATATGCACGAAATGTCAGCGCAAGTGGTGCAACACCACGCTCCTCCGACAAGCTTCGTTCGAAAGTACATCTTCAGTCTGGACCATAAAGTGATTGGCAAGCAGTATTACGCGTTGGCCCTGGTCGCCGCTCTTTGCGGGATGGTTCTTTCCTGGATGATGCGTATCCACCTGGGTTGGACGAACGTCGCGATCCCCGGTCTGCAATTGCTTTCGAAGAATGGCGCTCCTGGCGGGGTGATGACGCCTGAGTATTACCTCGAATTGATGACCATGCATGGCACGATCATGGTCTTTTTTGTGCTCACCACCGCGCCCTTCGCGGCCTTCGGTAATTTCTTCCTGCCCATCCAGGTCGGCGCGGAAGACATGCCCTTCCCACGGATCAACATGAGTTCGTTCTGGGTCACATTCCTGGCCTTCATCGTCCTGATGTCGTCATTCTTCGTGGGCGATGGACCGACTCTGGGTGGCTGGACTCAATACGCGCCGCTCAATGCTGTGGGTTCGGCTGGGGGTCCTGGCCAAGGTCTGGGTGTGGTCCTTTGGATGGTTTCCATTGCTCTGTTTTGTGTCGGCCAGTTGTTGGGCGCATTGAACTTCATCAGCACCACTCTCGATCTCCGGGTCAAAGGCATGAGCCTCATGCGTCTGCCCCTCAGCGCCTGGGCATGGTTCATTACCTCGTGCATGGGTCTGACAGCTTTTGCCGTGTTACTGCCGGCATGTATCCTCGTCATTCTGGATCATGTGGCCGGAACCAGTTTCTTTGTCGCATCGAGTCTAGTCATCAACGACCAACTACTGCCGCATTCCGGTGGATCGACTCTTCTATGGCAGCACCTGTTCTGGTTCTTCGGACATCCGGAGGTGTACATCGCCATCGTACCCGGCATCGGCATAGTTTCCCATATTTTGATCACCAACATGCGCAAGCCGATGCTTAGCCAGAGGGTGCTCATTTATTGCATGGGGGCCCTTGCCGTCCTCAGCTACATGGTCTACGGACATCACATGTTTGTCAGCGGGATGAATCCGTATTCCTCGCTGGCATTCTCGTTCCCTACGCTGGTCATAACCATCCCAGCCACCATCATCGTGCTGATCTGGACCTTCAGTTTGTATGGTTCCAAACTGCGTATCAATTCGGCGTCCTTGTTTGCCTTGGGGTTTATTTCGATGTTCGTCAGCGGTGGCGTGAGCGGCTTTTTCCTGGCTCAGCCTTCGATCGATATCATGCTCCATGCGACATACTTCGTGGTGGGCCATTTCCACATGGTGATGGGCGTCGCGGCTATGTTCGGGATCTTTTCCGGAACTTACTTCTGGTTCCCGAAGATGACCGGAAGGATGATGGACGAGACTTTGGGAAGAATCCATTTCTGGCTCAGCTTCGTGGGCACGTACTGCATCTTTATGCCATTCCATTACCTGGGAATTGCGGGGAATATCCGCCGCTACTCGACATTCGTGAATGACTTCCTGCAGCCGCTGATCCCGGTGCATCGCTGGATCACCGTCGCTGCTCTAATTACCGGTGCGGCCCAGCTTGTTTTTGTCTACAACCTGATCCACAGCCGGTTCTGGGGCAAGCCGGCGCCTGATAACCCGTGGGAGGCCACTTCGCTGGAGTGGAGCACGGCGACGCCGCCACCCTGGGACAATTTTGGCGGTAAGCATCCGGTGGTCTACCACGATCCGTTTCAATACGGCGTGCAGAGTTCAGTTGGTGACTACGTCATGCAGGCTTCTCCGGAGCAAGTCAAGACGGAGCACGAAGAGAAGTAACTCGCAATAAGTGACTAGCGAAGACTACTGGCATCTGCGGGAGGGGAGCTTTAGGCGTCATGGCAACTACGGTACATGAACCACCAAACATCGACACGGACCGTTTGCCGGATCAAAGGCATTCGGGGAACGGCGGTTGGCTGAACCTGATTCCGTCGGACGGTGACCTGCATGTGGCGCTGGACTACTCGCCGCCACCGTCTTCGACTGCTATCTGGGTATTGCTTTTCGCCATTACGATGATGTTTGCCGCGTTCAGCAGCGCTCTGTTCGTTCGCAAGGGTTCATCGCTGGACTGGCGGACTTTCACGTTGCCGTCGATCCTGTACTTGAACACCCTTCTGCTCCTAGTCAGCAGCGTTACCCTGGAAGTCTCACGTCGCCGCGTCGCTGCTTTCATGGGCGGTCAGAAAAGTCAGGTTGAGAGCCCGGCACGCTGGCTGTACATAACCTTGTTTCTCGGCCTGCTTTTTGTGGCTGGTCAGTACGCCGCGTGGTCGCAGTTGAGCGCCGAGGGCCTCTATCTAGCCACCAATCCAAGCAGTTCTTTTTTCTATGTGCTGACAGCCACGCATGCGCTACATGTGCTGGGGGGCCTCGGCGGGTTGGTCCGGGTGATACGTAAACTGAGCAAATCTACCCTGCGACGGAGCACACTGGATGCGACCTCGTACTACTGGCATTTTATGGGCGTTCTTTGGTTATACCTGCTTTTCCTGCTTTGGATGAAACTTTAACCGACTCAATAATCAGGAGGCGCCGTGAGCCAAGCGGATTTGACCATGGAAGGACACACGACAGGCCTGACTGTAGGGCCGGCGTTTTCGATTCCTACAAAAAAGCTGGCGATGTGGCTGTTTATTATCGCCGACACCATGACTTTTGCTGCGTGCCTGCTGGCTTATGGATTCGTGCGCAATGGGTCTCCCGACTGGCCCAGACCCTTCCACGGCATCACCAACGTCGCGCTGATGACGTTCGTTCTACTCACCAGCAGCTTGACCATGTTGTTCGGACTGCGGTCAGCGCGGGCGGGGGACAAAGCCGGGGCCTTCCGATGGACCATGATTACAGCGGCATTGGGTATTGTTTTCGCCCTGCTGCATATTCGTGAATGGCTGAACCTCTTAGACCAGGGCATGACGCTCTTCAAGAATCCGTGGGGAACCGGATTGTTCGGGGCGTCATTTTTCAGCATCACGGGCTTGCATCTTACCCACGTTACCTGCGGCGTGATCGCTCTAATCGTTGTGGGTGTGCGCTACAAGGGTGGCCGCCACAACGCGGATGACATCGAGGTTTTGGGCCTTTACTGGCACTTCGTGGATGTGGTTTGGATGTTCGTTGTGCCGTTGGTCTATCTTTTGAACCTCGGCCACTAGATCAAGGATAGCTTGGGAGCAGAGTGCTATGACAACAGCGGAAGAGCACAAGAGTAACGGAATCGGGAAGGATGTGGGCCTCTATGTCTGCCTGTTGGTTTTGGCAGGCTTACAATTCGCGATTGCCTATCAGAAGATTAGCGCATCGCAAATGTTAACGCGTATGTTGGCGGTCGCCTGCGTCGAAGCGGGGCTGGCAGCACTGTTCTTCATGCATCTTTGGAAGGAAAAGCGGGGCTTTTTGCTGTTTGTTGCCATCTTTACGATTTCTGTCCTGCTGGGGATGCAATACGGTTGGACCGACAGCTTCCGGCTCCTGGTTGGTGCGCCTTATGCAAAGTAACATTGAGATGAAAACACTGGTCAAGAGGAAAGAAGATGAAAATTGAGAAGCCGCTTCGGCTGATTGGCATCGCGCTAGTGGGGCTGGTCATACTTACCCTGCCGCTCCCTGCTTTTTCCCAAAGCTGTGCACTGTGCTATACGCAGGCTGCGTCCGCAGGCGCTCGAATGATTGAGGCATTGCGCAGTGGGATTCTGATTCTTATCGTGCCTCCCACGTTCATGTCGGTTGGCATGATTTTTATTGTGTATCGCAAACGCAATCATTTCAGACAGGCCGATGAAGCGCCTGACTCTGACCGCAATTGGTAACAAGAAAGAATGGCAAACACAGGAATCATAGCGAAGCCCAGCGCGAGGGATCGTTTCACTTCCAAGGTTCGAAATTCTTCCTGAAATCTCGGCTCCTGGTTTCGGCCGCGTGCGGATGAGAATCTTTCCGCCATTCCTCAACGTCTTATGGGCAGCGTCCTTGTTCGCGGGCGCCACAGCGTTCGCTCAAAGCCAAGGGCCTGCCCCGGCAAAGCACTCTCACGCGTCGCGCACGTTCCCACTGACGAAGTTCTACGACACGCCCAATCCGCTACCCATCGGCAAGCCGGGCGAACTGATCCGCTCCGAGCCGTTTGGCGAGTACGATCTGCCATACGAGGTATCAGCTGTTCGCATTCTCTATCATTCGCGCTCCTCGAACGGAGAAGACGTAGCCGTATCGGGCGTGGTGCTCGTTCCGGATGGAGCGCCGCCAGCGGGCGGCTGGCCTGTCATCGCGTGGGCCCATGATTTCATCGGTTCCGCCCGGCAATGTGCTCCCTCGCTACTGAGAAACCTGAACGAGGGTCCTCTACTTTCGATGTACGTCGGCCTCGGGTATGCCGTCGTGGCCTCCGACTACGCTGGATTGGGAACCAGTTTTCCGAATGCAGCCCTGGATATGCGTTCCAATGCGCTGGATGTGATCTACTCCGTTCCGGCGGCGCGTGCCGCGTTACCACAGCTTGGAACCAAGTGGATGGCCGCGGGGTATTCTCAGGGAGGTCTCGTGGCCGTCGGGGTGGCCGAGGCCGGGAGTGGAGTTGGCGATCCCAACTATCTCGGCGCCATCGCAATTTCAGGGGTTGCGGAAGCGCAGGAAATCTTTGAACGCCTCGCCCAGGGGCCCGCCAACCGCATGCTCGTATTTCTGGCGCTGGGAATCAAGACTGTCTTCCCCGAGTTTCAAGTTGAGGAGATGCTAACTGACAAGGCGATCCCGCCGTACCAGCACATTAGCCATGCTTGCGAAGACAGTTTAGGACCGCAGCTTGCGGCCAATGAAATGTTGAAACCTGGTTGGGAGAATAACCAGTACGTCAAAGAGTTTTTTGCCAGGAACTCGCCTGGCCGGAAGCCCGTCCACGGTCCGCTGTTGTTGATCAGCGGCGAAGCAGATCCTGAAGTGCCATCAGCCCTCACTGCCACGGTCGTGGCGCGACTGTGCAAACAGAAAGATCGCGTGCTTTTTGTCGAATATCCGGGCCTCAACGCGAGCGCAGTCATTGGAAACTCGGTTAGTGAGCAGATCAGTTGGATCCAGGCTCGATTTGCCGGCCTTCCTGCCCCCAGCAATTGCCCCTGAACTGGTGCGAATGCGTGAAGCCCAGGAGATTTCGACACAGGGCTTGACTGGGTGGATAGGTGCTGACAAATCCCCTTACAACCAGTAATCGGCCTTAGCGCGGCGGCCAAACTCCTGATAAGTCGGATTACCGGAGAAGTTCGTACCGGGACTAGGGAAGACCATTACGAATTGGCATGGCGATCAATCCCGATGCCTGCGGGCAAGGAGGCGGGTTCGATCCCAATCTGATCGTTCACGGCCTCGCGGAGTCGCTGCTTGCAGCCGAGGTATTTTTCGGTGGTTTGGACTGAGACATGACCGAGCAGGAACTGAATCTGTTCCAACTCCCCGCCTGCATCGTGACAGAGACGGGCGCAGGATCGCCTGAGATCGTGTGGAGCAAGCTTGGAAATTCCAAGTCTTTCCGCGTATTCCTTCACGACGTGCCAGACTACTTTCTCCGTCATCTCCGAGCCCCAAACCGCGCCTCTCCGGCAGACACACCGGAACAATTTGCCCTGCTTGATGCCAGCCTCATTCAGCCAATCATCAATCGTCCTTTTCACCCAGTCAGGCAATGGCACGGTCCGGATGTGTCCCGCCTTTCCTACAAGATCGACGATGGCCCAATGATCTTCACGGCGTTGCAAATGGCCAAAAGTAAGGTCGATTAGCTCGCCTCGACGCAGCCCACAGCCAAGCAAGACTGCCAAGATGGCTCGGTCCCTCTTTCCCTTTAGTGAACCCACATTGGGGAGTTGCCAGAGAGTGCGCGCCTCATCAACCGTCAACCAATTCCCCAGTCTAATTCCCAGCTTCTTCGATCCCTTCACGCGCCGAATGCCGACGGCGAGTTCCGGACTCAAGAGTCCTGTATCCGCTGCCTCGTAGGCCAATCGGCGCACAGCTGCCAGTCTGACGTTGATAGTTCCGGGAGCCAGAAGCCGATCTTCAAGACAAATTCGGTAGCGAGTAACGACAGTCTTGTTAAAAGACAGTCGAGGTTCAGAGCAGTACCAGCGAACAAAATCGTCAATTGAGCGGCGGTAGCTGCGTTGCGATTCCGGGGATCGCAGGCTCACAAGTACGGCTGACTTGGCCTGCTCCAGGTCGGGAAGCCCTAGTTTGGTTTTTGTGCGAGTTGACTTCCCGTTCTTTGACTTCCTTCTCATGGACGCCACCTCCTTGTGGGTGTACATGAGATTGGAAGGGTCGAACCGCAAGGTACTAGTAGCTATTTGTCCGGTAAACCGACTTACCGGGACTTATCCGTGTATCTCGACAGTGGTCAGTTTGTGATACGGGGCGATTGTCTCGGTTCTATTGAGCCTGTGGCGGTAAAATCTGATTATCGGAGGCTGAACTCAAGTCCGTGCTCGATCCGCCAAGGAGTTTCAGGTTTAGGGTTCCTCCGGTGAACACCATTTCCTCGATTGCATTATCCACGGCAGATTGCTTGAGTTCACCATTTTCGCCAATTTCAAATTGGAATTGAGCGGCCCGTCGCATGAGCTCCTTGATGAATGCAGGACTTGCGCCCCTCGTTCTACGAACGATTAGCCCAGTGAGCTGTTCGGACAATTGAAGACCTCGGGCATAGAGCGCAACCAGCTTGGAACGGCCCTGCTCGTCAGGCAGCGGGAATTCAATCGCTTGGTCAATTCTCCCCGGCCGTGAGGCTAGAGCGGGTTCAAGCTGATCCGGGCGATTCGTGGTCAGAATGAAGAGCACGTCAGCGTCTTCACGCAAACCATCCATTTCGTTCAACAGCTTGTTTAGAAGAACTTCCTCGCAAGCGCTGTCCATCTGCTCTCGCGCTCGGGCAATCAAATCAACATCTTCAACCACAACTAACGACGGTTGCAAAAATCGCGCAAGCCGAAAATATTCGTCGAGCAGGCCGACTTGCTCAGCAGTGATCAAGAGGGTCGTATGTTGCGGCAGGTGACACGCCAAATAATGAATGGTGAGCGTCTTGCCTGTCCCTGGTGGCCCGTAAAAGAGCAGTCCTTTCTTTGCCGAGAGACCAAGACTCTTGATATGGTCCCGCGCTTTAATGAAACTGCTGACGTTACGATCTAGCAGGGCTAAAGTCTTTTCTGGAAGTATCACCTCTTCCCTCTGAACGGCCCGGAGCCGATGCACCTTGACAGCGCCACCCCTACCAGAGTATTCCCGCTGATTTTCCAGTGAGATGACTCTGCCTCGGTAGGTTCCTCCGGTGTTAACCCGAAGCTCCAGCTGGCGGAAAAAATCTTCGGAGAACTGCAGTCCCGGCTCGCCTTTTGGTACAGCCAACTCGACGTGAACTCCGCCTACCATCCCGTATTGCATTGCCGGACTTAGTAGCACCGCAAACGGCATGTCCGATTGATGCGCCAACCAGAGGCCGTTCTTCAGACAGCGAACCGGGGAGGGTTCTCCGACATCGATGTCGTCGTGTTGTAAGGGTCCGATATCAACCGGGAACGGACCACGAGTGAACAAATGAGCCAGGGTTGGTGTTTCGTGCCCAATCGCCGAATGAATGCCGAGAAGAGTCAAAGTTCCGTGGCTGGCGAAGAACTGGTCAATCGCCAATTGCACATCTACCCTGGACGCCAGGGGGAACGTGCGCGCTGTCGTGGCAGTTTCTTCCACAGGCAGCCTACCGAAATGCTGCTTAAGTTTCTTTTGCATGGGCGATTTGCCCGTCAACATACGGAACGCATAACCAATCATTGAGTTAGGCCCTCACCTGGATTGTAACTTCTTGAGACTAATTGAGATGGCAAAAAGTTATCGGGAGTGACAAATTCATTGCCTGATTAACGCGGTAACCGGACAAGTGGAATTGCCCCCCAAGGTGTCGGAAGTCCCTTTGTTGGAAACTGCGAGCTTGCGGTCCACTCCGCTTACGGAGGAGTGCGGTACACTGACCGGCAATCAGTGGGTCGGAGGCACGAGTCCTTCGCCGTTCATCAACTGTTTCAACGAGTTAGCTCTTCCTGATCTGTCCACCCACAAGAATTGTGCCCCATTTTGTGCCCCCTTCATCTCAAAAACCCACTCTGCTAAGTGACGGCAAAAAGGGATCTTGCGCCCCGCGAGCTACATTCGAACTAGCACCCTTCGGTTAACAGTTGCGGCGCTCGTCTTTCGCACTAAGTGCGATGATTTGCTATGGTGTTGACTTTCCGCCCAATTGCGGGTGAATTGCTCCCCTACCCGACTGCTACCCTTTGCGACGGTTTTCGATCGAGAGGGGGCACAAAATAGGGCACAGTTTTTTGTGAGCGAAAAATCAGATAAGTCTAACTTATTGAAAACAAGTGGTGAGCCGGGCAGGACTCGAACCTGCAACCCGCTGATTGACTCCCGAGACGCTAAATACTCAATGTTTCAAGCGGTTTCCTCGTTTCGGGAATGTCAGAAATGGTCGGATTTAGGCGTGGTTGTTATCAAGGATGTTATGAAGTCTTGGGAAGTCAATTTTCTGAGTGCGTGGATGTCTGTCATTTCAGTTGGACGAATGTTAGACAAGGCGAACCCAAAATCCGGTGAATGACCGACCCGGGTTTTTGTACCAATTTCTCTGAGAAAGTCTACATCCCGCAGTCACAGCGTAATTCGCTGGGGCACATGGCCAACCTTTCAATTGGAACAAAAGTTCCATGTGAAACACGAGCAATTGCTTAATGTGTTGATATGAAAGAAGTTTGGCAGGGTCGGTGGGGATCGAAACGACAAGAACTTAAATAAGGCTTGTGCTCTCAAGGCGTTGCAGCCACCTACTCCAACCAACCGGAACAAACGGAACAAAAATAACTGACCCATCGAAGGTCCTGCATGTAGCACTTTTTTTTCGTCACGCATTGGACGAGCGTATCACTTTTTGTGCTTCGTTTGACTTGTCCGGTAAGGGCGTTAAATCAGGCATCTGGATTACTTCCGAGTTGCCCGTGACTCGCCCAAGATCAGCGGCAGCCTTGCTCACCGGTCGTGAGATTCTGAGCTTCTTCATCTTGGCAATTAATGTAGTCCGTTTCAGTGCCAGCCGGGCCGCAGCGCCGCCGGATCCTCCGATAACCCAATCTGCCTCCCGCAATGCCTGCAAGATCAGGGCTCGCGTGGAATCGTTGAACGTGCCCTGTGAAGGAGTTACCGTCAGCGGATTCTCGTCTGATACAGGAAGAGGGTTCGTGACCGCATTCTTGTCTGATGTCGGAAGCGGGTTCGGAAGTACTCCGTTGTTCGACAGGATCACCGCTCGTTCGATCAAGTTCTGAAGTTCCCGCACGTTGCCGGGCCAAGGATAAGCGATCAAAGCACTCAGGATTTCATTCGGGATACAGGTAATTCGCTTACCCATCTTGCGGCCAAAAACCTCAACAAAATGCGAGACCAACTGTGAAATATCTTGCTGGCGCTCCCGCAGCGGTGGCAGCACGACGGGAAACACGTTTAGCCGGTAGTAAAGATCGCTCCGGAATTCGTTCCGCCTGACCATCTCCGCTAGGTCTCGATGAGTCGCCGCAACCACACGCACGTTGATGCGATGCGTTTGGCCACTTCCCAGACGTTCGAACTCCTGCTCTTGCAGCACCCGTAGCAGTTTAGGCTGCAACGCCAACGGAATATCCCCAATCTCATCCAGGAACAGTGTCCCTTTGTTGGCCATTTCGAAACGCCCAATTTTCTGCGCGAAAGCTCCGGTGAAAGCGCCCTTTTCGTGCCCAAAGAGTTCGCTTTCCAGTAGATCA
>Ga0307479_10000340_pt1 | contig 42105 bp, 32 predicted proteins | sample atmos_gasesECM4C_FD_203743 | JGI IMG/M metagenome (GOLD analysis project Ga0307479, IMG submission 203743) | Hardwood forest soil microbial communities from Morgan-Monroe State Forest, Indiana, United States - atmos_gasesECM4C_515 | ecosystem: Environmental > Terrestrial > Soil > Temperate...
ATCACCGGCATTCCCAAAGAACAATTCCTCAAGGCCGCCGATCTCTATACTTCGATTCGCAAAGACGGCGACATGAAAAAGGCAGGGACGATTATTTACGCCGTCGGATGGACGCAACATTCGTTTGGCACGCAAATTATTCGCACCGCGGCGATGCTGCAGCTGCTACTCGGCAACGTGGGCCGCGCCGGCGGTGGCGTGAATGCTCTCCGCGGCCACTCGAATATCCAAGGCGCCACGGACATGGCCGGCCTTTTCGACTCTTTGCCCGGCTATCTGAAAGTTCCGACGCCCGCGGACACTTCCTTCGATGTCTGGATGAAGCGGATTACCCCCACACCCTCGAAGCCCGCCCCGTGGGATTCGTTCAATTATTATGGCAACACGCCGAAATTCACGGTCAGCTTGCTGAAAGCCTTGTACGGCGACGCGGCCACCAAACAAAACGGCTGGGCCTTCGATTATCTGCCGAAAGTCGACCGCAACTATTCGTGGGTGCAGATGTGGGACGACATGTACAACGGCACCATCAAGGGCATGATCGCCTTTGGCATGAATGGTGTAGCGATCGGTCCCAACTCAAAGAAAAACATTGACGCGCTGAAAAAGGCCGATTTCCTGGTCGTGGGAGAAATTTATCCCGATGAGACTAGCGAGTTTTGGCGGTCGCCCGGGATCAGCACGGACGAGATGAAGCAGATTCAAACCACCGTGTACCGTTTGCCCTGCGCGGGATTTGCAGAGAAAGACGGCTCGTTCACCAATTCCGCGCGCTGGCTCCTTTGGAAGAACACCGCTCTGCCTACACCCGGAGACGCCCGGTTGGACCAGGCCATCGTGGCGCAAATTTTCTTGAAGATCCGCGAACTCTACAAGAAGGACGGCGGCAAATTCCCCGATCCCATCTTGAACCTGACGTGGAACTACAGCAATCCTTCGAGTCCGCCTCTTATCGAGGTGCTAAAGGAAATCAACGGCAAGGCGCTGGCGGATCTGGAGGATCCAGCGACCAAACAGCAAATCAAGGGCGGCCAGCAGCTTCCCGGCTTCTCGTGGCTGAAAGACGATGGCACGACCTCGTGCGGCAACTGGATCTACTCCGGCGCGTTCACCGAAGCAGGCAATCAAACCGCCCGGCGCGATCCTTCCGACCCCTCAGGTCTGGGCATACATCCCGGCTGGGGCTGGTCCTGGCCGGCGAACCGGCGCGTGCTTTACAATCGTGCGTCGTGCGATGTGGACGGTAAACCCTGGGATCCATCGCGAAAACAAGTCTGGTGGAACGAAAGCACACAAAAATGGGTCGGCAACGACGTGCCCGACTTCAAGGTCGATTCCAAGCCGAAAGATCACATGGGCCCCTTCATCATGAATCCAGAGGGTGTAGGCCGAATCTTTGGCCCGCTTTCGGCCTTTGCCGATGGACCCTTCCCCGAATTCTACGAACCGATCGAGAGTCCGATTGACAATCCTCTTCATCCGGCGCAGACGCACAATCCTGTGGTGAAGCGCTTCAAGACGCCCGACGACAAATACGCCACGTCGAAGGACGGTTACACGATTGTCTGTACGACCTATCGCATGACCGAGCATTATCATTACTGGACGAAGAACAATCCGATGAACGTGCAGCTGGTTCCGGAGCCCTTCGTGGAAATCCCCGCTGAGCTGGCGAACGACATGGGCCTACACGGCGGAGAAAAGATAAAAGTCTCCAGCATCCGCGGAGATTACATTGCCAGGGCCATGGTCACCAAGCGCATCAAGCCGATGATGATTGACGGCAAAAAGGTCTACCAGATCGGCTTCCAAATTCATCAGGGCTATCGCGGAATCGAAGAGGACGAAGGCCGGGACTCGCGGACGCTGGCGAATCTGCTGACCCCGACCGTCTATGATCCCAACGCTTACACACCTGAATTCAAGGGCTTCCTTGTGAAGCTCGAGAAAGCGTAGAGGATGCCATGAGCCAGGAAACGTTGCGCATCCAGAAAATTTCCGGCCACGCCGGCAGCGTTCCCGGTGAAGGCACCCAGCGCGAATACACCGTCTGCAAGCTCATCGACACCACCACCTGCATCGGCTGCAAAGCTTGCGAAGTGGCCTGCATGGAATGGAACGACCTGCCCTTCGGCGAGACTATTTTCGACAACACCTACCAGACTATGCCGGAGACGCGCTGGAATTACTGGAACCTCATCCTCTTCAACGAGCACGAGCGCGAAGACGGCTCGCTGATGTGGCTGATGCGCAAGAACCAGTGCATGCACTGCGCCGAACCAGGATGCCTGGCCGCGTGCCCGGCCGATGGCGCCATCGTGCAGTACACCAACGGCATCGTCGACTTCCAGCAAGCCAACTGCATCGGCTGCGGCTACTGCATCACCGGATGTCCTTTCGACATTCCGAAGATGAATCCCCAGACGCATCGCGTGTTCAAGTGCACGCTGTGCACGGACCGCGTCAGCGAAGGCCTCGAACCTGCCTGCATCAAGTCCTGCCCGACAGGCTGCCTGCACTTCGGCAGCAAGGACGACATGAAGTTCCTTGCGGAAGGACGCGCCAAGCAGCTCCGCGATCATTCCAATTTTCCGCATGCGGGCGTCTACGATCCTCCTGGCGTCGGCGGCACCGGCGTGATTTACGTTTTGCATGACGCCAGCAACCCGGAGATTTACGGCGGCTTGCCCGAAGATCCGCACATCCCTTGGTCCGTGAAATTGTGGAAGGGCCCACTCAAGTGGCTCGGCAATCTCGCCATGGTTGGCGGCCTGGCTGCTCTGTTTGTCCATTATTTGCGCTATGGACCAAAGGAACGCGAAGGGGAAGACCTGGGTGAGGGAGGGAGAAAGTCATGAGCCCCGAACAAGTCGTTCCTCGCGGGTATGTTCTCCGCTACAACCTCCGCGAGCGCCTGACGCATTGGATCGCGGCAATCGCCTACCTTTATTTGCTTGTCACCGGGCTGGCCTTCTGGTCGCCGTGGCTTTTTTGGCTGGCGGTCATTCTCGGTGGCGCGCCGGTTTCGCGCATGCTTCATCCGTGGGCCGGACTCATTTTCTTCGGCGCCGTCTGCAACATGTACGTGATGTGGTCCGTACAGATGAAATCCACCGACGCCGATAAGGCATGGTGGAAAGCCGTCAAGTACTACAGCACGAATCAGGACGACAAGATGCCGCCCGCGGGTCGCTACAACGCCGGACAGAAATTCCTTTTCTGGGGATTTTTCTGGAGCGCCGTGGCATTGCTGGCCACCGGCATCGTGCTGTGGTTCCCGGAATCCATTCCCTGGAACCTGCGGCTTCTCCGTTATCTTTCTGTTCTCATTCATCCTGCGGCGGCCCTTCTAACCATTGGGCTTTTCCTGATCCATCTCTATATGGGTCTTTTTGCCGAACGCGGCGCCTTTGGCTCCGTCATTCGCGGCGACGTCTCGATTGCTTTTGCCAAGCGTTACCACCCGGGCTGGTACAAAGAGATCGTGGGCGAATCTTCCGCGCCGCGTAAATGACGCCGGAACAAACCGGTAGGACTGAGTACGACGCGCGAATCGCGCGCGCCGGCCGGCTCGGTTCGCCTCTTTCCGCCGCCACGGAGTTCCTTGAGTTTTACAAGCATGTCGCGTCCTTCCAGAAGTTTCTTCATGGCCACATTGCCGCCGCCAGGAGCGAATTTAAGCCCGCTGGCGGGCTTGCCCTGGCGGTGCGCGATGAGCTCGACCTGACACTGCTGCTTCCCCATTTCCGCAGTTATCTTTCGGTGATCGAGCAGCGCGCTCCCTCCGCTCTTGCGGAGTCGGCGCGGCAAGTCGCGCTGCTGCCCGCGGACGCTTGGGTTGCCGGTCTCGAGGCCTACTGGAAACACGCCGGCATCCGCGACCAGCAAGTCGGCGCTTTCGCGCAATTTCTCTCGCGAGCCTTCCTGCAGCCTTGGGCAGAGTTTCGCGCCAAACTGCTGCTGCAGGCGCCCCTTGTTGCAACCACGCGGCTATGCCCTGTTTGCGGGTCGCGCCCGCTGCTGGGAGTGCTAAGGCCCGAAGGCGATGGCGGGAAGCGTTTCTTGTTGTGCTCGTTCTGCTCGCAGGAGTGGGAGTTCCGGCGCATCCTGTGCCCCACGTGCGGAGAGGAAGTCGAGCAAAAGTTGCCGGTCTTTGTTGCCGAGGATATGCCGCACGTTCGCGTGGAGGCTTGCGACACCTGCAAATTCTATCTGCGCACGATTGACTTAACCAAGGACGGCAACGCTGTTCCCCTGGTTGACGACTTGGCTGCAATTCCGCACACTCTCTGGGCTCATGAGCAAGGATATTCGCGTCTGCAACCGAATCTCCTCGGCACCTGAGGTCATTCCGTGTGGTGTAGCGACGAGTTTAGCTCGCCGCCGCGTCCCCGCCCGCCGTGTAGCGGCGAGTTTACCTCGCCGTCTGGGGAGTTTGTACCGCCGAGTTTACTTGGCCGCCCCTTGAGTGCGCCGTGTTACAAGAATTTTAGTTTTCAAAATTCCATTTTGTGTCTAGTCTAGTGCCGTTCCAACTCTGCGGCGCGCGTGTTGGGGCGGCAGTAAACAGCACGAGGAGGTGGACATGGCCGAGCTCGCAAATCGCTCGGCCGCTGGGCGCGGCTTCGGCGAAACCCAGCGGCAAGATACCTGGTGGGTGGAAATAATTCCGGTCATTGTGCTGCTGGGGGGATTTGGCGCTTACGCCACGTTGCGAGCTTTTGAAGGCCGCTTCTACGAGTGGGGACCGTATCTTTCTCCTTTCTATTCTCCGTTAATTGACCCGAATCATCATTGGCTGCCTCTGTGGCTCTCACCGGCGTTGTTGATTCTAGGTGGCCCGTTGGGGTTTCGCGTCACTTGCTACTACTATCGCAAAGCGTACTATCGCGCCTTCTTCTTCGATCCTCCTGCCTGTGCCGTGAGCGAGGGCAGGCATGGCTATCGCGGCGAGACTAAGTTTCCGTTTATTCTCCAAAACGTCCATCGCTACTTTTTCTACTTGGCCGTGCTCTTCCTTGCCTTTCTTTGGCACGACGCCATTCGCGCCTTCTTCTTTGACAACGGAATTGGCATTGGCGTTGGCACAGTAGTTTTGCTTGCCAACATAATCCTGCTGTCGCTTTATACCCTCTCCTGCCACTCGCTGCGGCATCTGGCCGGCGGCAAGCTCGACTGCTTCTCGTGCACCGCTTTCGGCCCTCCACGCTACAAGACCTGGCAATGGCTCAGCTTCTTGAACGAGCGCCACATGCTGTTCGCTTGGGCCAGCCTGATTTCCGTCGGCTTTGCCGATTTTTATGTGCGGCTGGTATCGAGTGGCGCCATTCACGACGTGAGGCTCCTTTGAGCGATCGCTTCGAAACCCACGAGCATGACGTCTTGATCATCGGCGCCGGCGGCGCGGGCCTGCGCGCGGCCATCGAAGCGCTGGGGCAGGGCGCTTCCGTCGGCGTGGTCTGCAAATCGCTGCTGGGCAAGGCCCACACGGTAATGGCCGAAGGCGGCATTGCCGCGGCCATGGCCAACGTCGACGCCGCCGACGATTGGCGCACGCATTTCCGCGACACCATGCGCGGCGGCAAAATGCTCAACAACTGGCGCATGGCGCAGATTCACGCCCAAGAATCGCCGGACCGCGTGCGCGAGCTCGAGCAATGGGGCGCCCTCTTTGACCGCACGGAAAGCGGCGAAATCCTGCAGCGCGCTTTCGGCGGGCACACCTACAAGCGCCTTTGCCACGTGGGCGACCGCACCGGCCTCGAGATGATCCGCACGCTCCAGGATCGCGGCGTGCAAATGGGCTTCGACGTGTACATGGAGTGCACCATCACGCGCCTGCTCAAAGACGGTGACCGCATCGCCGGCGCTTTCGGTTATTGGCGCGAGCAAGGACGCTTTGTCCTTTTCAAAGCCAAATCTGTGGTCATGGCCACCGGCGGCATTGGCAAGGCCTGGCCCATCACCTCGAATTCCTGGGAGTACACCGGCGATGGCATGGCGCTGGCCTACGAGGCTGGTGCCGACCTGATGGATATGGAGTTCGTGCAATTCCATCCCACGGGCATGGTTTGGCCGCCGGGCGTTCAGGGAATTCTCGTCACCGAAGCCGTGCGCGGCGAAGGGGGCATTCTCCGCAACAAGTCTGGCGAGCGCTTCATGGAGCGTTACGACAAACAGCGTATGGAGCTTTCCACACGCGATGTCGTCGCTCGCGCCATTTACACGGAAGTGCGCGAGGGCCGCGGCACCGAGCATGGCGGCGCGTACCTCGACATTTCGCACCAGCCGGCGGAATACGTGAAGCGCAAACTCCCCAGCATGTATCATCAGTTTCTCGAGCTTGCGGACGTGGACATCACCAAAGGGCCCATGGAAGTGGGTCCCACTTGCCACTACATGATGGGCGGCATCCGTGTGGACGCGGAATCCGCTCAGAGCACGCTTCCCGGGCTGTTTGCCGCGGGCGAAGCCGCCGCGGGACTGCACGGCGCTAACCGCCTCGGCGGCAATTCCCTGTCCGATCTTCTCGTTTTTGGCCGTCTTGCCGGCTTAGCCGCGGCGAAACACGCCAGCAGCGCCAAGATCTCGTCGATCAATTCGAAACAAGTCGACCAGGCAGAGCGTGATGCTCTGCAACCCTTCCAGCAAAAGAAGGGCGAGAGTCCTTACGCCATTCACCGCGACCTCCAGGATTCCATGCAGAAACTCGTGGGCATCTTCCGCAACAAGGAAGACCTCGAGCGCTCGCTCGGCGAAATTGACAAACTGAAGCAGCGCCTCAAGCGTGTGAGTGTCGAAGGCTCCCGGCTTTATAATCCCGGCTGGCACCTCGCCCTGGACCTGCAATCGATGATGACCGTTTCCGAGGCCGTCGCGCTGAGCGCGCTGGCACGCGAAGAGAGCCGGGGGGCCCACAGCCGCATTGATTTTCAGAATGAGGATGCATCTTGGGGGAAAAAGAACAACATCATTCATCGCGAAGGCGAGGCCATGCGGCTTCGCCAGGAAAATGTTCCGGAGTTGCCGGGCGAATTGAAGCAGATTCTGGCTGAGGGAAAATAGCGGGGGTGCCGATGGCGGAAGCAATCTTGCAGATTTTCAGAGGCGACGCGCAAGGCGGTGCCCCGCAGGAATGCCGCGTGCCCCTGGCGCCCGGCATGGTAGTGCTGGACGCTCTGCACTATGTCCAAGCCCATCAGTTGCCGGACCTCGCGGTGCGCTGGAACTGCAAAGCCGGGCGATGCGGATCGTGCTCCGCCGAGGTGAACGGCCGCCCGCGGCTCACCTGCAAGACGCGCATGGACGCGCTGCCCCTCGATAAGCCGGTAACCATATTTCCGATGAAGTCGTTTCCCCTCATCAAGGATTTGGTCACCGACGTCTCCTGGAATTTCCGCGTCAACAAAACGATTCCGCCCTTCCAGCCGCGGCCCGGCGCCGATTGGAAAATCCATCAGCGGGACGTCGACCGCGTCCAGGAGTTTCGCAAGTGCATTGAATGTTTTTTGTGCCAGAACGTCTGCCACGTTCTTCGCGACCACGACAAAATGGAGCAGTTCGGCGGGCCGCGCTTTTTTGTGCGCGTTGCCGCCCTCGAAATGCACCCCCTGGATGGCGCATCGCGCGCCGCGTTGCTCCGCAAGGAATTGGGCATCGGGCTGTGCAACATCACTAAGTGCTGCACCGAGGTTTGCCCGGAGGACATTCACATCACCGACAACGCCATCATTCCGCTCAAGGAGCGCGTGGTGGACGAATTCTACGATCCGTTGCTCATGTTGGTGCGCAAGATTCGCGGCGCCAAGCAGCTGCCGTCTTAAGCTTCCAAGGAGGTTCCTTATGACGCTCCATTTGAAACCGATTTCCAAGGCAGGCATTCCCGAAGCCATCGCCAAGATCGATCTCTACCGCTCCCTCAACGAGCCGGAGGAGGCCGAGTCCATTTGCCGCGACATTTTGGCGGTCGATGCGAAACACCAGTTGGCGCTGCGCCTTCTTGGCTTGGCCATCACCGACCAATTTTGCGGCGACGTGTCGGACCGCTGGGGCGAAGCGCAGGAATATTTCGATCAACTCAGCGATCCCTACGAACGCATCTACTACATGGGGCTGCTGCACGAGCGCCGCGCCAAAGCGCAGTTGCGTGCTGGCCGCTTGCCGCACACGCTGACTCCGCTCTTCGAAGAAGCCATGAGCTGCTTTGGCGAGGCCGAAAAGATTCGGCCCCCGCAAAACGACGATGCCATTCTGCGCTGGAACCGCTGCGTGCGGCTCCTGCAGAGCCATCCCGAATTTCAGGAAGCGCGCGAATCAATGGAGTTCGACGCCCAGGACACTTCACCCGTTTAGTTGTCGTGATTCTAGCTGAGCTTGTCCTTCGGTGGCGCGTTAACGCGGGCCAAACAAGAGAAACAGAATCCCCGCGGCAAGGCCGATGAGCAGTAGCCCGCCGATAACGCGTAAGGCCAAAGAGGCAGGAATGGCGGGAATCCGACCGGGCGGGCGCTTCGGAGGGACAGGCGGATCGAGAACGCCGGCACCCGTGAGTTTGCGGGGCGGGATGCCGGCTCGTCCGCCGGACGACAGCGGTTCCGGCTCCAGTTCGTCTTCGATGAAGTCGTGAGGCACAACAAAAGAGTATAGCCAGGCGTCCTGCAAAGGAGAAGCGATGAGAAAACCAAACTTGTACCGCGCGGTTTTGATTTTGTGCTCAGCGGCGATTGCACTATTGGGCGCGCATGCCGCCAAAACGCAGGGCGCTCCGCCATCAGCAAGCGCGCTCACGGTGATTCGCGCGGGGACGCTGATTGATGGCGTCAGCGATACGCCGCGGAAGAATCAGTTGATCTTCGTGCGCGGCGAGCGCATTGAAAAAATGACGGACGCGGGCGCCGCGATTCCCGCCGGTGCAAAAGTGATTGATCTTTCGAAAGAAACCGTCCTGCCCGGGCTCATCGATTCGCACACGCACATTTTCCTGTGGGGCGAGGATCCCGCGAAGGGCGGCTACGACGCGAACATTTTGAAGGCCGGGATTGCGCTGCGCGCCGCGCGCGCGACACTTGCGGCGCGCAGGGCCCTCGAGCAAGGCTTCACCACTCTGCGCGACCTGGAAACTGAAGGCGCCGGCTATGGGGACGTCGAAATCAAGCAGGCCATTGAGGAAGGCACGATTCCCGGCCCGCGCCTTTTCTGCGCCACGCGCGCTATCTCCACCACCGGCGGCTACAACTTGGAAGGCTACGCGCCGGAACTGGAGATGCCCAAGGGCGCGCAGCTCGTTGATGGCCCGGTGGAGGCGCGCAAGGCGGCTCGCCAGCAACTCGAGCACGGCGCCGACTGGATCAAGGTCTACATGACACACCGCTCGTGGGTGGACAAAGAAGGGCGCCTGGTGTCGCAGCCGACACTGACCGTCGAAGAATTGAAAGCCATCGTGGACGAAGCGCATGGCTGGACAAAAAAAGTAGCGTGCCATGCCTATAACGGAATCGGCCTGCAGCGCGCGCTCGACGGCGGCTGCGATTCCATCGAACACGGGCTGGAGATCACCGACGCGCAAATCGAGCAGATGAAGCGTCAAGGGGCTTGGTACTGCCCGACGCTCGCCGCCTATTATGGCGATTGGGCCCGCGAAGATACGCCCGAGGGCAAGCGCGACCGCGCGCGCGCCGCGGTCCACGAAATCACTTTCAAGAAAGCTTTACAAGCTCATCTCAAAATCGTTTTCGGCACGGACATGGGTGGGATTCCTTGGACCGAGCCGATTGCCCAGGAGTTCGGACGCATGGTCGGGATGGGGATGGCGCCCATGGACGCGATTCAGGCGGCGACATCGCGGGCGGCCGAAATGCTGGACATGAAGGGAGAGATCGGCGTGCTCGCTCCCGGCGCCTATGCCGAGGTCATCGCCATCTCCGGCGATCCGCTGAAAACAATCGACGAACTCGAGCATGTGGGATTCGTGATGCACAACGGGTCCATTTTCAAAAACGACCTGGGGAAGTAGCGGCCGAAACCGGAAGACGAAAAGCCCTGCCCCTCACTCAGGAATTCCCGCAAGGGCTGGGCACAGCTATACCGAAAAATGTATTTGACTCCAGGATTAAACTTCGAAGTGGACGGGAAGCGGCAGTTAAGCTGTTCTTCAATACCTTCGAGCTGACATTTGGCCGGTTTGAACTAGTCTAATTTAGACTAGTCTAATTTAGAATAGTCAGCGCTGAATAGTCTAAATTAGACTAGCTAAGCTTCGACGCGCACGCCTTTCCAAAAGGCAATGCGGTTCTTGATTTGCGCCGCCTCCGGCTTCGGCTCCGGGTAATACCAGGCGGCGTTTTCGTTTTTAATCCCGCCGACTTCGACATGGTAATACTGCGCCGTGCCTTTCCATGGGCAGACCGTGGTGTGGCTGCTGGGAACGAGAAACTCTTTCTTCACCGCGTCCGGCGGAAAATATTGGTTCCCTTCCACCACCACGGTCGCGTTGCTTTCCGCGATCAGCTTTCCGCCCCAATAGGCCTTGGCCATTTCACCCTCACAAAAAAGTGTCGTCTCACATCCTCGCAAAAAAATCTCTCGTCTCAAAAAATGTTTCGTCTCGCTGCTCCCTTTCCATTCTACCCGCAACCCATTCCACTCGGAAGCGGGAGGTTCAGGTAAAATGCCGGCGGGAGGTTATGCCGCATGGCCGAACAAAATTTCAAGCATCATGCCAGGTTTGTTCCCGCGTTTCATTTCTTCGCGCTGCCGATGCTGCTCATCAATGTGGGGTGGTCGATTTACCGTTGGAGAGCGACAAGATTTTCCATCGACGGCCTCGAATCGGTTCTGACGGCGGCCGCAATCCTTCTGGCGGTGCTCTTCGCGCGCATGTTTGCACTGACGGTCCAGGACCGCGTGATTCGAGTGGAAGAAAGACTACGCTACGAGCGCGTGCTGCCGGAAGAGCTGCGCTGGCGCGCCGACGAACTCACTGTGAACCAATTTGTTTCCCTGCGCTTCGCCAGCGACGATGAATTGCCCGCGTTGATGAGGAAGGTGCTCGACGACAAGGTGATGAAGCGAAAGGCCATCAAGCAGCTGGTGAAGGACTGGCGACCCGATCTTCTGCGCGCTTGAAATGCGCGTCCCGCTGCTGCGCGTCTATTCCACCGTTTTCTTCTAGCGCATTTCACTGCGCCGTCACAGCCGCATCCAAGGAAACGCTTTCGCCGTCCGGATTGCTGATGCTAAGGACCTGCGGTCCTACAGAGAGCGCGGGCGCAACGACGGAGAGCGTGTTGGCGTCCTTGAACGTAACGGTGGCGGCTTTTCCGTTGAGAGTCACCTGCGCGCCGCTGACGAAGCCGCTGCCGCGAACGGTAATGGTCGCACCTCCTGCCGCGGAAACTACAGGCGGCGAAATGGTTCCGATCCCCAGCGGCACCGCGGACAGCTCCACAACCGACAGAGCCGCATTTTGCGGAGTGCCATCGGAAGAAGTGATGGCGAACAGGCGCTGACCGTTTTCGTCAATGGCCAGAAATGATCCGTGGAGTCCATCCACCTCGGTGAGCGGCTGCTGCGGCAGAAAAATTCGCATGCGCAACACGCCGGAGTGCGCATCGATGATGTCCACGCCTCCTCTGACGCCCGCGCCCGGCGCGCCGGTGAGAAACGGTTGATAAACCAGCGCACCCGAGGGATGCAGCGCCATGCCGGGCACCGAAACGCGGCCAGGGATTTGCGCAAGCTCGGGCGAAGCAGGAACGGAGGAGATCGAGAGGTCGGAGGCATGCACCTCCGTTGCGCCATTGGTTTGCAAACCGAACGCGGAGCCATCCGCGGCCATCCCCAAGTCAAGGACCGAAGCATTCGCCGCCGAGGTCACGAAATGGTTGGGTGAGGCGGCGTTCCAAGAAGCGAGCGGGCCGCCCGGAGCCGAAGCGAAGGCCAGGAAAACCTGATCGCCTGCGGCGCTGGATTGCAGCAGCGGCGCGCCCGTCAGACTGGTGACTTCCGGCTGCGGAGCCGGCTGAATCGTCGGCGGGCTGGCCGCCAAGTTCATCTGCGAGAGACAAGCGGAACAAGCGCCTGACGATCCGCCTTCTCCGCTGAGGCCAACGAAGACCGTCTGCGAGCTCGTGGTCGCGACACGGGCCGGGCCGGAATTCGTGAAGCCCGCAACACCGCCGACGAACACGATTGTTCCGCTGCCCGCTCCGCCCGGAGTGGCGGGGGAGGGGTTGAGCAGGTAAACATTTTGCGCGCCAAAGTCGGCCACGATTAATTGCGAACCGTTCGAGGTCAATGACAGCCCACGCAGGCCCGCATTGGGCGGCGGCCCGCCGGGCGGAACGAGTCCTCCGGGTGCGAAGGGCTGAGTTGGCGGGTACAGCCACTGCTCTGCGTTCAAATCAAAAACATCCACGTGATCGGTGGCGCTCAGGTAAACACGCTGGCGACCCTGGTCGTAAATCAGGAACTTGTATAATGCGGCTTTCGAAAAAAGATTTGCGCTCTGGAGATACTGAAAGCTTTTCGCAAGCGTCGTTGAGCCAGCCGGCGAGGAAACCAGAACGTCGGCTTTGCCCGGCCCGCCACGGGGAGTCTGCACGGTGATGCGTTCGACGGGAAACGGGTAACTGGAATCCAGGCCCAGGGAAGGCGCAATGCTTGCGAGATTCTCAACTTTCTGCACCACCGCCGCGGCCCCGCCGATTTTCACGGTGATTTTCGCGGGATCGGCGCCAAACCCATAGCCATAAATCTGAACCAAGTCGCCGCCTGCGCCCGTCCCCGCGCTGGGAAGGATTTGCAAAATCTGCGGGCCGTAACTGAAGCCGTCCGGCGCCAGCGCCACCCAGGCATTCTGAAAATATGCGGTGAGATTTACAGGGCCGTTCTGCACGCTTGGCGGAGAACTTGCCTGAATTTGCGTGGATCCCGTCACCTTTGCACTGGGGGCCAGCTGGGAACCAAACTTCACCTGCGTGGGTGAAGTGAAATTCTGCCCCGAGAGAGTCACGGAGGTGCCGCCACTGATTGGTCCTTCGGCGGGCTGCGCGCTGGGCGCCGGCGCAAGTGCCGGAGCGGGTTGTGAAATCGTACCTGGCACGGATACATCCAGGAAGCCGACGCCGCGATTCGAAAGGGCAAAGAGCAGTCCGGTTTCATCGGCGTCTTCGATCGTCGAAGCGACGCCTTGGATCATCACGTCCGGCGTTCTCACGATGGGTTGGCCCGATTGACCGTCAAGCACGGTAATCAACGAAGCGGAGTTCGAAGTTTCAGCGACATACAAGTTCTTCCCATCGCGCGAGAACACGAGGCCATGAACGTTGGCGGCCGCATATCCGGCAACTTGCCGCAGCGAGCCATCCAGCAGCAGGACCTGCGTATTGCCACCCGCAACGAAAACAACCGCAAAGCGGCTGCCGTCTGGGTTCGCCGCAAGCCCGGTGATGTTTCCAGTCCCGAGCGCGAGCGGGCCGCCAACGACATTTCCGGTTGCATCGAACAGCGCCACTTCTCCGCTCGAGTCGTTGGCCGCCGCCAAGACTTTGGCGTGATCTTCCGAACGCGCCAGCGGGCCAACACCCTGTTGGAAAACCGCCGGGGCTGCCGCCGTCAAGTCCTGCAACGAATTGGAAGCGGGATCCCAAAGCGCCAGCAATGCTTGCGGCTGGCCAGGTTCGCGCAGCCGAACCATAGCTTTGCCGTTCACGAGCGCCAGCACTTCCACCGGCCGGTCGAAAATTACATTGGGAATCGGCGTGAGCCCGGCAACGGAATAGCGATTCGTCACCGTAAGCGAAAGCGGATCGATTGTGACAATTTCGTTCAAAGCGGTCCCGACCCAAACGGTTGCGGCATCGGCGGAAAGGTCGGCGCTGGTGGCGCCGGGCACGAGAATTTGCCCGATGCGCGTCTGGCTCGCAGTGGAAAATACTTCCACGCGATTCATTACACGGTTGGTGATGAATACCTGCCTCCTTGCAGGATCGTAGACAATGTGGCGGTGATGCGGTTCGGCCGCGGGATCATCCGCCGCAGAAGTTGCATCGGTCCTCGCGTAGGACGTGCGCGGCAGGTTCGCCGCCACGCCAGCCTGCACGGCAAGCGCCAGATTTGCGGAATGCGAGAGGCTGCCGCTGGTTCCTCGCGCGGAAACCGTGAAATTCCCTGTCGCGGCATTAGCCGTTGCGCCGAAAACGATGGAAGCGCTGGTGCCTGCAGCCACCGCGAAGGGGCTCGCGGGGTTCGAGGTTACGCCCGCGGGGAGTCCGCTCAAAGTGACTTGCACGCTGCCGGTGAAGCCGTTGCTCGGATTCACCGTTGTGGTGATCGCGGCGCTGGCGCTGCCTTGCTGCACGGTGACGGAATTCGAGGAAAGGGTAAGAGAGAAGTCGGCAACCGGCGGGGGAGGCTGTGTGAGCGTGGATCCGCCTCCGCAACCGACACACGCCGCCGCGAGCAGGAGAAATTCCTGTATACGGACGCGGCCAGGCAGTTGCCCCACGACACCACCCCGCCAATCTCTCGGGAATCCAGCCTAAGACAATACTACGGTTATGGGACGTATCAAGCTGATAAACAATGGCTGATAAACAAAGGGCGCGTAAACAAAGGGCAGGAAACTCTGTGGAAAAATGAGAGAGCGCCCCGGGCAGGCCAGGACGCTCTCCGGAACAGATCCGAAACCTTAAAAGGCTATATCGTCTTGCTTGCCGCCGCTCCCGCGGGAGCCGCCGAGGCTTTCGCGAACCCGTGGCTGCCCGATTCCTTCTCCGCGCTCTTGTCGATCTCGATGGAGCCTTTGAAATAGGCGCCGTCTTCGATCATGATGCGCGCGGTGGTCAGGTCGCCATTGACCGAGCCATCTCTCTTGATCTCGATTTTGTCTTTGGCGCGCACGTTGCCCTTGACGGCGCCGTACACCACCACCTCGCGGGCAATGATGTCGGCGGTGACTTTCGCAGTGGCTCCGATTGTGAGTCTCCGGTCGTCCAACTGGACCAGTCCTTCGACGGAGCCGTCGATCACCAGGTCTTCGTTGCCGGAGATTTCCCCTTTCACGTGCAGGCTGGCCCCCAACCGCGCTATGGCGCGGTCCGAGGTTCCACCCAATGGCTTTACAGCATCTGTGCTCATGGCGCGTTTGTCCTCCCAAGCCGGCGAAGCGGACTTCGACGGTTGATCCGAAGTTGAATTTTTTTCTTCCGTTTGCCCGGACGGTGGCGCATCCGGTTTCTTATTGCTCCACATCGGGTCCTCCCTACGGGACAGCATCACCCATGCACGTTTCCGCCGGGATAAGGCAAACTGTATTCCTCGGAAGAACGCGCAGCAAACAAAGACTGTGGGCGCAGTTCCTGACAGTAACTAAGACTTGTGGGCAGGGCCGCCGGGCTAGGTGGGCCAGTGGATTGTGCAAGAGTTTCAGGGGAAAGTAAAGGAAATCATAGGTAAGCGCAAAATGTGGCTTAAGCGGGGGCGTTTAGACCCCGGGGTTAGTGCGAGGGCTTGTCCGGGACAGGCTGGGTGGCCAGGAAATCGTCGGCAAAGCGGCGGACATAGGCATCGAGCAGTTGCTGAACGCGCTGGTGGCTCGGGGACTTGAGAATGAATCCCGCGTGATGAAACTTCTGTACGCGATAGACAATTTCCGGATCGTTGTAAGCGGAGGTATCCGGATGCTCCTGCCGGGCGAGCGAAAGAATCACGCCCGCGTAATCGTTGCGCGTGGCGGGAAGTTGATAAGCCTGCCTCCCGGCCCCCACTTCCAGCCGGGCCCATTCGCGCCACAAATTGATGCCGGTCGAGGCTTCGATGACGTCGGCAATGTAGGCGCCGCCGACGCGCGCGGCAATCTCCAGGAAATAAAATCTGCCGTCCGCGTGGGACTTCAGGAACTCCGCGTGGGTCACGCCGCGCTGCAGGCCAAGCCCCGCGACTAAATCGCGATTGATCTTTTGCAGGGCCCGCGCTTCTTCGGAGTCACGCGGGAGTGTTCTCGTGGTAAAAACGCCGCCTTGATGCGAAGTTTCCAGCGGCGGCGTGCCATAGGCGTGGGCCTCGGCGAGGACAACCTCGCGCTCGGAAATCACGCCGTCCACGTGATACACCGAGCCGGGAACAAATTGCTCGAGCAGATAAAACGACTGCTGGTCACCCAATTGGTCCAGCCAGGGCCAAAGCTCCTCCGGCTTGTGAATCTTTTTCATGCCGATGCCGGAAGCCTGTGAGCGCGGCTTCAGCAGCCAGGGCCCCGGTACGCGCGACATGAATTCGCGCAGCGCGTTGTGGTTCAAGACGTGCGCGAATTCGGGGACCAGAATGCCGGCTTCCTGCGCCCGCGCCCGCATGGCCAGCTTGTCGCGAAAATACCGGATGGTGGTCAAACCCATGCCGGGAATGCGCAAATGTTCGCGCAGCGCCGCGACGTTTTCCATGTCAAATTCGTCCAGCGCCACGATGCGGTCGATGGGTTGCGCCCGCGCGATGTAGCTCACCGAATAAATCAAGCCTTGCAGAGGGAGTTCCTCCGGCATGGTGAAGACTTCGTCGAGGCTTTCGAAGGGCCAGTCCGCGTGCCGCAACTTTTCCACCGTGAGGAGGAGCACGCGGCAGCCCATGGCTTTGCACGTGCGGATGAACTCCTGCCCCTTTTCGTAGGAACTGACGCAGAGAATCATGAGAGGTCGATCTTCCGGCATCCAGGGCTCCGCGGAACTGGCGGGATTGGCGGGCGAATTATACAGCGGCGCGCGGGCCGGGATACAAGAATTGCAGGAAAGGGCCGACGCGCTGAGCCCAGGCGGCCTCGTTGTGCTGTGCTCCCTCAACGCGCTCGTAGTCCAGATCCTGACCGAGACGCCAGCCTTTCTGCAACAGGACGTCGCGGAAGCGCTCGACGACCGGCACCATGCGCGGCCCTTCGCGTGTTCCAATGTCCAGCCAGATGCGCGGCCGGGGATTCACATTCATCTCGCGCACCAAGCGGTGAATCACCATGTGGTTCCACCACACCGACGGCGAAAGCGCCGCGATTTTCCCAAAAACATCTGCACGCTTTAGCCCCACATACAGCGATACCAGGCCGCCGAGCGACGAGCCGCCGATGCCGGTGTTCGCCGCCCCCGACAAAGTGCGGTATTGGCTTTCCACAAAGGGCTTCACCTCTTCGATGAGAAACTTCGCGTAGCGATCCGCGCGACCGCCGCCGAGCTTCGGCACGTGGGTCGGCGTGTATTCGCGAACGCGCGCCTTCGTGTTGTAGATGCCGACGATGATCAACGGCTCGACTGCGCCCAAAGTGATGCCCTCTTCCGCGGTCTGTCCGACGTGCCAGTCTTGTCCCGGAATGAAGGAAGTCGCGCCGTCAAAAAGGTTCTGGCCGTCGTGAAGATAAAGCACGGGGAAGCGCCGGCTGGCCTGCTCGGCATAGTCCGGCGGCAGGTACACAATCAAGTCGCGCCGGTTGCGCAAGAAGCGCGAAGGGAAACGGTCATGTTTGCGCAGTTGTCCGGAACTCACGGACCGGCCATCTCGAAAGGTATTCTCACGCCTTTAATTGTAAGGGCCTTTCTCGCGCGTTCCCGATGGTGGTCCCGCGGATGTTCCTCCCTCAGTTACCGCAAGGACCGGGGCGGATGCTAACTGCTGCAGTTCCGCTTGAACTTTTGCCCAGGCTTTGGTGCTGCGTTTCGTGGAATTGGGTGCGTTGGGGTCCTCGAAGAATTGCAGAATCTCCGTCTTCAGCTCCGAGGTGAGCTGCTGAAAACCCGTTTTCGCCAGGCGGTCCAGCAGCTGGGCGTGTGCGTCGTCGTTCATGCGGTATTTTCCGGGTCCCGTGGCCTCGCCCACGTCAAAATTGTCATTCGGCAACTGCAGTGTTCCCTCGCCTGCTTCCTTCAGCAGCTTGCGATAGCGGGTGAGCGTGGCGTTGAAGCTGGCCTCGAACATTTGCTCGGTCTGGGGCGTTGGCGTGCGGAACTGCAAGATCTTCAGAGGCCCGAACTTCGGGAGCAGTTTGTACAAGAATGCCAGGAAACGCTCGCCTAGGCTCGGTTTCTTGTAGTTTTTGCCCCACTCGCGCTCGTAGTTCGAACGCGACAGATTGTAAAGAAACCTTTTCTTCGTGGCATCCGGAATGTCGTCCTTGATTTCATCCTTCTTCAGGTGCCAGGCGATCCGTGTAGCCTTGGGAATGACTTTGCTCACGTCGCGCCGGTAGGAATCCAGCGCGCGCTGCTCATCCACCAGCACGCTATTCAACTCCAGCCCGTAGGTTTCGCGAAACGCCTGGTCTAGAACGCGCTGCGCCACTTCAAACCCGATGAAATCGTGATAGCCGTCCGGGGCGTAGCGTTCCTTGGCAATCTCCAGCACGTCAAAGCCGAATTCCGTCTTCACGTGCGCCAGCTTGCCATCTTCGTATGGCACGCTGTCGCCATATTTTTTGCCCAGGCCGGGGTAAAGAAGCGGCACCGCGCGGTTCGTCCCGATGCGATGGCCGTCGTTGTCCGCCGCGTAATGCGCGAGCGCGCCCAGCGCGAAAGCATATTCGGTGAGGTTCTGCGCGTCACGCAGCAGCGCAAGGATGAAATCACCGCTGCGCACGTAATGGGTCAGGTCGCTGAAAAACGGGCTGCCGAAGGGATAGTAGCCGAAGTCCTGAATGATGGATCCGCCGTAGGCGTAAGCTTGCGCCCGGCTCAGATCTTCCTCCGTCGCTTGCGGATATTTTCGCAGCAGCAAGGGTTTGAGATGTGTCTCCCAGGCCGCGTCAATGATGGCTTCATGCGCAAGCACAGCATACCCGCGAGCCGCATCGGGGCATGCTAAGACAACCGCAAGGAGACATGCGAGCGCGGCGTCAAGAGGCGCTGGGCGCCGCAGCCGACGAAAGAGAAACAAGAATCCGTTTTTCAACGAATCTGCCCGCCGCGAAGGAAGCTCCCGGTCACGATTTGGCCGATGTTTTGAGGAGAGGCTGCGCAAAGCGAATCGGAACGCCAAAGTTAGAGCCGCCAAAACCTCTGACCACGGCAAACGTGACTCCGATGACCTGCCCATCCTTGTTGATGAGCGGCCCGCCGGAGCCGCCGGAAGTTGTCTGCGCATCGTAAACAATCTTATCGGGCAGGACGTCGCCGATGTGACCCTGGGTGATGAGTGGGCGGATGAGTTTGCGGTGGACGAGTTCCTCGACAATTTTTTTGGGATCCCCTCCTGTGGATTTGACAATTTCATCCACGGCTTCTTCGCCGGCGCGCGCCAGGATGGCATTCAGGCCCGTGGCATAACCCAGGGAGATGAGAGGTTCGCCGCTGACCGCCGCCTCTTTGCGCCCGTCCGTTTTCAAGGTTCGCCGTTTGAGGCTCGAGAGATCGCCTTTCACGACGGCCAGATCGGCTTCCTCGGAAATTTGCGCGATGCTGACGCCGACACCGGCAACCGAGTCCGGAAAATACGCGGTCATCTCTCCAATCGCGGGATCCAGCCCCTGGCTGAGGACGCTGCTGAGTTCGTCATTCTTCCACCAGGGTTGCACGACGTGATGGTTGGTGAGGATGCTCCCGTCGCCGACGATAAACCCGGTGCCGAAGAAGTCCGCTTGGACTTCCGGCGCATGGCCTTCGAGCGTGTACACCGGATTGCCGTCGCTGTCTTTGAGCGGCTCGCCATTGGGCGTGATCCCGCCGTAACGCAGCGGGCGCCGCGAGGAATGGTCGAGGAAGACCACGGAAACGTGAAGCAGGCAAACGCTGGGCGCGTACGCGCGAATCACGTCTTCGGCGGTCTGCGATTCCGACTCGATGCGCTGAAGACGGCCGGACGTATCCTGGAGCTGCTTGCGTAGCGCGGCCACTTCGCCGGCTTCCGCGCCGGCGATCTTCTGCCGCAACTCCTCGGATTGCTGCTGGAGCTGCTGCTTCTGCTTGAGCACATCGGATTGCTGAAGATTGGCGCGGGCGCTGCGCGCCTCCGCGACCAATTGCTCCTGGCTATGGGCGCTGCGCTCGAGTTGCGCGATCACGGAATACGCCCCGCGCTCCTCCTTATAAGCGCGCCGCGAAAAGAGCAGGAACGTTCCGGCAATGACGATCGCAATCGCAAACAGAACGGACACGCCAATCTTCAGCGCGCGGCTCAGCGAGAAGGCGTCGCGCGTCATTTTCTCCGTGACCGCCAGCGCCTGGAATGCCGTTTGGGCCATTTCGCGGCCCTGGTCGGCAATGAGCGTCTTCTCACGCATATCATCGACCGCGTGCTTTTGGCGGAGTTGCACGCGGACGCGGGCCAGCAGTTCCGCCGGCTCCCACGGGATAGAAACGACCTCGTCGGCGCCGAGTTCCAGGCCACGCGCGCGCTCCGCTGCTCCGCCGTGGATCAGAAGAATCACGCGGGTGGCGGCGGTCGCGGCGTTTCCCTTCACCTCCGCCAGCGCATCGCAGCATTGGATGTCGCTCACGTCGGCGGACAACACAAGAAGATCGGTGGCAGCGTCGCGAACAAACTTGAACCCGTCCGCCTGGGACTGCGAACCGGCCACGTCATATCCGGCAGAGCGCAGCAACTCCTCCATTTGCCGGAGCGATGCCGCATCGCGATCGACGATCAGGATGGTTTCACGTTTTGGGGACAAGCCAGTAACCTCAAACCCCATGAGCTTTAAGCGCCCTGGGTTTTCCCGCCGCGCTCCAGTCAGCTTGATATCCGAGTCCCGTGCGAGCGGCGACTCAAGAGAATAGCCGAGACACCTTTCAGATGCACGCGGAGGTATTTTGGTGCAAGCGATTTGGAGGGAGAGCCGGTGATTTTCGGGAAGAGAAAGAAACCGAAAGAGCGGCGACGTAGAAGATTAAAAGCCGAGGTCAATACTTCCGCAGCACACCAATCACGCGGCCCTGAATCTTCACGTCATGCGCTCCCACTAGTATGGGGGCCATTTCGGAATTGGCAGGCTGGAGCCTGACTTTCCCCGGTCCTTCGCGGTAAAACCGTTTCAGCGTGGCTTCGTCCCCGCCGATCACGGCCACGACGATATCCCCGGCGTTGGCCACCTGCGTCTGCTCGCAAACCACGTAATCCCCATCCATGATGTGGTCCTCGATCATGGAGTTGCCTTTCACCTGCAGCACATAGGAATTGCCGCCGCGCGCAAAATCGCCCAGCGAAAGCGTTTCCCGTTCTTCGATGGCTTCCAACGGCCTGCCCGCCGCGATGCGCCCCACCAGCGGCAGCTCCTGCACCCTGCGCTCGATCACCTGCTCCTTCACCGACTTCGGCAATTGGACGATTTCGATCGAGCGGCTCTGGTTGTAGCCGCGGCGGATAAAGCCCTTCTTCTCCAGGGTGGTGACATGCTTGTGCACCGTAGCCAGAGAAGTCAGCTTCATGCCCTTGCCGATTTCCTCAAAGCTCGGCGCGTAGCCGTGCTTGTTCTCGAAGGCTACCAGGTAATCCAGAACTTCTTTTTGCCGTTTGGTCAGGGGCATGGCTGCACCTCCATGCGTGGAAACTTTCCATTGCACTTTAGGCGAAAAGAAAGCGAACGTCAAGAGCAAAGATTTGGCCGGGCAGTCAAATCATCCGGGAGCGGCTTCCTCCGGCCGCAGAGCCTGGAGCCTACGCACCGTTTACCAACTGAACCTTTGGCGACGCTCGGCCGCTTCCGGGGCGGAATGATTGTGATATGCTTTATCTGTCGGCTCTCGGCGGTCCGCCTGCGAAGCCCATTCTTTCCTGCGCCGCCTTAACCTTAGGATGCGAGCCACAACCCCCTTGGGAAGCCGGGGAGGTCACTGAAAACTGGAGGCTTAGGGCCAGATGTCTACGCTCACGGAAGTCCCGCTAGCACCGAAGACCCGGCGCGAAGTCATCGAGCGCGCGGTCATTCGTTTCGCAGGTGACTCCGGCGACGGCATGCAGATTACCGGCAGCCAATTCACCAATACCGTCGCGCTGTACGGCAACGACATCGCCACCTTCCCAGATTATCCCGCCGAAATCCGCGCCCCTGCCGGAACCATTCCCGGTGTCAGCGGCTTTCAACTGCATTTTTCATCCAACGAGATCTATACGCCCGGAGACGCCATCGACGCGCTGATCGCCATGAACCCCGCGGCGCTCAAGGTAAACATCAGCGACCTCAAAGCCAACGGCATCCTCATCGTCAACAGCGACAGTTTCAAGGAGGTCGATCTGCGCAAGGCGCAGATGACGAGCAACCCCCTCGAGGACCATTCGCTGGACAAGTTCCGCCTGTTTCCCGTCGAGCTGCAGCGCCTGACCCGCGCGGCGCTCCAGCACCTCGGCCTGGACGCCAAGGCCATGGATCGCTGTAAGAACTTCTTCGCCCTGGGGATGTGCTACTGGCTCTACAACCGTTCCACGGAGCCGACGGTCCGCTGGATCGAGGAGAAATTCAATAAGAAGCCGCTGCTGATGGAGGCCAACAAGCTGGCGCTCAAAGCGGGCTACAGCTACTGCGAGGCCACGGAAGCCTTTCAGGTCAATTACGAGATTCCCCCAGCTCAATTGACGCCGGGACTGTACCGGAGCATCAGTGGCAATCAAGCGTTGGCGCTGGGCTTCGTGACGGCCGCGCAGAAGGCCGGGTTGAGCCTCTTCCTGGGCAGCTATCCCATCACGCCGGCTTCCGATATTCTTCACGAGCTTTCCCAGTACAAGAACTACGGCGTGATTACGTTCCAGGCCGAAGACGAAATCGCCGCGATCACTTCCGCCATCGGGGCTTCCTACACGGGGGCCCTTGCCATTACGACGACCTCCGGCCCCGGCATGGCACTGAAAACCGAGGCCATGGGCCTGGCCATTGCAACCGAACTTCCGCTGGTCGTTTGCGACATCCAGCGCGGCGGCCCTTCCACGGGCCTGCCAACAAAAACCGAACAGGCCGACCTCCTCCAGGCGCTTTTTGGGCGCAACTCCGAAGCTCCTATCCCTGTCCTTGCCGCAGCTACTCCCGGCGACTGCTTTTGGGTGGCCCTAGAAGCTTCGCGCATCGCGCTGAAATACATGATTCCTGTGATTGTTCTTTCCGATGGCTACCTTGCCAACGGCGCGGAACCCTGGCGCATTCCGAAGATCGAAGACATTCCTGCGTTTCCCGCCAAGTTTGCCACTGAGCCCGAAGGCTTCATGCCGTACAAACGCGATCCTCAAACACTGGCCCGGCCTTGGGCCCTCCCTGGCACTCCCGGCCTCGAGCACCGCATCGGCGGGCTCGAAAAGCAGGATGTAACCGGCAACGTGAATTACGAGCCTCTCAATCACGAAAAGATGGTGCGCATCCGCGCGGCAAAAGTCGCGGGCATCGCCCAGGATATTCCGAACGTGTTGCCCGAAGGCGATCCGGAAGGCGACCTCCTAGTGGTTTCCTGGGGTTCGACGGCCGGCTCCATTACGGCTGCCATCAAGTCGGCACGGGCTGAGGGGCGCCGGATCGGCCATCTCCATTTGCGTTATCTGAATCCACTGCCCTCGAATGTCGGCGAGATTCTGAAGCGCTACAAGAAAATCCTCGTGCCGGAACTCAACATGGGACAGCTGCTGTGGGTTCTGCGCGCCAAGTTTCTTGTGGACGCCGTCGGCCTGAACAAAATTCAAGGCCGGCCGTTCAAGCAAGCCGAACTCGAACAGAAATTCGATGAGATGCTGGGATTCCAGGGGAACCACCAATGAGCACTGCCACTCTTCCGCCACCGCTGACGAAAAAGGATTTTCAGACCGACCAGGAAGTGCGCTGGTGCCCGGGCTGCGGCGACTACGCCATCCTCTCCGCCGTGCAGTCCGTTTTTCCGGAGCTGGGCGTCCGCAAGGAGAATTTTGTGGTGGTTTCGGGCATCGGCTGCTCCAGCCGCTTCCCCTACTACATGAACACCTACGGATTCCACACCATTCACGGGCGCGCGCCGGCCATTGCCACGGGAATCAAAATCGCCAATCCGGACTTGGAAGTGTGGATGGCCACCGGCGACGGAGACGCCCTAGCCATCGGCGGCAACCACACCATTCACATGTTACGCCGCAATGTGGGCATCAAAGTTTTGCTCTTCAACAACCGCATTTACGGCCTGACAAAAGGCCAGTATTCGCCGACTTCGGAATTTCACAAAGTCACGAAGTCCACGCCCTACGGGTCGGCCGACCGCCCCTTCAATCCCATTTCGCTGGCCATCGGTGCCGAAGCCACTTTTGTGGCGCGTTCCGTCGACGTCTTTCAGTCCCACCTCAAAGACACTTTGCGGCATGCCGCCGCGCACAAAGGCTCGGCGTTCGTCGAGATTCTCCAGAATTGCAACATCTTCAACGATGGCGCGTGGTTTTCCCTCACCGAGAAAGACGCGCGCAGTGAACAGGTCCTCCAGCTCGAGCACGGTAAGCCGCTCGTCTTCGGCAAGAACCACGACAAGGGCATCCGGCGCAAGTCCGATGGCGACATCGAAGTGGTCCAGCTCGGCAACGGCATCGCCGAAAGCGATCTTGTGGTCCATGACGCCCATCATCCGCGTCCTTCGTACGCTTTTCTGCTCTCGCACATGGAGCATCGCCCGGGCTTTCCCACTCCCATCGGCGTTCTGCGAGCCTGGGACGATTTGCCCCGCTATGAAGACGTCATGAGGGATCAGATTCAGGAAGTGATCGCCAAGCGCGGGCCCGGCGACCTGAACAAGCTGCTCCGCGCCGGCGACACCTGGGAAGTGAAGTAGCCCTTCCAAACCACGATTTGCGCTAATGTGGGGTTGCTGGAAGACTGGCTAGAGCATCATGCGCCGCAGCATGGGAGAAGTCTTCAAGTATTAAAGTGCCTTAGGAGGTTGCCAATGCATTTGACTACAACCACTCGACAAGTAGGTGGCGTCACCATTGTGGACATCAGCGGCCGGATTGTGCTGGGCGAAGAGAGCGCCGCACTGCGCGACCTGGTTAGCGACCTGTTAAAAAAGGGACAAAAGAAGATTCTATTCAATCTTGGCGATGTCAATTACATCGACAGCTCAGGCTTGGGCCATCTCGTCAGCGCTTTCACGAGCGTGCGGAAGCAGGGTGGAGAACTGAAGCTGCTCAACCTCACGAATAAGGTTCACGATTTGATGCAGATCACGAAGCTGTATACCATCTTCGACATTATGGACGACGAAGCCGTGGCCGTTGACTCTTTCGATCAATCGGCAGCGGCAGCCGGATGAGTGTCGAATTGGCCTGTGGCGAAAAATCCGGCCTGAGCCAGTAGCAGAAATCAGGTCCGTCCCGCTGTAGAAAGTCCTGAGTGCTCTTCTATCCGCGCTTTCTCTTTAGCAGCGCCTCGCTGGAGTCCCACCTGTGCCGCCCGCGGCATTGCTTGGGCCAATCGGGTCTGCCGATATTGATACCGTCCTCTTTCGGCCTGCGTATAATGAAATGAAACCCCACAAATTTCCTCGCATCCAATGAAGGCTAGGCGGAGAGGGGACTCGGCCGTGGACGAAATCACAAAACTCGGACCGTTTGCCTTCCTGGGCGATGCCGACCCGGTTCCCCAAAGTCTGCTCGTTGCCTATCCGGAGCAGGCCAAGACCCTGATGCTGCTCCACGAGGTCAGCCGCGAGCTGACATCGATACTGGATCGCCAGGAGCTCCTGCGCAGTATAGCCGAACGCGTAAAAAAAATTGTCGACTACGACGTGTTCAGCGTCATGCTGTGGAACGAGCAGACCCAGCTTCTTGAATCCGTTTTCGGCATGCGTTGCAAGGATTACATTCCGTTGCGCATGCAACTTCCTCTCCATAAGGGCCTCACGGGGACGGCCGCGGGCGAACGCCGCGTCCTGCGCATCCATGACGTAAACGAAGATCCTCGCTACATCCGTAGCGAAACAGGCGTGGAAACACGCTCTGAGCTGGTCGTGCCGCTGCTCATGAAGGATCGTTTAATTGGGGTTCTGGATCTCGAGAGCGAGCGGCGGCATGCCTTCACGCTGGAGCACGAGCGCATGCTCTCGACTCTGGGTTCCTTTGTTGCCGTGGCCCTCGAAAACGCGCGCCTCTACGAAGAAGCGTTGGAAAGCGAACGCCGGCTGCGCACGGACCTGGATACCGCGAAGGAAATCCAACGCCAGCTGCTTCCCACGGGCGCCCGCGAAGTGCCGGGGCTCGACTTGGCCGCCGCGTACGTTCCGGCGAGCGAACTGGGCGGCGATTTCTACGATTTTCTTCCTTACGGCAAGGGGCGCCTGGCAATTGCGCTCGGCGATGTCGCTGGAAAAGGCATTGCGGCTGCACTCTATGGCTCGCTGGCCATCGGCATGATCCGCGAAATTGTTGTCGACCACATTTACGAACCTTCGTCCATGCTCGCGCTACTGAATCAGCGACTTCACAATGGCCGTCTCGATTCGCGATTCATTGCGGCGTTGTTTGCCGTTTACGATGCGGCGAGTCGGCGCTTGACCATTGCCAATGCCGGAGGCCCTTATCCCCTGCTGTTCCGAGGCGGCGAGGTTCGCACCGTCCTCCTCGAGGGCGTGCCGCTCGGCCTCCTTCCCGAAACGGAATACGACGAGTCCAGCATCGATCTCATTCCCGGCGACGTGGTGGTTTTCGCTTCCGACGGCATCCTAGAATCGGAAAACGCCGCAAAAGAGGAATTTGGCCCCGAGCGGCTGTCGGGCATCCTTTCCGCTATTTCTCCGGAGGATTCCGCGCGCGGCATTGCGCAGCGCATTCTCAACGAGACGGATAGGTTCAGTGGCGCCGGTGCCGCTCCCCACGACGATCGCACCCTCGTGGTGCTTCGCGTTACTGGTGAGGCCGCCTCCGACTTCGCAAAACTCCCGGTCATCTACTGACTTAGGATGACCAGGGCGCCCAGCCTTGCGGTTGTTCAGGACGCCCGGGGGATTCTAAGCACGGCTTATTTTGTCGCGGGTAAAAAGACCTGCGAAGCTGCGAAAAATTCGACTTTGGGCAATTCCGTCCTCACGCGAGGGCGCTCAAAGCGGCCCTTGGCTCCGCCGCTGCCAGCGAAGGTCAGCAAGTATTGATTGTTGAGGTGCTGGCCAAGCTCGTCCAAATAGGGCTTGAAGGTAACCGGCTCATCGATGCCCAGGTAGTAGGATTCGGCGCCGCTTTCTTCCGAGAGCCGGCTCAGATCCCATTGCCCGCGAGTGGCCAGAAAGTAGCGGCGGGAGCGGTGGCCTGCATCGGGAAAATAGATGGACCAGACGTTGATGTTTTCTTTCTCTGCGCGCTCGATGGTGGCGTCGAGGTCCGGGCTGGTCGGGAAGTTGCCGTGGAAGTAGTCGATGCCGGAAGAAACCAGAAGAATCTCGCGGCGGTCATTTGAAGCTGGCAAGCGCTTCATCAGGTCCTGCAGGGCAAAATACGGGCTGGAAAACGCCTCAGCGCCAATCGGCAAGCGCAAAGCCTTACCGGCGAGCGCGTGGTCGTTGGTGAAATCCTGAACGACCTCGGCCGCACCGTTGCGGGCATAAGAAACGGAGATGTAGGTTGTGGGCGGCTGCGAATTGAAAAAGGCTTTCAACTCGTTCCACTGATTGCCCACGGTGTTATCGAGCGAATCGTCAATCAGCACCGCAAGATAAAGCTTTTCGCCGCGGCGCCAATCGGCGATCTGGGTGCGTTCTTTGTTGAGGTAGAACTGGACGTCGCTCGCGGAAACGGCGGGTGGGGCCGCATCTTTCTTCCCGACGGCTGTGACGGTCATAGTGACGCCTGACGAGTCAGCGGCAAAAGCATTCGGTGCGAACAGCGCCAAGACGAATGCCAAAGATCCAAGCAGGAGACCAATCGAATTTGTTCTGATTTTCTTCAACATCGTAACTACTCCTTTTCTCTACATTAATTAGATGCAGTGAAGGGTTCCGAAGTGGCAACCAATCGAAATTGGACTTTTATTGCCAACAGCGACCCATTCTTCCGTAACGATTTCCATGGTTCAATCGGGACCATGGCGTAGTATGCTGCGGCGCGGTACATTGGCCGCTTCTGTGAAGAACTACGTTGGGGCCATTGGTGCGCGGGAAAAAGCGGCCGGAGAACTGCTTTTCGGAAACATCGACGCGTTTCTCCTCTGGAACCTCACTGGCGGAGCCGAGGGCGGCACGCACGCGACAGACGCCACTAACGCGAGCCGCACGCAGCTCCTGAACTTAGGAACACCGAACTGGGGCGAAAGTTGCTGGAGGAGTTTGAGATTCCATGAGCCGTGCCTCCGTACGTGCGGTCGAGCAACGAAATTTACGGTGAATTATGAGCCTGATGCGCACGGCGCTCCTGGCGGCTTCGCAAAACCGCTGGCTGCGCGATCACGCTTCGCATTACAAATTCGTGCGGAAGAGCGTTTCGCGGTTTATGCCGGGCGAAACGCTCGAGGACGCGCTGGTGGCCGCACAGGACTTGCGCAACAAAAAGATTGGAACCGTTCTTACTCACCTTGGCGAAAATATCAGCGACCGCGCGGAAGCGCAGGAAGTTGCGGATCATTACCTGCTCGTTCTTGACAACATCCGGCAAAAAGGGCTGCAAACGGAAATCTCCGTGAAGCCGACGCAATTGGGGCTGGACCTCTCTGCCGATCTTTGCTTTGAGCATTTGAAAACCATCATCGCGCAGGCGCCGAAGGAATCGACCGTGTGGATCGATATGGAAGCAAGCCAGTACGTGGACGCGACGCTGGATTTGTACCGCCGGGCGCTCCGGGAATTTCCGAACGTGGGCGTGTGTTTGCAAGCTTATTTGCACAGGACGAAGGAGGATCTTGCCCGGTTGATACCGCTGCGCCCGTCGATCCGGCTGGTGAAAGGCGCGTATATGGAATCGCCGGAAATTGCGTTCCCGCACAAGGCGGAGGTGGACGCGAATTATTTTGCGTTGGGCAGAGAATTGTTGCGCGCCAGAAAGGAAAAAACCTGCGCGCGCGCCGCGTTTGCCACGCATGATGCGGCCATGATTCGCCGCCTTTCCGAGCAGGCATTGCAGGAGGGCTTTGCGAAGGCAGAATTCGAAGTGCAGATGCTGTACGGGATTCAACGCGCCGAACAGGAACGGCTGGCAACGGAGGGGTGCACTTCCATCGTGCTGGTGGCCTACGGAACGTTCTGGTATCCGTGGTTCGTGAGGCGCCTCGCGGAGCGTCCGGCGAATTTATGGTTCATGACTCGCAATCTGTTTGCAAGTTGAGAGCGATGGTTAAGCCGCGGTGTTCGCTCGCGCCACCAAGAGAATCGCGAGAATGTAGAACACGAACATGAGCGCAAGGAAAGCCTTGGCCCGGCTGTTCGCGCCTTGAAATTCCTTCCAGGCCAGAACGCCCCAGAGAGCGGCAACCATCGGAGCGGATTGGCCGATGGCATAGGAGATGGCCACGCCGGTGAAACTCGCAGCCACGAGATTGAAGACCGTGCCGGTTCCCCAGATGATGCCTCCAAGAATGCCGAGAGCATGACCCGAGGCAGTCCCGCGGAAAAATCCGCTGAAACTGACGGGAACGCCTACGAGCGGCTTTTTCATGAAATAGATGTTCCACAGGAAGCAGGAAAGAAGCGCGCCGAGGGTGAAGAAAACGCCGACGCTGTACGGGCCGAGCGCGTGTCCCTGGGTCATGGCATGGGTCACGAAGGGTGCCCAAAGGCCCATCAGGATGCCGGAAACAATGCAGACAGAGATGCTCTTGCGCGAGAGCGCGGAGGCTGCCTTCTGCAGGCTTCCGTAGGCCTTGCCATCGAGAATGACGGCGATGATGGCGCACGCGACGCCCCCGGCCAACAAGGCAGCGTTCCCTTTTGGCTGCAAGACATAGCTGGAGACCACACCAACGACAAGGGCGATGCCGATGGAAACTGGAAAAGCCGTGGCCAGCCCTGCCATGTCAATCGCGGCGACCAGCAGAAGATTCGCCAGATTGAAAACGGCGCCGCCGGCGAGGGTGTAGAGGAAATTGGAATCGTCCGCCGCATGAACATTGTTGAGGAAACTTGTGGCGTCGTTGGCGGTGCTTCCCATGGTGAAGGCTAGCAGGAGCGAAACCAGGAAGATTCCGAGAGCGTAGTCCCAGTAAAAGAGCTCGAAGCGATAGTTTTTCACTCCCTTGTAGGTGTTGGCCCAGGAGCCCCAGCAAACAGCACTGGTGATCATCATGAGAAGGGCAATGCCGAAAGTGTGAGGGACAAACATGAATTTGCGGCTCCAAACGCTGCCGCTGCTTATAATCACGGCAAAAAGAACTGTCAAGGAAAAATCGAAAAGGACGCTACCGAGCGACTGGAGAAGCGGCAGCGCAGGCAAACCCGGGTGATTGCTGTTTTGGGGCCGGACTCCGATATAATCCGCGCGGCGCAGGCTAGGCCAAAACAATGAGCAAGAAATCCTTCATTGCGGTAGTCGGTAGCGCGAACGTGGACCTGACCACGTTCAACGATGTGTTTCCGCGGCCGGGGGAAACCATCTTCGGAAAGAAATTCGATTTAGGATTTGGAGGAAAGGGGGCAAACCAGGCGGTGGCCGCGAGGTTGTGCGGAGCGAACGTGGCGATGGTCGCGAAGGTAGGGGGCGATCTGTTTGGCCCCGCCACCATCAAGAATTTCGAGGCGCAGGGAATCGACGCGAGCCAGGTGCGAATTGCCGAGGGAGTTTCGAGCGGTGTGGCGCCGATTTTCGTGGAACCCAGCGGGCAGAACCGCATCATCGTGGTGAAAGGCGCGAACGACCTGCTCTCGCCCGGAGATGTGGATGCTGCTGCACCGTTATTGCGTAAGGCGGATACCATCGTCCTGCAATTCGAAGTTCCGCTCGGCACGGTATATCACACCGTGCAATTTGCGAAGGCCAGCGGGATTCGCTGCATCGTGAATCCAGCGCCGGGCCAGCCGGTGGACTATGAGAAGGTTCGCGCGGCGGACTATTTCATCCCGAATGAGAGCGAAGCCGAGACCATCACCGGGATGCCCGTGCGAACCACGGAGGACGCGAGGAAATGCGCCGAGTTTTTGCTTGAGAAGGGCATGCGGCGAGTGATCATCACTCTGGGGGACCGGGGCTGCCTGTTGGCCGGCGCGGAGGGCGCGGAAATGGTTCCGGCTTTCCAGGTGCAATCAGTCGATACCACCGGCGCGGGCGATGCGTTCATTGGGAGTTTCGCGGTATTCCTCGGCGAAGGCCTTCCGGAAAAAGAGGCGCTGCGGCGGGCCAATTTGTACGCAGGCCTGTCGACCACCAAGGTCGGCACGCAGAAATCGTTCTGGAGCCGCGGGGAATTCGAAAAAGAATGGCAAAATCGCGGTTCACGCCTGTGAACGCGCTTGGCCGAAGTGATAAGATGAAAGGATTGGGCATTGGCTCAGCTACTTGGATTCTGACCAGGGATTCTCATGACACTTCGCGACAACTCGCAGGCAACGCGCGAATCCAGCCTTGACAGGCTCTCTCATTCAACGCCCGGCGCGATTTCTCTCTCTGACACTGCGATTGCGCGCTACGCGGGGCGCGAACTGCAGCCCAACCGCGGCGTTCCGCTCAATCTTGACTGGATCGATGCGGTGCGCGTAAACACCAGCGCCGTGGAGCGGCGGGCGCAGACGCTGGTGGCGCGGCGCACGGTGAAGAAGGAATGGCAGGCCGCCTGGCTGCTCCGCGCTATCACCTGCATGGACCTGACCACGCTATCGGGCGATGACACCGACGAGCGTGTCCGGCGCTTGTGCGCTAAGGCCCGGCAACCGATTCAGCAGGAGCTGGCGGCAAAGCTTGGCGTAGAGAGCCTGCACATCAAAGTGGGGGCAGTGTGCGTGTATCACACGTTCGTTGAAACCGCGCGCCGCGCCATTGAAGGCACAGGGATTCACGTTGCCGCGGTCTCCACAGGCTTTCCTGCGGGTCTTTCACCCTTGCAGGAACGCGTCAATGAGATTCGCCGGTCGGTGGAAGCCGGCGCCGATGAAATCGACGTGGTCATCACCCGCGCGCATGTTTTCGGAGGAAGATGGCAGGCGCTGTACGACGAAATCGCCACCTTCAAGAATGCCTGCGGGCCGGCGCATCTGAAGGTGATTCTGGGCTCCGGGGACTTGCTGACGCTGCGCAACGTGGCGCGGGCGAGCTTTGTGGCCATGATGGCAGGGGCCGATTTCATCAAAACCTCCACCGGCAAAGAGCCAGTGAACGCCACACTGCCCGTGAGCTTGATGATGGTGCGCGCTATTCGCGATTACGCGCAGGAGACGGGGATGGCTGTGGGCTTCAAGCCCGCTGGGGGCATCCGCACGGCAAAGCAATCGCTCGAATGGCTGGCGCTAATGAAAGAAGAGTTGGGCACGTCGTGGATGAAAGCGGAGTTGTTCCGCTTTGGCGTCAGCGGCATGCTCGCGGATATCGAGCGTCAGCTCGAACACTATGTCACGGGACGTTATTCGGCAGACTATCGCCATCCGATTGCCTGAACATGGGAACGATTTGTTTAGCAAACGGAGGGCAGGGGCAGGGACATGGGCATTGTTGAAAAATTCATGACCATGGAATACGGCCCCGCGCCGGAGGATCCGCGCGAATCCCTGGCATGGCTCGACCGGCATCAGCGCCGCTTCGGACATTTCATCCGTAATGAATGGGTCACACCTGCGGCGGGAGCTTATTTTGAGACAACTGACCCCTCCACTGGCGAAAAGCTCGCAACGGTGGCGCAAGGCTCGGCAGAGGATATCGATCGCGCGGTAAAAGCGGCGCGCGCCGCTTTGCCAGCGTGGCAGAGTCTTTCCTCTCATGCGCGTGCGCGCTACCTATACGCACTTGCACGCCAGGTGCAGAAGCATTCGCGCTGGCTTTCGGTTCTTGAAACGCTGGATAACGGCAAACCCATCCGCGAAAGCCGCGACATTGATATTCCGCTCGTGGCCCGGCATTTCTATCATCACGCCGGCTGGGCGCAACTCCTCGAACAGGAATTCCCCGGCTACATGGCTTGCGGCGTCGTCGGGCAGATCATTCCCTGGAATTTTCCGTTGCTGATGCTGGCGTGGAAAATTGCGCCTGCTCTCGCCACGGGGAATACGGTTGTCCTGAAGCCCGCGGAATTCACTCCCCTGACGGCACTTGCCTTTGCACAGATTTGCCAGGAAATTGAATTGCCCCCGGGCGTCGTGAACATCGTCACCGGCGATGGCTCGACAGGCGAAGCGCTGGTGAAGCATCCGAACGTGAATAAGATCGCGTTCACCGGATCCACGGAAGTTGGCCGCGCGATCCGTAATGCTACCGCGCAAAGCCACAAAAAGCTTTCCCTCGAACTTGGCGGAAAATCTCCGTTCATTATTTTTGAAGACGCCGACCTCGACAGCGCCGTGGAGGGATTGGTCGACGGTATCTGGTTCAACCAGGGGCAGGTGTGTTGCGCGGGCTCGCGCCTGCTGATGCAAGAAAGCATCGCGGAGAAACTCATCAGCAAGATTCAAGACCGCATGAACACCCTGCGCATCGGCCCGCCGCTCGACAAGGCCATCGATATCGGGGCGATCGTTGCGCGCGTACAACTCGAGCGCATCCAGCGCCTGGTGGACCAGGGCGTCGCTGAAGGCGCAACCTGCTGGCAGCCGTCGATTCCCGTGCCTACGCGGGGGCTGTATTTTCCGCCGACGCTCTTGAGCAACGTGCATCCGAGTTCTGTCGTTGCACAACAGGAAATCTTCGGGCCGGTGCTCGCGGCCATGAGTTTCCGTACGCCGCGCGAGGCCGTCGAGCTTGCCAACAACACGGTCTATGGTTTGGCGGCGTGCGTGTGGAGCGAAAGCGTGAATGTGGCGTTGCATGTGGCCGCGCAACTGAAGGCCGGCGTGGTGTGGGTGAATTGCACGAATCTTTTTGACGCCGCCTGCGGTTTCGGGGGCTACCGCGAAAGCGGATTCGGCCGCGAGGGCGGCCGTGAAGGTTTGCTCGAATACCTCGAGCCCGCGTGGTTCAAGCAGGCGCCGGCTTATCACGCGACGCCGTTGGCCATCGAACAGCCCGCCGAGCCGCCGACAGATTTTCCCGCGCCGCCCATTGATCGCACCGTAAAACTATATATTGGCGGCAAGCAAGCCCGGCCGGATTCCGGCTACAGCTTTGCCGTTCGGGCCGCAGACGGCCGCGTGCTTGGCGAAGCGCCACTCGGCAACCGCAAAGACATTCGCAACGCGGTTGAAGCGGCACGCAAGGCCGAAAGCTGGGGCAAAGCTACCGCGCACAATCGCGCGCAGGTGCTTTACTACATCGCGGAAAACTTGTCCCAGCGCGGCGAAGAAATTGCCTCCCGCCTGTCGGCTGTTGTCGGCAGAAAACAAGCCGAGGATGAAGTTCAGATGGGCATCGAGCGGATTTTTTCCTATGCGGCGTGGGCCGATAAATTCGACGGCGCCGTGCACCATCCGCCGTTTCGCAATGTCACGCTGGCAATGAAAGAGCCCATCGGGACGGTGGGCGTGCTCTGTCCCACGGATGCGCCTTTGCTGGGTTTTCTTTCTCTGGTGATGCCCGCGATATCCATGGGCAATACCGTGATTGCCATTCCTTCGGAAAAATATCCGCTCATTACCGGGGATCTCTACCAGGTTTTTGAAACCAGCGACCTGCCCGGCGGCGTGGTCAATATGGTAACGGGGCGCGCCGGCGAATTGCTGAAGACTCTTGCCGAACATGACGACGTGGACGCGGTTTGGAGTTTCACCGATGAGGGGAACTCCACGGCTGCCAAGGCGCTCTCCATCGGTAATCTGAAACAGGTTTTCACCAACGAAGGCCGCGCGATCGACTGGTTCGATCGAAAACAAGGCGAAGGGCGCTGGTACCTCGACCATTCCGTCCAGGTGAAGAACATCTGGGTTCCTTATGGTGAGTGAGCGATGAAAAAGATCCTTGCCTCCATCGTAACGACCATGCTCATCGTGGCCATGACTCTGGCGGCCATGTTCATTCTGGTCTGGGCGACCGAACGTGTCACGTCGCTCGAATCTCCGCTGCATCGCGCCGCGGCCATGGGTGCGGAGCTGCTCCTTGGGGTTGTCCTACTCCTCGGCACCGTGTGGCTCGCCACGCATTTAGCGGTTCGCATCTTTGGCGTGAGTGAAGCGCAGTCCACTCACCCATCCGAGTCCTCATCCCCGGGAGGACGCGTTGTCTGAACCGAAACGGGGTTTGATTCCCCACCCCAAAGCCATCGATGGCATGGAAGAGCTGCGCCGCCTGGAAGCGGAAGCCGAAGCCGGCGGCGGGGCTGAGCGCCGCGAGCGCGAACACAAAGCCGGCAAGCTTACGGCGCGCGAGCGCATCCACCTGCTGCTCGACGAAGGCACCTTCGAGGAGCTCGACAAATTTGTCCGTCACAGCTCCGTGGATTTTGGTATGCAGGAGCAGCGTCCTGCGGGCGACGGCTTCGTTACCGGCTTCGGGCGTATTGATGGCCGTCTCGTCTACGCTTTCGCACAGGACTTTACCGTTTTCGGCGGTTCGCTTTCCGAAGCCAACGCGCAGAAAATCTGCAAAATCATGGACCTGGCCATGCGCGCCGGCGCTCCAGTGATCGGCCTGAACGATTCCGGGGGGGCGCGCATCCAGGAAGGCGTGGCGTCGCTCGCCGGCTATGCGGACATTTTTCTGCGCAATACTTTGGCGAGCGGAGTGGTTCCGCAGATTAGCGCCATCATGGGCCCGTGCGCGGGAGGCGCGGTCTATTCGCCAGCGATTACGGATTTCATTTTCATGACGCGCGAAACTTCCTACATGTTTGTCACCGGCCCAGACGTCATCAAGACGGTCACGCACGAGGAAGTCACCAAGCAGGAGTTGGGTGGCGCGATGACTCATAACGAAAAAAGCGGTGTCGCGCATTTCATTGCGCGCGATGATGCCGATTGCCTGGCCATGATTCGCGAGCTCATCGGCTTTCTCCCCTCCAACAATCTCGACGACCCGCCCCGCCGCGCCACTTCCGACTTGCCCGCGCGCCGGGACGAAGCGCTGAATACGCTCGTTCCGCCGGACCCGCAGAAACCCTACGATATCAAGGACGTCATTCATATCATCGTCGATGACGGCTATTTCTTCGAAGTCCACGAACATTACGCGAAGAATCTGGTCGTTGGTTTTGCCCGGCTCGACGGCCGGCCTGTCGGCATCGTCGGCAATCAGCCTGCGTTTCTTGCCGGCGTTCTCGACATCAACGCTTCGGTGAAAGGCGCGCGCTTCGTGCGCTTCTGCGATGCCTTCAATATTCCGCTAATCACTTTCGAGGACGTGCCGGGCTTCCTTCCCGGAACGCAGCAGGAGTTCGGGGGAATCATCAAGCACGGCGCAAAGCTGCTTTTCGCCTTCGCCGAAGCCACCGTTCCAAAAATTACCGTCATTACGCGCAAAGCGTATGGTGGCGCGTACTGCGTCATGGCTTCGAAGCATATCCGCACCGACGCAAACTTCGCCTGGCCTACGGCGGAAATTGCGGTGATGGGCCCGGAAGGCGCGGTGGACATCGTCTACAAACGCGAGCTGGCAAAGGTGGAAGGCGCCGAGCGTGAGAAATTACGCCAGGAAAAAATCGCCGAGTTCCGCAATCGCTTCGCCAATCCGTTCGTCGCCGCTGAGCGCGGCTACATCGATGCGGTCATCGAGCCCGCCGACACGCGCGCACGCATCATTACCGCCCTCCGCGCCCTCGAAAACAAAAAGGACACTAACCCCCGCAAAAAGCACGGCAACATCCCGCTATGAGCAGTGCGCTCTTGCAGTTCAACAAATGAGCGATGAAAATCCTGTCTGACTCCCTCTGTGATCTCTGTGCACTCTGTGTTGAAATTCGCACGCTACTTCAGCAGATATTCTTGTAAGAATTCCACCGTGGCGTAGAACTGAAAATCCTGGTTGGGCTTCTTGCGGTAGCCGTGGCCCTCGTCGCTGGCGATCATCAGCCACACCGGCGTCCCTTGCTTTTTTAATGCGTCGGCAATTTGCTGCGATTCGCTCACCGGCACGCGCGGATCATTTCTCCCCGCGACCACCAGCATGGGCTTTTTGATTTTCTCGATGTTGTTCATCGGCGCGATTTTTTCGAGGTACTCGCGCATCTGGGGATCGCGTTCATCGCCGTATTCCACACGCCGCAAGTCGCGCCGGTAGGCTTCCGTGTGCTCGAGAAACGTCACCAGGTTGGACATGCCGACGACGTCTACCGAGCAGCGGATGCGGTCGCTGTAGAATGTGGAAACCGCCAGGGTCATGTGCCCGCCGTAGCTGCCGCCGGTCACCGCGATACGCTCGCCGTCGAGTTCAGGCTGCGCCGCGATCCAGTCGAAGAGCGCGTTGATGTCTTTGTAGGTGTCCTCGCGCTTGAAGCCGTTGTCCAGCAAAGAAAATGTTTTCCCGTAGCCCGTCGAGCCCCGCACGTTGGGATAGATCAGCGCGATTCCCAGTTCGTTCAAATAGTAGTTGCTGCGCCCCAGAAACGTGGGCTGCGACTGGCCTTCCGGCCCGCCGTGAATCACTACGAGCACGGGCCGCTTCCCGGCAAATTTCGCGGGCGGCTTGTACAAGAATCCCGAAATCATTTTTCCGTCGAAGCTCTTCCAGCGAATCAGCTCCGCTTGCGGAAAGGCTTCGGTTTTCACCGCCGTCTCGCTGATGGTCCAGCGTTCGAGTTTTCCCGTGGTGACGTCAACGGCGTAGCAGTCGCCCGGACCACGCGTGTTGTTCACCGAAAAGCCCAACTCCTGTCCATTCTTGTGCCAGCGCACTACGCCAATTACTCCCGTTGGCAACTTCGGCAGCGGCAATTCTTTCCCGCTGCTCGTATCGCGTACATGCAGCACGCTCAGTCCTTCCTCGTCGGTCACAAAAGCAAGCAATTTCCCATCATGCGCCAGGTCAAACGACTCCACGTCCCAGTGGATCGAGGTCGTCAGATAGGTAATTTGCTTGGAGGCCAGATCCATGTAGGCCAGGCGGTGAAACTCGGAATCTTTGTCCGTGGTCACGTAAATTCCTTTGCCATCCTTGCTGAAGCGCGCCTCGTCGTAAGACACTTTTTCCGCGACATTCCGCGGCGTTAGCTCGCTTTTCTCCCCCGTAACCGTGTCCACCAGCCACAAATACGACTCGTTGATGGAAAGCTCTTCCAGCAGCAAAATCTTCTTGTCATCCGGCGACCAATCTTCAGGTCGCCAGCCTCCGCCCGCGAATTGCGTCAGCAAATGATCGGATTTCGGGTCCGCGGGATTCATCAGCCACAAATCCGTGTCCTTGCCGGTGCGCCGGGTGGACAGGTACGCAATCTGATCGCCGCCCGACGACCACGGCCCCATCAGGTTCCGGGATTTTCCATCCGTCAGCAGCGTCGCCTCGCCCGTTTTCATGTCATAGCGATAGAGCTGGTACCACTCGCCGCCGCCAATGTCTTTCGCAAACACAATGTAATCCCCGCTGTTCGGATGGAATTTTCCGTTGGATACCGCGTCCGGATAAAACGTCAGTTGCTGCCGCTCCCCGCCCGGCATGGCCACCAGGTGCAGCTGCGAAGTCTCCGCAAACCGCGTGGCAATCAGCATCTCGCGCTTCGTGGGATGCCAGTCCGTCAGGCTCGCGCCGCGAAACGACGCGTAGCGTCCCGCAGTTTCCGTCACGGCTGCGGGGATTTTAGGAACGCCATCGATGACCAAGCTCTCCGGCGGCGCAATCGCCGGCTCTTGCGCAGCGGCAAGCCCCGCCAAAGCCAGCATCACCATCAGAACGAAAACACATCTTCTCTTCATGGTTTTCCCCCCATCGTTCTTGAACCCACTTTCTTACACCCCTACAGCTTCGACACGCAAGCTGTTCTGCGCGAGAGATGTTGGCATCGGCACGTGCTAGAATCCCGCTGCGCCGACAAGTACACATGTTCAGGAAAATTCTGATTGCCAATCGCGGCGAAATCGCCGTCCGCATCTTGCGCGCGTGCCGCGAGTTGGGCATCCGCTCCGCCGTGGTCTTCAGCGACGCCGACCGCAAATCGTTGCACGTCCGCCTGGCCGACGAAGCCTATCCCATCGGCCCGGCGCCCTCGCGCGAAAGCTATCTCCGCATTGACAAGCTCATCGACGTGGCGCGGCGTGCGGGCTGCGATGCCCTCCATCCCGGCTACGGTTTTCTCGCCGAAAACCCGGCTCTTCCTCGCGCGTGCAGCGATGCCGGCGTCACCTTCATCGGGCCGTCCGCTGAAGCCATGGAGTCGCTCGGTTCGAAGACCTCCGGCCGCCAGCTCGCGCGACGCGTTGACGTGCCCACGGTTCCCGGCGCCAGCGATCCCCTGGAGAAAGCCGCTGCGCGCGCCCTCACGCAAGGCATGGGCTATCCCGTTGTCCTGAAGGCAGTGGCCGGCGGTGGCGGCAAGGGCATGCGGGTCTTGTACAGCGACGCCGAGTTTGACTCTGCATTTCGCGACGCCTCTTCGGAAGCCATGAACGCGTTCGGCGATGACCGCCTGTATCTCGAAAAATATTTGGAGCGTCCGCGGCACGTGGAAATTCAGATTCTGGCTGATGCCCACGGACGCGTTGTTTCCCTGGGCGAGCGCGAATGTTCCATCCAGCGGCGTCATCAAAAGGTCGTCGAAGAAGCCCCGTCGCCCATCGTCACGCCCGATCTACGCCAAAAAATGAGCGAGGCCGCGATCAGGCTGGCGCGCGCGGGCGGCTATATCAACGCCGGCACCGTGGAATTTCTCGTCGATCAGAATCTCAATTTTTATTTTCTCGAAGTGAACACCCGCCTGCAAGTCGAGCACCCCGTGACCGAGCAGGTTACCGGGCTGGATCTTGTCAAGCTGCAGATTGCTATCGCCGCGGGGCACCGCCTGCCGTTCGCCTGGGAAACCATCACGCCGCGCGGCCACGCCATGGAAGTTCGTCTTTATGCCGAAGATCCCGATAACAATTTTTTCCCTTCCCCCGGGAAAATTCTTTCGCGGCAGGTTCCGAGCGGACCGGGAATCCGCCTCGACGAAGGCGTTTACGAGGGCTGGACCGTCCCCAATGACTACGATCCCTTGCTCGGCAAGCTGATTGCCTGGGGCAACAGTCGCGAAGAGGCCATTGCGCGCTTGCGCCGCGCCCTGGAGGAATACGTCGTCACGGGCATCCGTACCAACACGGCCCTCTTCCGCCGTATTCTCGAAGAGACGGATTTTCGGCGCGGCGAAATCCACACGCGATGGCTCGATGAATTGCTTCGGCGGCCAAGCCCGGTAGCGGGTGCTTCGGCCGACGCGGGTTTACGCGAAGAATCCGAAGTCGATGCCGCTCGCAGGGCTGCCGCCATAGCCGCAGCCATTTGGCAGGCGAAGCAGAGCGCCCTGCAGACACTGCCTGTGTCCTCCCTTGGCGAAACAGCTTCGCGCTGGAAGTTGGAAGGCCGGCGCCAGCTTCTGGATCGCGCGCCATGAAGTATGAGGTCCTCATCTCCGGCCGTACGCTCCTTGTTGAGCTCGAACGCCAGTCGGAAAGCTGGCAAGCCACAATCTGCGGTGAATCAAGCCCAGCCGACGTGGCCGAGATTGCGCCCAATACCTTTTCTGTTTTGATGGCGAGCCAATCCCAGGAAGTCTGCGTTACGCCTAAAGGCGGCGGCAAACTCAGTCTCCAAACCGGTCGATTTGTGTTCACAGCCGAAGTCGTCGACCCGCGCTCGTGGCGTGGTCGGCGGCACACCGGGGCGGAAGCGGAGGGCCGCCAGCAGATTATCGCGCCCATGCCTGGCAAGATTGTGCGCGTCCTGGTCCGGGCCGGCGAAAAAGTGGAAGTCGGCCAGGGCCTGCTGGTCGTCGAAGCCATGAAAATGCAAAACGAAATCCGCTCGCCGAAGGGTGGAATGGTGGAACGTGTGTTGGTCGGAGAAGGCCAAGCTGTCAACGCAGGCCAAGTCCTCTGCGTCGTTGCCTAGGTTAGTGCCCGATGGAACGCGGCGGCATATACGTCTTTGCTGCGTCCGGCAGCTTGCCCGCGGCTTCGATCACTTGCTGCGCAAGATAGTTTGTTACATGCGCTTCATCGCGCGCGATCGCCAGATACGCGGACCGCAGCAGCTGCTCCTTGCGGCTGCGCAGCGTGTCACGGATATTTTGCTGGACTTGCGGTTCGGAAACGCTGCGCTGCCCGGGAGACTCTCGCGAAATCAGTTTCAGAATGTGATAGCTGACGCCGGTCTGGTCGTGCGCCTCGACGGGCGGGCTGACCTGTCCCGGCTTCAACGCCAGCACCGCTCGCTTCAGCGCGGGATCCACTTGCGCGCCGGTCAGGGCGGACTCGGGGACAAAGCCGAGATCGCCGCCGGTTGAGGCCGTGTTCATGTCCTCGGAATAGTCCATGGCCAGTTGCGCGAAGTCTGCGCCGCTGTTGAGCCGGTCGGTCAGCAATTTGATTTTGCGCTGCGCTTCGGCCTCCGTTGTGGCGTCGTCGTTCTTGCGGTTACGGATTTGCGGCTCCTTGCGCGGCGTTACCTTGATCTGCGCCAGGTGGTACGTGGGCTCCGCCACGTTGAACTGCGCTTTGTTGGCGTTATAAAAATCGCTGACTTCCTGATCGGTGATGGAAATCTTGGCTACCACTTCGCGGTTCAGCAGCTTCTGAATAGAAAGCTGGCGGCGCATATCTTGCTTCCAGTCGTCCACGGTCATGCCCTGTTCCCGCAATTGCCGCTGAAACTCCTCCTCGGTGTAAGGGCTCTTGCGCTCCGTGAATTTGTCTTCTACTTCGCCGTCGCTGGCTTCCAGGTTTAGCCTCTTCGCGCGCTCCAGAAGGATTTCGTTGTAGATCAGCTCGTCGAGGACGTTCAGCTTCAAAGAGAGAGATTCTTCCTGGGAAGGTTCCTGTCCTTCGGGATTCACGCGCGTGCGGTAATACTTGTCGACTTCATCGCGCTTGATCTCTTTTCCATTGACCACCGCCCACACATCGGGCGCGTGTTGAACCTGCTTGTTGCACCCGGCGGCAAAGGAAAGCCCCAGGGCGGCCAGCGGCAGCACAGCCACAACCCGGCGCAATCTTTTTGGGCCGTTCGTTGAACGCCCCACAATCCGCCGGTCCACAAGAGGTAAGTTCA